>Ga0256407_10000036_pt1 | contig 311407 bp, 257 predicted proteins | sample RumenRJG_04DNA_FD_193489 | JGI IMG/M metagenome (GOLD analysis project Ga0256407, IMG submission 193489) | Bovine rumen microbial communities from Lethbridge, Alberta, Canada - RJG_04 | ecosystem: Host-associated > Mammals > Digestive system > Stomach > Rumen | place: Canada: Alberta... | reverse complement strand
GAACCTGCATGACAAACTGATTCTCAGAAAACGCACAATCATTGAGACCGTAAACGACGAGCTGAAGAATGTATGCCAGATAGAGCACACCAGACACCGCAGTTTTGACAACTTCGCTACCAATCTACTTGCAGGACTCATTGCATACAACATGCTGCCGAAAAAACCTGCAATGAATATTGAAATAATTGACAAAAGCAGACTTATTGCATAAGTCTTATATCGAACTCACGTTAAAATAAGTTATCAATAGCGAAGAAAAAATCGTCATGATTTTTCTCATTTTGTCAAAATATTTCATAATAAAAAACAGGAACGGTGAAGGGTACTGGAACTATTTATTGTTTTTTTAGTTTGGCACGCTGAAAACTTAAAATCCATGAAGTTGTTAATCAATACACTTAAAGGATGTGAATAATTTTAACCGACATTCACGATTAAAAGGTTTGTTAGCGTTTGCGATATGTGGCATATGGCAGTGCGAAACGATACGTTTGACATGGTCAACCATCACACATGACAGTGTGAAAGGGCACCTTTCGCATTACGAGACAATACCCATTGTTTTTTCGTCTTTTGCAAGTCGTTGAATGATAGGCATTTGCAGAAAATCTCTTTTCTAAGCGCTTAAAAACAAGCAGGTGGACAACTGTGAAGGCAATGGCAAAACAACCGATTCTGAAATACTTTTTCTTGCAGAAAAAAGGCATTTTGTCATTTTTTTTCATAATATTATTAGCACTCTGATTATTCCATATTTCCAGATTAGTCTAATTATTCAATCTTAACTTTAACTATAAGGTAATAATTGTTGAGCTACAACACTAATCTTTATTCGTTAATTCATTTATCTAATAAAACTATGCACTGTGAACTATAGTTACTTGCAAACTTAAAAACAAAAAAGGAAAACAGTGCATCTGTAAGCCGGGTTCTGTTCTGCCTATGTCAAAGAACAAGGGCAGTGTCTGTCATTTATCTACTTTGCGAGTCACCTCACAACTCTAGCATTCTACCCTCCATTGTAAAACTATTCCGAAGAAACAATTTAATCGGGCGGGCACCCTCAGACAATGGTTTACATGAACTTGCAGCCTCCAGCCGGTACAGCCCGATAATCACTTATCGACTGGTGGTCTCTTACACCACCTTCTCACCCTTACCACATATATAATAATGGCGGTTGTTTTCTTCTACCGTCACCTATTGTCGCCAATAGCTTCCACTTTCAGAAGTGGAGTTCCCTATGCTGCCCGGACTTTCCTCTTGTGCTTAAATAAGCACCAGCGACAGACCGACACACTGTTTTCCATTTGCAAAAGTACAAAGTTTTTCGGAAAAGAATGTATAAACGAATGTAAATTTAATGGCATAAGCGCTTAATTGCCGTTAACAACTCAAATTCGATTGTTAAAATGGGATAAAGATATATGCCAAAATGGCAGTTTAACAAAATTTGCACCTAAATTTGCAGCATGAAATTTAGCAGTATTTAATTCTAAGGCTAGAAGAATATAAAGTCGTAACTATTAAAGACCATGGATGAGTTTATTATTATTGAAACTAATACCATCGTTACAACCTCTTAGCCTTTGAGAAGAAACAAAAATTGTAAGACAAATTATATAAACAAAAAAAAACTAAAAAACATGAAAAAAACAACGAAGTATTTAATCGCAGGACTCTGCTTTGGAGCTGTGATGTTTGCAACGGGAACTTTCATTTCGACACACGCAGCTACTCCTCCAACATCAGGCCAAGTTGACTTAACTTATGCAGCGGAAAAATCACTACCAGCTGTAGTACACATAAAATATGTTCAGAATTCCCGAACAAAGACGGTTGAAGTTCAAGACCCATTTGCCGACTTCTTTGACCCATTTGGATTCTTTGGTAATCCTGGGGGCAACGGGACTCAGAAACGACAGATTCAGACCCCAAAGAGAACTGCAACAGGTTCTGGCGTAATCATCTCTCAAGACGGATATATTGTTACCAACAATCACGTTGTTGACGGTGCTGACGAACTGACAGTTACGCTTAACGACAACCGTGAGTATTCAGCAAGAATAATTGGAACAGACGCCACAAGTGATCTTGCACTGATAAAGATTGACGGAAAGAACCTGCCTACCCTGCCTATTGGGGACAGTGAAAAACTGAAAGTAGGAGAATGGGTTATTGCAGTTGGTAACCCATTTGGTTTCAATAGTACAGTTACGGCAGGTATAGTAAGTGCTAAGGCTCGCTCAATCGGAGCAAACGGTGTAGAGTCATTTATCCAGACAGACGCCGCCATCAATGCTGGAAACTCTGGCGGTGCGCTTGTGAACGCTCAAGGAGAATTAGTAGGTATTAACGCTATGATTTATTCCCAGAACGGAGGTTATATGGGATATGGTTTTGCTATTCCTACTACTATCATGAACAAGGTAGTGAAAGACCTTAAAGAATTTGGAACTGTACAACGTGCTTTACTTGGTGTTTCTGGTCAGGATGTTCACGACTACATAGACATGCAGAAGGAGAAAGACAAGGAAGTTGACCTCGGAACAACTGAAGGATTCTATGTAGCAGAAGTTGAAGACGACGGTGCTGCTGCTGACGCAGGCATAGAGAAAGGTGACGTCATTATTTCACTTGACGGCAAGAAAATCACAAAAAGAGCAGAGATGATTGAAGTCTTGGCAAACAAGCGTCCAGGAGAAAAGATTGAGATTGGCTATCTGCACAACAAGAAGAAGCAGACAAAAACTGTAACCTTGAAGAATGCCCAAGGCAACACTAAGGTTATGAAATCAGCAGATTTAGATGTTTTAGGTGCAAACTTCAGAGAAATCACTGACGCCCAAAAGCAGCAATTAGAAATAAAATATGGTGTAGAAGTAATCAAAGTAGATGCTGGAGCAATGAAGAATAGCGGCATTAGCAAAGGATTCATAATACAGACTGTGAACGACAAACCAGTACGCTCACTTGAAGATATAGAAAAGATAGTTAAAGAAGCATCGACAAGCAAAGAGCCAGTACTATATATAAAGGGTATCTACCCAACAGGTAAGAAAGGCTATTTTGCTGTAGACTTGCAAAATAATTAGACTATCATGGCTATCTGGTTGTGAGTTTTTTGCAATGATAACCATTTTTCAAGACTTCATTCACCATGATAACCTAAACCAATAAAGACATATAATCTAAAAGTAAAGGGGATGCAGCTTTAAAGACTGTTCCCCTTTATAGTTCCTCCTTATTCCTATATGAGAATAAATAATCAAAGTTTTTTTTGCATGTACTAGATTATTGTTGTATATTTGCATTTACATATTAAAGTTTTGGATGTTTCTCATACTCTACTTTTAAAGTTAGAAGGAATTATTTTGGTTCATTTAAATATCAAGGATTAACGATGTATACTTTTTACTTTAAGATCTCTCAAACCTCTGCAGTTGGGTACTTCCGAAATTTCAGTTAATTAATTAATTATTTATTTATTAAAACAATGAGTCATGAGACAACTAAAAATAACCAATTCGATAACAAACAGAGAAAGTGCTGCTTTAGAAAGATATCTGCAAGAAATTGGTCACGAAGAACTTCTTTCGATAGAAGAAGAAGTTGAGCTGGCTCAAAGAATTAAGAAGGGCGACCAAAAAGCTCTTGAAAAGCTAACAAAAGCAAATCTACGCTTCGTAGTTTCTGTAGCAAAACAATACCAAAGTCAAGGGCTTAGTCTTTCAGACTTAATAAACGAGGGAAATCTTGGACTTATAAAAGCCGCAGAGAGATTTGATGAGACACGTGGATTTAAGTTTATCTCTTATGCGGTATGGTGGATTCGTCAAAGTATTCTACAGGCCATAGCGGAGCAAAGCCGCATAGTGAGGCTTCCACAGAACCAAGTTAGTTCGGTAAGCAAAATAAACAAGGCTCTCCATAAATTTGAACAAGAAAATGAAAGAAGACCAAGCATTGACGAAATAGCTGATTCGACAAACTTGCCAGAAGAAAAAATTGCAGACGCACTAAAGGCAAATGGCAAGCATGTTTCTATGGATGCACCATTCTCTGAAGGAGATGAGAACAGTCTATTAGACGTTCTACCAAATTATGATGCCCCAATGGCTGACAACGAACTGGTGATAGAATCACTACGAGATGAAATAAACAGATGCCTGAAAACCCTGAATGAACGAGAACGAAATATTATTCAAGCATTCTATGGAATAAATCAGCCAGAAATGACACTCGAAGAAATAGGAACAAAATACGGGCTAACAAGGGAACGTGTTAGACAAATAAGGGAAAAGGCTATAAGAAAACTTCGCCAAAACACGAAAAACAAGTTATTGAAATCTTATTTAGGACAATAGATATCTTCAAAAAATAAAAAATAAATGAAGCGCACATTATTATTTATCTTAGTCTTGCTGACAATTTCAACAAGTGAAATAAACGCCAAAAGAAAGTGTCTACCATATTTATATTCATTTGGCGTGTCAATATCTTTAAAGGACTCGACCATATACATGACTGATATACAGAAGATTGACAGTATATGGGTTGAAGAGAAAAACGGATTTGTAATAAACAGGGATGACTATTCATACCAATTACGCAACTATTTTGACAATCATGGCATGCAGAATCGTGTCAACCTCGTTGTTTTTGCAAAAAACGAAAAGATAATCGGAAAAAAATATCTTGCATTGCAAAAAAGATATAATAATCCGAAAAAGCATTACATCGTAGACTATATTTCAAATGATGAATTTGCATTTAAATCCGAAGCGCCTACGGCACAGGGATTAGAGCAGAAAGTCACGACAGCGAAGAAAAACAAAAAAAGAAAAGAAAAGCAATAATACTACAACAGCAAAATAATGAAAGACAGCGTTAACTTCTATTCAATAGCAGGCTTTCTTGTATGTGTAGCATTCGCAGAGTCTAAATACAATGGAGAACATCTGATCCCTTCCCTGAATTCATTCAAGAAAGGAGCTCATACTAAAGAGAAAAAAGATCATCTTCTTTTCTCTATTACTGTTGACGACACCTTAAAACCAATAAAAAAAGAAAGAAGGGAAAGAATAAGAACTTTCGACACTGGCAACGGCGACACTATCGTTGATGCTGTTGACGATGGGGGTTATCAGTTTATCATAAAAGACATAAGAGGATTTGAATGCTGTCTTCTAATTACAAACAAAGACTTCAGTACATGTAAATGTGCCCTTAACGGCAACTATGACATGCGCAGTTTTGGACTCAACAATGCACTGATGTTAGCATACGCATTTGCAGGAAGTTTCAAAAAGACATTGCTAATACATGCCTCACTCGTAAGAAACAATAACAAAGGATATGCTTTCACAGCAAAAAGCGGTACAGGAAAATCCACTCACGTCAGCTTGTGGCTAAGAAACATTCCCAATTGCGACCTGATGAATGACGACAACCCTATTATACGCATAATTGACGGTAAACCATATATCTATGGAGGTCCATGGAGTGGCAAAACACCATGCTATCGCGACATTAAAGCACCATTAGGAGCAATAACCCGCATAGACAGGGCAGAAGAAAACTCTATTGAAAAACTCTCAAACGTTGAAGCATTCGCGACTCTCCTACCCTCATGCTCCTCTATGAAATGGGATAGTGATATTTTCAATAATATTTGCAATGCAATAACTGACATTATAAAGACAACGAATATATATACGCTTCATTGTCTACCAAATAAAGAAGCAGCAATCTTATGCCACAGAACACTAACAGAACATCAGAGATAAGAATAAATAACTCCATTTTCATTCCTGAGGTAATCAAACTAATAAAAGAAGGACATACCGTCACTTTAACTCTCAAAGGTTTTAGTATGCGTCCATTTCTCGAAGATGGACGGGACAAGGCGTTACTTGTGCAGGTAAAAAATCCGAAAGTTGGCGACCCTGTATTAGCAAAAACTTCGTTTGGTACGTATGTTTTACATAGAATAATTAAGATAGAAGGCGACAACGTAACATTAAGAGGAGATGGTAATTTGTCTGATGAAAGCTGTAAATATCAAGATATATGTGCTTCTATCGAAGGTTTTTATAGAAAAGGAAGGACTAAACTTGAGAGGACAGACGGAATGAAATGGAAAGTTTATTCATGGATATGGACAAGACTGTTTCCAATACGCAGATGGTTATTGGCATTTTATCGAAGAATTTGGATTAAAATAATAAACGAGCAGACAAGTTAACGAATTAATGAGACAAACGGCATTAGTCATTGTTCCTTAATCTTTAATCCTAACAGCTTATACTTATAATCAAAAAAAGCATATAATTAAAATAATATATAAGAATATGAAGAAGAAGAAAGGATTTGTATTAAGAAAAATCTGTGGCGAAAACATTTTAGTTGCAGAAGGTAAAGAAAATATTGATTTCAGCAATATCATAAGTATGAATGAAAGTTCATCATATCTTTGGACATCTATAGGTGATGTAGACTTCTCTGAAGAAGACTTGGCAACCAAATTAGAAAAAGAATATGAAGTTGATCATGATATTGCTCTTCATGATGTGAAAACTCTAATAAAACAATGGAAAGATGCTGGTATCATTGAATAAAACAAAAAAAGCTGCAACATAAAGTTACAGCTTTTTTTGTTTTATTGAGTATGTTTTTATTGATGGTTCTTTTCAAATATAGCCATTCGCTCATCTAGCTGAGCATATTGATGATCTTCAATGAATGATGTACAAACTCTAAGACCTTCTTGGTCGGAACCAGTTGTAACAAGACAGATACCACTAACTCCATAATACATTAACTCATGAGCTAACTCTCCGCTTGTCATGTTCTTATAACCAATTGTGAAATAGAATCCGTCTGCAATAGGTTCGTCTAAGTCTTTATCATAGACAATATGGAATCCGTGCTTGCAGAAAATCTCCTTCAATTTGTGAGCACGCTCACCATAAACCATAATATCATTACGGAAATTGTATTCACCATCACAAGCAGCCTTCAGAAGTGCAGCAAGGCCATATTGTGCACTGTGGCTTGTTCCTGATGACAAAGCATAAAGCATACGAGTAGAGAAAACAAGTCCAAATGGCAGCCCCTCATAACGTGCTGCCAAATCACTGTAATGACGGTGGAACAATTTATCACTTATACATGTAACACCAATACGTTCACCTGCATAGCTAAATGCCTTAGATCCACTAATCAGCAAGATGTAATTATCAGTATAATGTGCAACAGATGGTTGGTATGGAGGTTCAAATGGACGACTCAGATCCTTACGGAAGTCCATTGCAAAGTATGCAAGATCTTCCATAATAATTGTGTCATATTTATTTGCAAGTTCGCCAATTATCTTAAGTTCTTCATCTGTAAAGCATATCCAAGAAGGGTTATTAGGATTACTATAAACAACTGCGCAAATATTTTCTTTCTCAAGATAACTTTCTAGTTTACCACGAAGTTTTTCTCCACGATATTCATAAACATCAAAAGTTATATATTTGACACCTTGAACCTGTAATTGCATCTTTTGAATTGGGAAACCAGGATCAATGAATAATACTGTATCTTTCTTCTTATCAGCCTGTGAACATGTTAAGAATGAAGCAAAACCTCCCTGCATACTACCACATACAGGTACACAACCTTCTGGCTTTATATCAACATTGATAAATGCCTTTACAAATCGAGAAGCTTCTTTCTTAAGCTCTGGATAACCTTGTATATCTGGATACTGGCGAGCTATGCCATCTTGGAGTGCCTTGATTTGTGCATCTACACCAACTTTAGCAGCTGGAAGTCCAGGAATACCCATTTCCATCTTAATAAATTCAACTCCAGACTCTTTCTCTGCATAAGCTGCAATTTGCTTAACCTCACGAATTGTTGCCTTAGAGAAATCTTGAATGCCAAAGTCTTTTATTGCATTATCAATAAGTTCTTTTTTTATTGGTGTTGGTTCCATAATATTGCTTTATTGTTTTTATATTATAATGTATTAGAAAATAAAAAGCGAGTTGATAGAAGTTAGACATTAATAAATAATAATCTTAACACTATCAACTCACATATTTCTAATAAATTAAAATTAAGATTTACTTCTGAGCTTCACGACCTAAAGCTAATGCCTTTACATTAGCTTCAACAATAGTTTCTCCCTTTCTTCCGAAAACTCGACGGATAGCATCCTCAAGCTTGTCATACTCAATTCCAAGAGCTTTCTGAGCAGCACCAAGAAGAATAACATTAGCTGAGCGAGGAACACCATTATCTTTTGCCATCGCCTCAATATCAAGAGCTATTACATTATCAATTTTATCCAAGTCTGCCTTAATAGTATCCATTTCTGGATAATTAGGAATGTTTACAAAAGGAGTGCTTGAAGTAATAATCCATCCATTCTTGCTCAGATATGGCAAGTAGCGCAATGCTTCCATAGGTTCCATTGAAATGATAACATCAGCTGCACCTTTTGCAATCAAATCGCTGTTGATAGGGTCAGAAGAAATGCGCAAGTTACTTTGTACATCACCACCACGCTGTGACATTCCGTGAACCTCAGCTTGTTTGATATAAAGGTTCTCATTCATGGCAGCTTCGCCAATAATTGTTGCGATAGAAAGAATACCTTGTCCTCCTACTCCACACAAAATGATGTCAGTTTTCATTTATTTGCCTCCTTTGCTTTCTTTTGTTTCAAATGACGTTGTAATGTTTGCATACACTCACGACGTGGAATAATAACAGATGTACCACGATATTCAATTTCTTCTTTAAGAATCTGAGTAATTTCAGGCATATTCTTTGGAAGAGGAACAACTACACGCAAATGCTCTTCTGGCAATCCTAGACCACGGCAAATAGCTTCAAACTTGTTTGTACCTGCAGAATCCTGACCACCAGTCATACCTGTAGTAAGATTATCGCTAATAATAACAGTTATATTAGCATTTTCATTGATTGCGTCGAGAAGACCAGTCATACCACTGTGAGTGAATGTTGAGTCGCCAATAATTGCAACAGCAGGCCATTGTCCCGCATCGGCAGCACCTTTAGCCATTGTGATACTTGCGCCCATATCAACACAAGAATGAATTGCTTTGTATGGAGGCAAGAATCCAAGTGTATAGCAACCTATATCACCAAATACACGTGGGTTTTCATACTCTTGGAGTACTTGGTTAAGTGCTGTATATACATCACGGTGACCACAACCTTGGCAGAGTGCTGGTGGACGTGGAGCAACATCTTTACAAGAAGAATAATTTTCTTCAACTGTCATACCGAGAGCTTTCTTCACTACATCAGGATTGAGCTCGCCTGTACGTGGAAGTTCACCTGTGAGGCGACCTTTTATTTCTGCATTACCAGGCATTACACCTCTTAATTGATCTTCGATGAATGGTTGTCCTTCCTCTACAACAAGAACAGAATCACATTCTTCGCACATGCGACGAACAAGTTTCTTAGGAAGTGGGTACTGAGAAATCTTCAACACTGGGTATGGGCATCCTGTAGGGAAACATTCATTAAGATAGTTGAAACCAATACCACTCGCAATAATACCCATTTTTTTGTTTTCGCCATCAATATACTTATTATACTGAGAAATAACGGCATCTTCCTCAAGTATAGCCTGTTGTGCTGTAACTATATCGTTACGTTTGCGAGCATTTGCAGGAAGAAGAACCCAACTGCTCGCCTCTGCATTATAGTTCAACTCGTTTTCCTTGCGTGGTTCGTCTTTAATCTCAACAACAGCACGAGAGTGAGCCATACGAGTTGTAACACGCATAAGAACAGGAAGCTTTTGACGCTCAGAATATTCAAAAGCAACAGCCATCATGTCGTAAGCCTCCTGCTGTGAACTTGGTTCGAATGTAGGAATCATGGCAAATTTACCATAGAATCTACTATCCTGTTCATCCTGTGAAGAGTGCATGGAAGGGTCGTCAGCTACTAATACTACAACACCACCATTAACACCTGTCATACCTGAGTTAACAAATGGGTCGGCACAAACATTAAGACCAACATGTTTCATACACACGAGAGCACGTTTACCCATGTATGACATACCAAGTGCCGCCTCCATAGCTGTTTTCTCGTTAGAAGACCAACGACGGTGTATGTCGCGTTCGTTAGCTATTGGCGACATTTGAATGTACTCCGTAATCTCGGTTGAAGGAGTGCCTGGATAAGCATAGACACCACTCAAGCCTGCATCAATTGCACCTTGAGCTATAGCCTCGTCGCCTAAAAGAAGTTTCTTCATATTGTTTTTGTTTTTAGATTTAATTTGTAACATGCAAAATTACTAAATTTCGGGTAATTAGCAAAAAGAATAGTGCTTTTTTTACATAATATGCCCAAAATGCGCATCATTTGTATCAAATTATCACTTCAACTCTCTTTCAAAATGAGTTGTAATCTGACGCAAAAGATGATTACGAGAATTACCTCCTCTTATACTATGATTTCGATTTGTATAAATAAGTTCACGGAAATCCTTATCACACTGCACTAAAGCTTCAGAATATTCAAATGCATTTTGAGGATGAACATTATCATCTGCTAAACCATGACAAATTAATAATGCACCATGTAATTTCTCTGCTCGATTGATAGGGTTTATGTCATATCCTTCAGCATTTTCTTGTGGCGTTCTCATAAAACGTTCTGTGTAAACAGAATCGTAATAACGCCAATCTGTTGGTGGAGCAACAGCTACACCTGCCCTGAAAACCTCACGGCCTTCACTCATACTCATAAGAGTGCAGAAGCCTCCGAAACTCCATCCCCATATTCCGATACGATTTGCATCTATAAAAGATAGACTGCCCAAGTAAAGTGCAGTTTCTACCTGATCTTTTGCTTCAAGTTCTCCAAGTCTAAGATATGTGCACTTCTCAAATTCAGAACCTCTTGCACCAGTACCTCTACCATCTACACACACTACTATAAAACCTTTTTGGGTTAGATATTCATCAAATAAACCTCCCTGTCCCATTGAACCAATACTCCAAGAATTGACAACCTGCTGACTGCCTGGTCCACTATATTGATACATTACAACAGGATATTTTTTTGTTGCATCAAAGTCTATCGGTTTGATCATAACTCCATTGAGTTCAACACCTTCAGATGTAGTAAACTTAAAGAATTCTTTATTAGGCAAGTTATAATTAGACAATTTCTGAACTAACTCTTTATTGTCAACAAGAACATTAAGAGTTTTTCCATTATTATTGCAAATGGAATATTTATAAGGAGTATTGCAATCACTCCAAATATGAATAAAATATGAATAGTTTTTACTGAAAATTGCACTATTCCATCCATCTTCATTTGCTAACGACTGTGTCCTACCTTTAAGGTCTGCAACATATACCTCTCTATTTAGTGCATTTTTTCCAGCAGCCTGGTAATATACTTTTCCAGATTTTTCATCATACCCATAGATTGCAGTTACAATAGACTTTCCATCTGTAAGTTTACGAAGATATTTACCTGTAATGTCATAAAGATAAAGTTGCATTTTTCCATCTCTATCACTCGGCAAGACTATATAATGTGGAGTTATAATTATTGACGACATTGCCTCTTCTGTAACATATTTATCAATCTTCTCCTCTATCAATAGCCTACATTCCATGCTTTTAAGGTCAGCTTCATAAAGTTTCAGGTTATCCTGATGCCTGTTCATTGCATATAAAACAACTTTATTTGGATTACTAACTTGCTTTATACGAGGTATATATCCATCTTGCTCTAAAGGAAGTTGCAACTTGTTTATTTTTGCAGTTTTGATGTCATAAGTCCATGCTGTAACGATAGAATTGTCATGTCCAGCCTTTGGGTACTTATATGCATATTCTCCAGGATAAGCAGAATTTTCATTACGCTCAGGGTTAAGACCTTTAAACATTTGCAATGCATAGGTTTCAACCTTTGACTCATCATAACGAATCCAGTTAACCTTAGTTCCGTCAGAATTAAAAACCATTGAAGAATTGAATCCAAATTCTTCTTCGTTAACCCAGTCAGGAATACCATTTATAACTTCATTAAACTTTCCATCTGTAGTTACCTGGATTTCCTTCATTCCATTTGACAGATCAATTAAATATATATTATTATCACGCACAAATGCAATTTTTGTACACTCTGGCGACCATATAGGATTTTGCTGTTTACCTTTATCTGATAATTTCTTAAGTTCTTTTGTTGCAATATCATATATGTAGAAATCTGCTTTAAAAGAACGTCGATAAACATATTCTGTATTAGTCTGAATTAGGATTTTTTTTGCATTAGGACTTAACTGATAGTTGTCAAAACTCTCAATCTTCTCACCTACAGTATTATTAATATCAAAAAGCCGCCCTACCTCTTTAGCATTTTTAAAAGAATAAGTTACAACACTTTTCCTGTCTTTTGCTATTTGGGCATAGGTTTGCCCATCGCTCAAAGGAGTTACAGCACTAATTGACTGAGGCATGAACTTTGTACCTGTGATGTCTTTTAAGTCTAATTCATCACCAGCCATAGAAACTGCGGATGATAATACTAAAGCAGAAAAAACTGCAAAAAATTTACACTTCATTATATACTTTATTTTTTCTTTTGTTATTTTATTATATGAAATTGAGATAATAAGTAGATTTTGCAAAAGTAATAATTTAAGGTGACTTTCATTAACAATTGAGAGAATTATATTGTTAAAAAAGTCTTAAATAAAGAAGTTTCAGTAATCAATCATTTTTATGCTAAAAGCTTTTTGTTTGTACAAAAAAGTAGAAATACGAAATAATTAATAATTTGCAATTAAATCAATATGCTCTGATTTGGTAATTTAATGCATTTATACTATCTTTGCATTTAAGTTAGATAAAAGTACTTAATATAAATCAAAAATGTTCATAAACAAATACTATGACTAAAATTGCAATCAGTTTATCAGGAGGCGGTTTTAGAGCCGCAACATTCCATCTTGGAACGCTATCTTACCTTAATCGACTTAAAACAAGTAATGGTAAGCCACTACTTGACTACGTAAATACAGTTTCTACTATTTCAGGCGGAACCCTTACTGGTCTTTGGTTTTTATGGGGCAAGTGCAAAGGTATGAGTAATGATGATATCCTAAGTGGACTAGATAAAATACTGAAAAGCAGTGATGTAATTGGCAAGGCAAGCAGAGAGTTTCTTAATGGTGACAATCTAAATCATTCTCTCATAAGGGAAATGATCAGAATTTATGATGAAGAAATATTTCACAATGCTACATTAGGTGATATAATGGCCAAAATCGATGATATATCCATTGATAACTTTTCAGCAAATGCTACGGAATTTACTAATGCTACGGAATTCCGTTTCCAAGTAGGAAAGGTAATAGAAACGGCGAAAGGTGGATTTTCACAAGGTGTAATAGGAAATATATTCTATAAAATTCCCCCAAAAATAGCACAACAAATCAAACTATCTGAAGTATTTGCTGCATCTTCATGCTTTCCTGGGGGATTTGAGGCATTGTTTTATCCACGTGATTTCAACTTTAGCAAAGATCCTATAAACAAAGAATATGTAAACTCTGTTAAACCTTTAGCGATAATGGATGGTGGAATTGTTGATAATCAAGGTATTGAGCCTGTCAATTTGATTCGTAAAAGACAAAATATTGATCTTTTTATTATATCAGATGCTGGATGTGGAAAAGAAGACCCATACTCATTTGAAGAAAATGATACATTATCAAGTATCTCTATACATAGGCTAAACATAATTCAAAATATTATAATAGCAGGATTTGCAAGTCTTCTATTATTTGTACCTAAAGGATATTGGACTGGATTTGTAAGCGCTGCTCTAATTATTTTCCTAATTATCAGAATCTCTATAGCACTATCGTCAAGGATACTTCTTAACAAAACCACAAAAAATATTCCTTTTACTTTCAACTGGAAAGGTTTGCTCCATATAAACTTTGCAAAAATTAGAAGCCTTATTGGTTCACGTGCAACCTCAATGATTAAACTAACAGACAATGTATTCATGAAACATATACGTACTCTAAATTATAATACGATATACCAAGACTCTCAATGGATGAATAGAAGAATCATGAATGCACTCTATGAACTATGCAGAGGAAAAAGCTGGGGTAAACACCTTACACCAGATGAACGTAAAATCATGGAACCAACTGAAGCAGTTTCTAATAATAGTGACATTGCAGCTTCTATGGGTACTACATTATGGTGGAGTGAAAAAGACAGAATAATAGGTAAACCTGCAGCTCTTATTGCAGCAGGACAATACAATATTTGTTGGAACCTTTTGGAATATATTTACAGACTTCGCCGTGACAAAACAAATACGACAGAAGAACATAAACTGATTGAAGAACTTCAAGAACAACTAGAGGCTGATTGGAACAAATTTAAGGAGAATCCACAATTTCTTGCGGACATTTCTAAAATATAATTTTTACATATTACATTTATAAAAATGTAGCCGTTGATATACATTTTAAAATAGGTATATCAACGGCTACACTCATAGTTTATAGAATAAAAAAGTTTATTCTACAGGTTCTGCAAATCTATCTCCATGAAATTTAGCTATCTGGCGCTTAAATGTATCAGAATATCCTGGTCGGTGAACACGAGCACCTTGTCCAGTCTCAGTTCTCTCAAACTTTCCATCTTTTTCGGGTTTAATTGCCATATCATTATATTTAACAATTAGATATGTAGCTAACTGACGCCAACGAGCCAACATTTGCTGAGCAGTCTCATTGCTATAATCTGTTAAATAGTTTATCGCAACATCATCACCTTGCAAATACAGCTCTAATGCTCGTTTTTCAATTGAAGCTTGACTTTCAAAATATGATTTTTCTAAAGAGTCACGAACGACTTTCAGAGAAGGAAACATTTGAGAATAGCGTGGATAAACCATATTGCTAACCCAGTTACAAACCCAATATGCATTTTTGTCTGAGAATGTAACAGCGTCAGCACCTGGGGTGTTATAACACTCTGGCTGTACCGTATTACCACAATAAATAGGTGTATATGCAACCATATTGCCATCGTCATTACCAAACCATAACACACCACCTATCTGTCTAGGCAACCATGAGCGCATCTGTGCAACATAAGAAAAGGCAGTTTGTTGAGTACTTGTTGGACGCTCATTAAAATATTTCTTACCATCAACCTCAAAAGAAAGTGGCGTTGGACGATATGGCATATCCCATGGACCTGCTGCTATATCATTATCTAAAGCAAATGGTGTTCCTTCATAGTGATCGCGCATACATTCTTCTATTTCCTGCAGACTTACTTTGTGGTCTGGAATTATCCATAGTGGCATTGGCTTTGCACCTTTGACTCTACCTTCTGCATAATCAATATAAGGAGTCATATCTGTAAAATGGTTAAAGAAACTCCACACTCGCGCCTCACAAAAACGGCGACCACCGAAATCTGGCTCTGCGTATGTCATGTTCCAGTTAAATTCACTATCTTTGCCATTAAACCATCCCTTAGAACGAGCAAACTTAACAACATCTTTTGAATATATTACATTTTTCTTGTCTTTCATATTAAATGTTGTAATACGACTCTGATTTGCATGGGCAGAAATTGCATTGTCTGGAATACGAATAGCAACCCAAACCACACCTTTCGAGTTTGGACCTTTGCCCATCATTTCCATAATCCATGCTTCATTAGGATCACAAATAGTAAAGGTCTCACCACTTGAACAATATCCGTAAGTTTCTACAAGGTTTGTCATAACCTTGATAGCCTCACGTGCTGTTTTTGAACGTTGAAGAGTAAGGTATATCAATGAACCATAATCTATTAGCCCTGAAGGATCAATCATTTCCTCACGTCCGCCATAAGTTGTCTCGCCTATTGTAACTTGGTACTCATTAATATTTCCAATTACATTATAAGTTTCTGCAGCTTCTGGTATCTGTCCACGATACTCACCTGTATCCCAATCGTAAATCTGGCGCATTGTTCCTGGCGCATTTTTCGACGCAGGATAGTGACAGAGATTTATAAACATACCATAATCATCGGCATTATATGTGCATATAACTGAGCCATCAGCACTTGCATCTTTACCGACAATAAAATTTGTACAAGCACTCACATAGGTACTTGCAGCAAGCATAACGGATAAAAATAATTTACGCATAGTTATAATTTATTTTGTTTGTGATTTTTAATACAATATCTGGGTTTTGTATTGACTTTTATTTCCCAATTTGTCTTTAGTTGTTATTAATAACTGGCGATATTTATTAATACGTTTTATTGGAGTATCTTTCAGTTTACATCTAAACCTTTCGCTTTTTGCTACTGGTTCTAAAAGTATAAACTGATTGTCAATATATGCATCAAATGAAGACAATCCACTTTGTTTATCAGTAATTCCGACTGTAATGATACCATTATTGGTCCATTGATTTTCTCCTATTGGAACAATAGCTGGAGGGATATCGTCGTAGGCTATTTCATAAGAAGCACCTAAATCACGGATATATGAATAAACGTATCCATTATTACACCAACCTCTTATGAAACGGTCAACACCTTGATGACAAACTATATACAACTTTGAAACATCATCAACCTTACTAATTAAACGCAAACCAAGAAGAGCATCATTAAAAAGAGGCAATGATGTATTGCTAAATGAAATGCATTTAGAAAGACTATTCTTATTTATAGATATGTATGGACTTAATTCTGTATCATTTGCAACTATTCCTTCACGAGTATAAATAAAAGCATCATTTAAACTTATTATAGAAGGGCGATTTGCATAAATGCTACAAAAAGCATTCTTTGGTGAGGCTTTTGGAATTATACTTCGTTTCCCTCTTACTGTAAATCTATATTCAGCTTTATTGCCAAATTTATCTGAAATAATATAACACAGATGATAATCTCGCTCCTCTTTAAAGTCAATTATTCCATTATTACAATCTACAAAAATTGCACTCATACGATTACCAGGTTCAAGATATGAACGCATATACCACACATTCGAACGAAGATAATGCAAATAATCACCCCATGAGTTCACTTTTCTATTATCATCAACTGATATTTTAGAAACATTACTATGAAAGACTTCCTGACCATCAACAATCAAACGTGTATCCTTAATGCCATATTTGTTTCCAAAAGAACCTTCCATATAGTCATTTGCCCATATACCAAACCCAATTTTTCCCCAAGCGGTGAAGTTGTGATTCAGCTCATGGGATGTAAATGGGTAAACTTGTTTTAAAGGTTTATCTTGAAAAACACCCTCACCGTCAACTGGTGTTGCCATAAAACCATGTGCTAATGGCGGTGTACTATCAATGATATCTGCATCAATTAAGTCAAGAGGATCAACCATCTCATTCGTAGAAGTGCGATGAATTTCAAGATGTAGATGTGGTGCAACACTTGCACCAGTATTACCACTCAATGCTATTATTTGCCCCTCAGACACAGGAAAATCTGTAGGCTTAAACTTCAAGTCAACAATGGGTTTCTTTTGCAGATATTGATATTTCTGAACTAAAGTCTGAAGATAAGGAACAAAGCATTTAAGATGACAATATATGCTTGTATATCCTTCAGGATGCTGAACGTAAACTGCATTACCATATCCATAAAGTCCAACTGTTACTCTACTGATATAGCCATCACCAATAGAGTGAATAATTTTCCCTTCCACTTGTGCAGTCTTTATATCAATACCACCATGAAAGTGACTGGGGCGTGGTTCGCCAAAATTACCAGCTAACGTAATAGGATAGTCAACTGGAGAAATAAACAAAAATGCAAAAAATATGTTTAAAAAAGAATACACTTTAACATGCTTTAAAACTCATATCTAAGTTTTTTACAGAATGGGTTAAAGCACCCACAGAAATGAAGTCAACCCCACATTCAGCATAACTGCGAATGGTTTCGAATGTAATTCCACCACTTGATTCTAACTCGTAACGATGATTTACAATATCAACCGCTTTTTTAGTATCTTCAACTGTGAAATTATCAAGCATAATGCGGTTTACACCACCATGCTTAAGCACCTCATCTAGTTCTTCAAAACTTCTGACCTCGATTTCTATTTTTATATTTAGATTCTTTTCTTTTAAATATGAATGACAACGATCAATCGCATTTGATATCCCTCCAGAAAAGTCAACGTGATTATCTTTAAGGAGTATCATGTCGAACAATCCAATTCTATGATTAACACCACCACCTATTTTAACCGCCTGTTTTTCGAGCATTCTCATTCCTGGCGTGGTTTTTCGAGTATCTAAAACTTTGGCATTTGTTCCTTCTAATAATTTTACATAACGGCTGGTCATTGTTGCGATACCACTCATTCGCTGCATGATATTCAACATTAACCTCTCTGTCTGAAGAAGACTTTGTATGCGTCCTGTTACAATCATAGCAACATCACCCACATGAACAGATGTACCATCTTTCACAAGAACTTCAACTCTTAAATCCTTATCAAATCGGCTAAACACTTTCTTCGCAACTTCAACACCAGCCAGTATTCCATCTTCCTTAATTAACAGACGTGACTTCCCAACTGCATCTGAAGGAATACAACATAAAGTTGTATGATCGCCATCACCTATATCTTCCGCAAAAGCTAAATCAATAAGCCTATCTTCTAACTCATTTACACTTAACATAATGATTTTATTTAATATATAAATTGTTATCTAAATCATGATATAAACAAATAGATTCATTCACCCATTCTGTGAAAGCAACTTCTTTTTCTAAAGGATAATAGTTAACAACTCTATTACCATATAGTTCCACAACAAATACCCCCATGAATTTGTCATCAATAAAAACGGAGTTAGAAGCTATTCTATGCATCTTATAATCTATATTCTCATTCATTTATTAATGAACTATCTTGATTTATTGCATCTATTCTTGCCTTACTTTCACTTTTATGTATGCGCAATAAAACTATATTAGTAACATTTAAAAGTTTTATCGTTGTCAGACCATCTCTGATATCACCTTTACCCATAAATATAAAACCACTTACTTCTTTTGCTGACATATTAGAAGGTAATTGTATAGACAACCTATAGTCAGCATCTGAATTTATTCTTTGAATCTGAGACATAATACTATCATTATTTAGTTTTATCGATAATAGTGCAACCGCATCTCTTGAACCTTCTTGAATAATATATTGTGAACGAAATGTTAAAATATAAATATCACCCTTATGGAAAGATGTATCAGCTATAGCATGATATTCACAATAATTGTTTGTGGCAAATGGAGATAATAGCTTTCTATCATTGATGCGCCAGATATTTGCAGTATCACCATCTACAGAAAAAAACTTCTTTGTTTCAAAATCTTCACCACCAATATTTTTTACATCTTTCGTAAAACGCTGTGCTAACTTCTCATAAATTTCCTGCAACCTGTCTGAATGTCTATAATAATACTTCATAGATTCGTCAAATTGAATTCGAGAAATGCCATACTTCCTATATACAGCTTCTCGGTATTCCATTCTCACAGAAGCCAAATCATCAAAACTTTTTCCTCCATTAACAGCATAACCATCTGCCAAATGCAAATCATATAAAATACTCTCCATTCGTGACGGTTCAATAATTTCATCAGGAACTGAAGGCTTACATGCCACAAACAATAATAATGCTGTGAATATAAATCCTAGTATATTTTTATTTTTTTTCATCTGCAACGTCATTGCCATTACTTTCTAGAGCAATACGCAATTCACTACGATAAAACAAAAGTAAAGAAATAAATCCAACACTAACACAAGAATCAGCAAAATTGAAAACTGGACTGAAGAAAACGAAATGCTTTCCTCCTATAAATGGAATCCAGTCTGGCCAATTTGTATCAATTATCGGGAAATAAAACATATCAACTACTCGACCAAGTAAAAAAGGAGCATAGCCAGTTCCAAAAGGAACAAAGCTAGAAACAGCAAATGGTTGTGACTCTGTAAATATTAGGCCATAAAACATACAGTCAATAATATTACCTATTGCTCCAGCAATAATAAGTGACAAGCACAAACAATAACCATATTTAGCTTTTTGCTTTATTTGCTTGTACAAATATACGGCAAGAACACCACTAACAACTATACGGAACAAACTTAGCACGACCTTATTTAAAAAGGTCATGCCAAATGCCATTCCGTTATTTTCAACAAAACTAATATAGAACCAATTAGTTATTGATATAGACTCATACAAACACATATTTGTCTTGACTTGTATTTTAATTACTTGATCTATAACTATAAGTAATAAAATAACAAGCCACAAAATATGTCTTTTTGGGGAAAGTATTAAAGACATTTACATTAGTGTTTACGAGCATTCTTCGATGCTACGCTAAGCGTAGCATGAGGAACCACCCGTAGTCGTTCCTTTGGAATTAACTCACCAGTTATACGATCAACACCATAAGTTTTATTTTCAATTCTAACTAAAGCAGCCTCAAGCCCCTGAATAAACTTTTGTTGGCGAGAGGCAAGTTGAATTAGCTCTTCCTTGCTTTGAATAGCCGACCCCTCTTCCAACAATTTCAAAGATGGAGATGTATCATCAACATCATTTCCTTCTGCGTTTCTCAATTGTCGCATCATGGAGGTATAATCTCGACGTGCTAATGCTAACTTACCATTAATTATTTCGCGAAACTCCTCCAATTCAGCATCGCTATAGCGCTTCTTTTCAGACATAATTATTATGATTTTTTGATTATAATTCTAACAACAAACTCTTCAAAATCAACTTCACTACCATTATTTTCTTCAAAAACAATAGAATCGGCTAAAACTTGAGACATAACATAATCTCCAAATTGTTTTAAAGAAGACTCTAAAATATTATTTGGTGAAATTGTAATTGTAATTCGATCAGTTATTTCAAGTCCATTTTCCTTTCTTAAATTTTGAATTCTATTAATTAATTCACGTGCGAATCCCTCCATTCGAAGTTCATCGGTCAATTCAACTTCAAGAGCAACAGTAAGATTACCTTCATTCGCAACAAGCCAGCCAGGTATATCTTCACTAATAATTTCTACATCGGCAGACTCAACTTTGACTTCCTTACCTTCTATGTTTATAGTTAGGACACCATTACCCTCTAGTTCTGCTATTTGATCTTGTGATAAAGTATTCATAAATGCAGCAACACCTTTCATCAGTTTGCCATACTTCTTACCCATTGTGCGGAAGTTACATTTAACTTTCTTAACCAAGACACCAGAACCTTCAACAAAGTTAAGTTCCTTGACATTAACTTCATTTTTAATTAGTTCTTTAACAGCCTCTATATGCTTCTTTTGAATATTGTCCATTGCAGGAATCATTATACTCTGCAGAGGTTGACGAACTTTTATATTTACCTTTCTACGCAATGCCAAGACCATAGAAGTAATCTTTTGCGCTAACTGCATCCTGATTTCCAATTCTTTATCTATTACAGACTCATCAACAATAGGAAAAGAAGAGAGATGTACACTATCACATTTATTAGTATGGCATACTGCATTTATCAAATCCATATATAATTGATCAGAATAAAAAGGAGAGAAAGGTGCTAATAATTTAGCAACAATTTCTAAGCATGTATATAAAGTTTGGTAAGCGGAAAGTTTGTCGTTACTCATTTCTTTGCCCCAGAAACGCTTGCGATTCAATCGAACATACCAGTTTGACAAATCGTCGTTAACAAACTTATCTATTAGTCGTCCTGCACGTGTTGGTTCATAACTTGACAAACTCTCATCAACATTCTTTATCAAAGAATGTAATTCTGATAATATCCACCGATCAATTTCAGGTCGTTCTGAAATCGGTATATCATTCTGTGAGTAATCAAACTTATCTACATTTGCATACAAACTGAAGAATGAATAAGTATTAAATAAAGTACCAAAGAACTTTCTTCTAATTTCTTCTACACCATTTGTATCAAACTTAAGATTATCCCATGGTTGAGAATTTGTTAGCATATAGAAACGAACAGCATCTGCACCATATTTTTCAATAGCGTCAAATGGATTAACTGCATTTCCAAGGCGCTTACTCATCTTATTACCTTTTGCATCAAGCACTAGACCAGAAGAAATGACATTCTTGAATGCTACACTATCAAAAATCATAGTAGAAATAGCATGCAGAGTAAAGAACCATCCGCGTGTCTGATCTACACCTTCATTAATGAAATCACATGGGAATGCTTTATTTTCATCAATAGCTTCTTTATTTTCAAATGGATAATGGACCTGAGCATAGGGCATTGCGCCAGAATCGAACCAAACGTCAATAAGATCAAGTTCACGCTTCATTGGTTTACCAGTCTTACTTACTAAGACTATATTATCTACGTATGGACGATGCAAATCAATTCTTTCGTAATTTTCAGTTGAATTATCACAAGGAATGAAACCTCTTTCTTTGAACGGATTTGTTTCCATAAATCCGAATTCAACAGATTTCTCAATTTCATTATATAATTCTTCTATTGAGCCTATACACAATTCTTCTCCATCCTCATCACGCCAAATAGGCAATGGAGTACCCCAGAAACGAGACCTTGAAAGATTCCAGTCATTAAGATTTTCAAGCCAGTTGCCAAAACGGCCTGTACCTGTTGACTCAGGCTTCCAGTTTATATCCTTATTAAGTTCAACCATTCTTTCTTTACAAGCTGTTGAACGAATAAACCAGCTATCTAATGGGTAATAAAGAATAGGTTTGTCTGTTCTCCAACAATGAGGGTAATTGTGAACATGTTTTTCAATCTTAAATGCCTTATTTTCTGCTTTCAAATCCATTGATATAGATATATCAAGGGTTTCATCCTTATCTGTAAGATTTTCATCGTAGGAATTCTTTACATATCTTCCAGAATATTTTTCCCATTGTTCAACATTAACATACCCATTAACAAATTCAGAATCAAGATCATTAATAAGATAATACTTACCTTCAAGATCTACAATTGGTCTATGTTCTCCCTTCTTATTTATTAATACAATAGGTGGAACACCTGCCTTTTGTGCTACCAAAGCATCATCTGCGCCAAAATTAGGTGCTATATGGACAATACCAGTACCATCTTCTGTAGTTACATAATCACCAGAGATAACACGGAAAGCACCATCAGTCAATGGTTTGATACATGGCAGCAATTGTTCATATTCCATTCCCAAAAGATCTGTTCCCTTATAATGGGCAATTATTCTATATGGAATAACTTTATCGCCTTTTTTGAATGTATCAAAATCACCATCCTTACCTTGTTCATTGAAATAAGCATTGATTCTTGCTTCAGCCAATACAACAGTTATTGGCTCTGCTGTATATGGGTTAAATGTTTCAATTGCAACATAATCAATCTTTGGACCAACACATAGAGCAGAGTTAGCAGCTAAAGTCCATGGAGTTGTAGTCCATGCAATGAAATATGGTTTACCCCATTTTGTCATTTCACTTTTGGGGGTCTTAATTGCAAACTGAGCCGTTATAGTTGTATCTTTTACATCGCGATAGCATCCTGGCTGGTTCAGTTCATGAGACGACAATCCCGTACCCGCAGCAGGCGAATATGGTTGAATTGTATATCCTTTATACAATAAACCTTTATTATAAAACTGCTTCAGAAGCCACCATAATGTTTCAATATATTTATTGTCGTATGTAATATATGGATGATCTAAGTCTACCCAGTATCCCATTCGCTCTGTTAAATCACGCCATTCGGCGGTATATTTCATCACGTTTTCACGGCATTTTTGGTTATAATCTTCTATAGAGATCTTTGAGCCAATATCAACTTTTGTAATGCCTAAATCTTTCTCAACACTAAGTTCAACAGGTAATCCATGGGTATCCCATCCTGCTTTTCTATGAACTTGATAACCTTTCATGGTTTTATATCTATTAAATGTATCTTTAATAGCTCTTGCTAAAACATGATGTATGCCAGGATGACCATTAGCAGAAGGAGGACCTTCAAAGAAAACGAATTCAGGACATCCTTCACGTTCTGTAATTGATCTGTGAAAAACATCCAATTCTTTCCATTTACTAAGTATAGTGTTATTTGTCTCAGTAAGATTGAGAGTTTTGTGTTCGGCAAATTTATTAGCCATAATTTATTATTTACTTTTTATTTTTTATTTAATTATTTTGCAAAAATACACAAAAAACTTTATTCCAACAAATATTCTTAAAAGACTTAACTTGCATTTAACAAAAAAAGTGGAAAATGCTAACATTTTCCACTTTTGTCTTCTTTTTGAACAATTAAGCTTCTGCTGGAGTTTCTTCTGCTGGAACCTCTGCTGTTTCTTCATTAGCAGATTGCTCAGCTGCCAAAGCTGCTTTCTTTTCAGCTACTTTCTTAGCCATTGCTTCATTTACTTTCTTTTCTGCCTCTAAATTTTTAGCATAGGCTTCTTTCTTCGCTTTTTCCTCATTCGCACGAATGCTATTGAGATTTTGTTCTTTAGCAGATTTCCACTCATCAAACTTTTTCTGAGCAGTAGCTTCGTCAAAGGCACCTTTCTTAACACCCGTCATAAGATGTTTCATCATATAAACACCTTCACCTTTCAAAATGTTACGAACTGTGTCTGTAGGTTGCGCACCTACACCGACCCAATAAAGCGAACGTTCAAAATTCAAATCCACAGTGGCAGGATTGGTATTAGGATTAAATGTACCAAGTTTTTCGATAAATTTACCATCACGTGGAGCTCTTACGTCAGCGATAACTATACGATATACAGGATATCCTTTACGACCACCGCGTTGCAATCTAATTTTTGTTGCCATTTCTAATAAAAAATTTAATTTGGTTTGAATTTTTGTACTATTATCTCGTAATAGCGGTTGCAAAATTACTTCTTTTTATCAATAGCAACAAATTTATTCAAGAAAAAATCATTATAACATAATAAAAAAAACAAATTTGCGTTATTTAATTATAATAATTTCACAAATGCTATCAGGTATTTCAATTTTAATTCCAACATTTAACGACTGTTCTTTAAATCTTGTTCAAGAACTATCAAGACAGTCACAATCTATTAATTCTGGTATTAATATAGAGATTATTGTGGCTGACGATGGATCAAATAACGATGAAATCATAAAGCGAAATCGTTTTATAAACAGTATTGATAAATCAAGATACATTGAAAGAAAAATAAATAGCGGCAGATCAGCAATAAAAAATTTTCTTGTAAACGAAGCAAAATACGACTGGTTATTATTTATAGATGGAGACATGTCTATAAATAAGCATGATTTTCTTAAAACATACATTTCAAATGTAACATGTGATGTTGTTTACGGAGGATATATATTACAAAAATACAATAACGATTTAAGAGGTAATTTAAGGTATAAATATGAATTTAAAAGTCAGCCATATCACACTACAATTAAAAGAAAAAAAAATCCATATAAAGATTTTCACACGTCAAACTTTATGGTGAAAAAAAGCATAATGCAAGAAATACCTTTTGATGAAAAATTTCGACAATATGGATATGAAGATGTTTTTTGGGGAAAACAATTACAAATGAAAAATTACAAAATAAACCATATTGACAACCCTGTAGTATTTAACACTTTTGAAGACAATGATTCTTTCATAAGGAAAACAGATGAAGGAATTAGAACATTGTATACTCACCGAAAAGACTTAAATAATTATTCACGAATTATCGACTGCTATAACTATTTACAGAAACTACACATGAACAATTTTGTAGTTCTTATTTTCAACATATTAAATAAAATAATTAAAAGGAATCTTTTAGGAACTAATCCTTCATTATTTTTGTTTAAATTGTACCGCTTAGGATATTATTGCAAATTGTCCTCCATGCATAGAGAATTTTAATGCATGGAGGACAATGTCGTCTTAAAACTAGATTTAGAGATTAAGATTTATCTTTATATCTTCAATTTTCTTCTGAGCTCTTTCAACACAACTAGTATAGTCAGTGGTTTTCTTCATAGAATTATCTTTTATTTCTAAATAAAATTTAATCTTTGGCTCAGTTCCTGAAGGACGTACGCTAACCTTATTTCCATCATCACAGAACCACTGCAAAACATTACTTGTATCAGGCATTGTAAGTTTTTCAACAGTTCCATCAATATGACGTTCTTCAAGACTCTTATAGTCTTTCCATAATACAACCTTTGAACCACCTAAATATTTTGGAGGATTATTTCGGAAGTTTTCCATCATCCGTTTAATCTCTTCCGCACCACTCTTTCCTGGTTTAACAACATTTATAGTATACTCGTATGAGAAACCATACTCTATATAAATGTCCATTAGTAAATCATATAGTGTTTTACCTTGATCTTTAGCAAAAGCACAAATCTCAGCAAGAAGCGAACAACCTGAAACCGCATCTTTATCTCTAACAAAATCTTGAGCCATGAATCCATAACTCTCCTCGCCCCCTCCGATATATTGCTGTTTTCCTTCAGAAAGTGCAACCTCATGTGCTATCCACTTAAAACCTGTATAGCAATCGCGCATTTCAATTTTTTGTTTTTCTGCAATCTTTCTAATAACTTCTGTTGTAACAATCGTTTTAACGATATAATCAGTAGGCATCATCTTGCCCATTGCTTTTCTATTTGTTATTATATAATAAAGGAACAACAAACAAGTCTGATTTCCATTTATAAGAACCCAGTCGCCTTTATCATTTTTACATGCCATACCAACGCGATCTGCATCAGGATCACTAGCCATAACTATATCTGCATCAATTTCTTTTGCATCTCGTAATGCTAATGTCAAAGCCTCTCCATTTTCAGGATTTGGACTTACAACTGTAGGAAAGTCACCACTACGCTGCATTTGTTCTTTCACACAATGTACATTAGTAAATCCCCACTTCTCCAATGATTGGGGAATAAGCATCATTCCTGTACCATGCAATGGTGTATAGACAATCTTTAAATCATGTTGACGTTGAATGACTGCCGGATCTATAGAAATTGTTTTAATTTGTTCAAGATATACATTATCTATTTCATTACCAATAATCTCAATTAGCTGTTTGTTTCCACTAAACTTAACATCGGTAATTTTTACTTTATTCACCTCTTCTATTATTCCCACATCATGTGGAGCAAGTACCTGAGCGCCATCAGACCAATAAGCCTTATATCCATTATACTCACGTGGATTGTGACTAGCAGTAACATTTACACCAGCTTGACAGCCTAAATGCCTGATAGCAAATGAGCACTCTGGTGTTGGACGCATATCTTCAAAAAGAAAAACTTTAATTCCGTTAGCAGAAAAAATATCAGCAACTGTTTCGGCAAATAACCTACTGTTATTACGGCAATCGTGACACACAACAACTTTCAGTTCATTTTTTCTCTCAAAACATTTTTTCAAATAATTTGCAAATCCTTGAGTCGCCATACCGACTGTATAGATATTCATTCTATTACATCCAGCTCCCATGATTCCACGAAGTCCACCTGTACCAAACTCCAATTGCTTATAAAAAGATTCTATGAGTTCTGACTTATCATCATTATCAAGCATTCTCTGCACAGAATTTCGTGTTTCTATATCAAAATCAGGAGAAAGCCATTCTTTAGCTTTAGCCTCACACTGGGCAATTAAATCTTTATTATTATCCATAAATAAATTGTTTTATTAGTTATATGGTTACAAAAGTAAATAATTATAATTGAAAAATAAAAAGAAAAAGAATATTTTTATCTTTTTTTGAATGAAATCAACATAAAAAAAGTAATTTTGCAGTTTGAAAGAGTACACATGGATTAAATTAAATAACCATCATGTTTTTTTATTACAAAAACTCATAATATTACTATAATATGTATTTTAACGGAATAATAATAGCATTTTTAACATTCATGATAATAGGTTTATGTCATCCATTAGTAATAAAACTTGAATATTATACTGGTACAAGATATTGGTGGACTTTTCTTGTTACTGGAATAATTTGTGTATCTGCTGCGCTATTTATAGAAAATGTAATTTTATCATCAATACTTGGTGTTTCTGGGGCATCTTTACTTTGGGGCATAGGAGAACTTTTTGCTCAGAAAAAACGCGTTCAAAAAGGATGGTTTCCAATGAATCCTAAAAGAAAACATGAATATGAATAAAACTTATAAAATAATCTAAGTCTATGAGAACGGCTCTTATCGTTATTGGCAAAACTGCAAACAAACATCTTTCTGCTTTAATAAACGATTATAGTGAGCGTATAAACCATTATATGCCATTTGAAATTACATATCTACCTGAAGTAAAAAAATGTGGTAATATGCCAGAAGAACAACAAAAAGAAAAAGAGGCAGACCTTATTTTAAAGAATCTCAATACTACTGATAATATAATATTATTAGACGAGCATGGAATAAACCTGACAAGTATTGAATTGTCAAAATGGCTAAACAAGAAGAAACAATCAGGAAGAAAACTTGTTTTCATAATTGGAGGACCTTATGGTTTTTCAGAAAGGGTTTATAAAAGAACGAATGAAAAGATATCACTTTCGTCACTAACTTTCTCTCACGACATGGCTCGGTTGCTTCTTTGTGAACAAATCTATAGAGCTTCAACAATTTTAAAAGGTGAGTCATACCATCATGAATAATATGCACAAAAGTAACATATCTATTCTTTAACAACAAAAGCACAAACACATGAATTGTTAAAAGGTATTCGTAAATTTTCATATTCATAATCATCGAAAATAAGTACAGAAAATGAAAAATATCAATCACATGTGAAAGATTATCAATAAAATATACTAATTTTGCGAAATAATAAATATAAAAAATAAATTATTATGCTGATAGACTATAAAAATGTTACAATATTTCAAGACGATATCTGTGTTTTAGAGAATATAAACTTCCAAGTTGATGAAGGAGAACTTGTCTATATAACAGGAAGGGTTGGTTCTGGTAAATCGTCTCTTCTAAAAACACTATATTGTGAACTAGACATTGACGAAGCAGAGAAAGCTGTTGTTATGGAGAAGGATATTACTACAATAAGAAGAAAGGAAGTTCCTGACCTGAGAAAGAAAATGGGCATTGTCTTTCAGGACTTCCAACTTCTACATGACAGGAGTGTCAGTAAAAATCTAGAATTTGTACTAAAGGCTACAGGTTGGAAAAAATCAGACGATATTAACGATAAAATAAACGAGGTATTAAGTATCGTTGGAATGGAGGACAAAAAAGAAAGAATGCCACACGAATTGTCTGGCGGAGAACAACAACGAATATCCATAGCAAGGGCATTACTCAACAATCCTAAAATAATCATTGCTGATGAACCAACTGGCAATCTTGATTCAGAGACTGCAGAAGGAATAGTATCTCTACTTAAAGATATTAGTCAAAGAGGAGCAGCCGTAGTTATGTCTACTCATAACACAAACATTATTGAAAAATTTCCTGGCATTATCTACAACTGCAATAACAAATGTCTTAATATAGTCAAATAATTTTTATAATAAATTATCTGAAATCGTTATGATTGTAATGAAATTCGGCGGCACATCTGTCGGTTCCGCATCAAGAATAAAGCATGTAGCCAATCTTATTCATAACTCATCAAGTCCTGTCATTGCCGTACTTTCGGCTATGAGTGGTACAACTAACACTCTTGTTGCCATAGCACAAAGTTTCTACAAAAAAGACAAGGAGACTGCCTTTAGACTAATTTCTGATTTGGAAACAAAATATATTTCAGACATACTTGAACTATATAATACCAAAAAGTGGCAACAAGCTACCATTGCCTTTATAAAAGACACTATGAAAACGTTGCGTTCATTTTCTAACGACCTGTTTACCAATTTCGAAGAAAAATGTGTTGTCGCTCAAGGAGAGCTAATGAGCACACAAATGATGGTGAACTATCTCTGCGAAAAAAATATAGCAGCAACAATGCTACCAGCGCTTGACTTCATGCGCACTGACAAGAACGGGCAGCCCGATATGACACAGACAAAATTCTTGTTAGAAAAGCTATTAAATGACAAAAGCAAATATTCAATCTACATCACTCAAGGTTTTATATGTAGAAACGCTTTTGGAGAAATAGATAACCTTCAGAGAGGTGGTAGCGATTATTCTGCATCACTGATAGGTGCTACTATAAAAGCTAACGAAATTCAGATATGGACAGACATCGATGGTGTACACAACAATGATCCACGCATTGTTGACGGCACTACTTCAGTATCACAACTAAGTTATGAGGAAGCCTCTGAACTTGCCTATTTTGGAGCAAAAATACTACATCCTACTTGTGTCAGGCCAGCAAAGCAAGCAAAAATCCCTATTCGCCTAAAAAATACTATGCAACCCGATTCAGAAGGAACACTCATCAATTACCAAATTGACAAAGGGATAGTAAAGGCTGTAGCTGCAAAAGATAATATGGCAATACTACGAATCTACAATAGTAACAATATGTCTATGTCTGCGTTCTTTGCCTCCATATCCCAACTTTGTAACAACTATCAAACCACTATATTCATTTCATCATGTGCTGAAGCAAGTATGACAATATGTATCGAGAACAATGACAATATAGAAATGATAATTGAAGACATATTGGCAGTTGGAAATGTTGAGACAAAAAGAGATGTATGCATAATTACTACTGTAGGTGACCTAACTCCTAGCGATAAACAATTCATATACAATACAATGACTGCAATGAAAACAGTTGACATACATATGATTTCTTATGGTGGCAGCAACTACAGCATATCATACGTTATTGACAGTAGTAAAAAATCTGTTGCAATGAGGAGACTCAGCCAGATATTATTTTAGTAAAGTATAGAAAACAATTCTAATAGCTACAATATTCAACAGAAAAGAATAATTAAAAGCAAAAACGAAATGCAATTAATAATTAGTTGTTCACTTATATTATTAGCAATTATAGCTACATTAACAAATACTTTCCTCAGAAAGCCAAAACAGCCTGTTATAAATGAAAATATAGGCAATGACAAAAAAGAAATAAAAGAATACCCACCAGTGACAATCGTTATCACTGTTCATAATGAAGCAGAAAACCTAGAGCGTAACCTCCCATTGTTTCTATCCCAAGACTATTCAGGTAATTTTCAGATTATTGTAGTTGTAGAGAAAGGCGACAGCCAATCTGAAGATATACTTAAAAAACATTCTGACAGCTCTAACCTCTATTTCACTTACATTCCACAGTCATCCCGCTATATGAGTCGTAAGAAACTTGCAATTACTCTCGGAGTTAAAGCTGCTAAGAATGAATGGATTATACTAACAGAACCTAACGTAGCACCATCAAGCAACAGATGGTTACAACATTTTGCAAGATATATCTCTGACGATTATAGTATAATTATGGGATGTACAGTTTACGATGACGAAGCATCAGCTTATAAACGTTACGAGCACACCCGTACTGCAATATATTCTATGAGAAATGCATCTCACTCTACTGCATTCAGAACAAATATGCCACTTGTTGCATTCAGCAAAAGCCAGTTTTTAGATAGACACGGATTCAGAGGTAACCACATGTTTTTAAGGGGTGAATATGACTTCATTGTAAATAAATATGGCAAAATAACCAATATTGCAATTGATGAAGAAGCATGGTGTACAGAGGCTGCACCATCAAAGAAACAGTGGAGCAACAAGCACATTTTCTATCAAGAGACTCGCAGACACCTTAACGGCAAGTTTAGATATAGATGTTTCTTTTGTATAGAACAAATACTGCTACATTTCTCTTTCATTGGCTCTATCGCAGCTATTGTTTTTGCGTCAATTTTCAATAATTGGGTGTTGCTTGGTTGTTCCATATCCGCAGTCTTGTTACTGTTATCCGTCCGCACTGCAATTGCCAATAAATCGCTTGCATCATATAGGCAAAACATTAAACTAATCCTATTGCCTTTTTTCGAATTGTCTTTAGTATGGAGGAACCTATGGTGGAAGATAAGATACATAAAAGCAAATAAAACCGATTTTATCTCTCACAAGCTCAATAATAGTTAGTTAATAGTTGATTAGAACTTTACCTAAATATTTGTTAACTCCTCAACTAGTAAACTAGTAAAAAATGAAAATACTATACTTCATTATAAGAGAAAAAGGACGCGATGCTGCAGCAGAGCGAATAATTGCGATGTGCCAAGCCGTGAGACAGCAGACAGAAGTAGCAGTAATATCCTATCCTGCCAATATGCCAGCATCACCACATAGTCTCATAACGTTAAAAAATGAAATACTCTCATCACTTTATAACCACATGCCACAAATTGTACATATTTACGGATGCTGGAACCTAGCTGTTTCTTTGATAGTCATGTGGACTCGATGCAGAGGATTTCTTACAATATACTCTCCATATGGGTCGCTGCAACAACTAACAACAGCCAACAATAGACGATGGAAAACATATATGCCGCGATGGATTACATATCAGCGACGGACTTTATTCAGAGCCACAGCAATAATAGCTCAAAGCAATAGTGAATCCGCTCTTATTAAACGACTGTGCCATTCATTAAGACCAATAGTAGTAGACAGAACTGCTACCGACGAAAATATAGCCAATCAACTTATTGTTGCTTATAGCACCTTGATAAAGCGACACACTCTCAAATTCATGAGTCAAGATGAGAAAATTGCAATATTTATTTTTTTACGAATAGCAGCTGACATGGATAATTCATTAAAGTTGAGTAGTCAGCCACTGCCTAAAGACTCTTGCACGCAACATGAAACAGCAATTATTGCAAGACTCTCACAACAGCAACTAGACCGAATTACAAATGTTGCAGAAGCTCAACATATTGCACATCTTCTTTCACAAGCAACTAAACAACTAAACCTTAACTATAACTTCACCGAGAATAATAACACAATTATTAATAATGACAACAATCACCAAGGACTTATCATACAGATGAAGCAGGCACGTCAAAACCTAAAAAAATCGACTTTTACTCTACCTCAACTTATCAGTTTATATATAGCTCTCAAAACTGCAGACTCAGACGAGCAACAACTATGTCTTCAGTTACGCAAATCCCATCTATTGTCATTCGCTTCTCGAATGATAGCCATCCTAAGCGAAACTCTCAATCTTGAGTCTGGGTATATGCCAATGTTCCCTCGCAATGATTTGAGAACTGAAAAAATAAGGCAACGAATATTACGATCTATTATGAAAAGTTTTAACATATCATAAAGTACATATGGGCTACAAGCATATTGACAAATGAAGAGCAAGTTTAGCTTAACAAAAATATCTACTACCAATTTTTTTTGTTAGTTCGCCTTGCAGGTTGCTGAGTAGCCTTTTGCAATCGCTGCTGTGTTTTCTGTTCTTCTCGCTGTGCAGCACGCAGAAGTTGACTAGCTGTACTTTGGCTTAGTTTTTTAATGTTCTGCTGATTTTGTTGCGGCTGCTGATTTGGCTTTTTGTCTTGTTTTTGCTGCTTTTTATTTTTCTGCTGCTGAGATCTAGATTGTGGATTTTGGTTCTGTTGCTGCTGTTTAAGACACAATGCAAGATTATGCCTTGTCTGGTTATCAGATGGGTTGCGGCGTAGAGCCTGCTTATAAGCATCAATTGCTTGATCATATTGTCGAGCTTGCTGACGTATTACTCCTATATTGTGATAAGACATAGCTTGTCTTCTTTTGTCAGTCTCATATCTAGCAGCAGATTGAAATAAATTGGCTGCTGAGTCCGTATAGCTTTTGTTTTTCTTCGCCTGTGCAGCAACAGTCATTGCCAAGTTGTAAAGAGCCTGAGGATTGTTTTGATTCTTTGCAATAGCCTTTCTATAAGAAATCTGTGCATTGTCAATGTCAGCGCTACGATAGTGTCTATTTCCCTGACGAATATAATCACGTGCTGTCTGTGCGCTGACAGTTGTGCAAAGAGCATAAAGAAACAATATGGATAAAATAAGTATTTTTTTCATTTCTGACTATAAATTTTGACTACAAATTCTTAATTTAAAGAATCTAATCCCTAAACAACTTCAAGTTGTCAAGTTTGGGGTTTGAGCGTCTGCTTATGGAGAACTCAATAACAAGTACAATTAGTAGAATAATTGCGAAAGCCTGAAACTGTTCATCAGCCTGACTATAAGTCACAGTTTCTATCTGTCCACGCTGCATTTTATCTACTTCTTGGAGAAGACGTGTCTGGGCATCTGATGTGTTGTCAACATTGATGAAAATTCCACCTCCAGCCTGTGCTACCTGATTACACATAGGCTGATTAAGACGAGATACAACAGTTTCTCCATTTTCATCTGTAATATAGTTGCCATCTGATGTTGGTATTGGTGCACCACCATCAGAACCTACACCAAGAACATGTACTACTATGTCTTTTTTGTGAGCTTCACTTGCTGCTTGTTCTGCCCCTCCTTCATGGTCTTCACCATCTGTAATGAGTATGATTGTCCTTCCTATATTATCTTTTTGTGTGAAAGATGCTGTGGCAAGCCTTATCGCAGCTGCAATGTCAGTACCCTGCTGAGCTATCATTGCTGGCGAGAGGTTCTGAATAAACATTTTAGCCGAAACATAATCTGATGTAATTGGCAGCTGTACGAATGCATCGCCAGCAAAAACTATCAATCCTAGTTTATCATCATTGAGTTTGTCAACAAGATTGCCTATAATAAGCTTGCTCTTATCCAGACGTGATGGGCTTACGTCTTGTGCCATCATTGAATTGCTTATATCTAAGGCTATAATAGCTTCTATTGCTGCCCGCTTGCTGCTTACAGACTTCATTCCGAGCTGTGGCTGAGCCATAACTATAATAACAATGGATATGGCAACAAGCATTAGTATGAATTTAACTCTGCGACGTAAGGCAGATGATCCTTCAACTATTGCACTTACAAGCTGCGTGTCACCTATATTCTTAAGTCTACGTTTAGTTCTGACTACAGCTAAATATTCTACCAAACAGAGTAATGGCAGGATGATAAAAAGCCAGAGAAATATAGGGTTTTCAAATCTGAACATGTGTATAACGTTAAATTATAGGTTAATTACAAATTAAAAATCATTCTGGCAACCGTCTCATTATAGTTATTCGGAGAAACAACTCTGCCAATATTGATAAAAAAGCTAAGATTGAGAAAGGTAGAAATGCCTCGTGATATTTCATCATCTGCTGCACATCCATCTTTGTCTTTTCAAGCTTGTTAATGTCTTTGTATATCTGCTTCAGTTCCTTAACATTTGTTGCTCTGTAGAAATGTCCGTCGGTCATATCGGATATTTTCTTCAGAGTTTCGATATCAATTTCTACTGGTACTTTTACATTTTGAACAATGCCTCCTACTGTCATAGGATAGTTTGCCATATCATTTGTTCCAACTCCAATTGTATATACCCTAATGCCGTAACTCTTTGCAATGTCAGCTGCTGTTAAAGGTGAAATTTCACCGCGATTATTGCTTCCATCTGTGAGAAGTATCACCACCTTGCTTTTTGCCTTGCTCTTTTCTAAACGGCTTACCGCATTAGCCAACCCCATGCCAACAGCAGTACCATCTTCGATAAGTCCACGAGCGGCAATATCTGTGCGAACATGCTGTAGAATATTTATGAGCGACTGATGGTCGGTAGTCATTGGGCATTGAGTGAAAGCTTCTCCAGCAAATATTGTTAAGCCTATATTGTCGTTAGGGCGATCGATTATAAATTCAGTTGCTACCTTCTTGGCTGCCTCTATTCTATTTGGGGGCAAATCCATTGCAAGCATGCTGGTAGACACATCAATTACCATCATTATATCTATTCCTTCTACAGTTCGCTTCCCCCATGTATTATGAGTCTGGGGGCGTGCCAAAATACATACAACAAGAATGATGGTAAGCAATCGTAAAACATCGGGAAGCCAGATAAACTTCAGCCGCCTGCTCTTTGGTATATTTCTAAACGATACGGAATCGCTTATACGTAGATGTGGTTCAGATTTGTGATGCTTCACTACGAGCCAATAAAAATATGGCAGCAGAAGCAATAGCAGCAGAAAATATTCTTTGTTTACAAATTCCATTTTTCTTAAATGTGTTGAGTCGGCAAGTAAAGTGGTATGTATTAAGACTAAAATAACAAAACAACTTTTTTTAACAATCAAGTTGTCAAGTCAACAACTCGCCATATTATATAAGCGATAATAACGGTAAACATAAAAGACAATACACCTATTAACACTTTCAGTACTACTCTCGACTGTCTGCCAGCCTTTTCCTGCTCAGTTAGCTGCGGCTGACTTTCCGTCTCTAACCCAGCTATTTCTATCTTAGTCTGCATTATAAAGTTGATTGCATTATTCATATTCTCACTATTTACAGAACTTTGTACAGAATATTTTGCAAACTTTACGAGGTCAGCAGTATCGAATAGTTGCTTTAACTCTTTAATGCTATTAACTTCTTTTTCAGATTGTAACATTTCAATTATCTCACCGCTTGTCATTTCCATAGCATTGATACCAAAGCGTTCAAACATATAGATTCGAAGTATTTCTGTAAGTCGGGTATAATACCATTTTTGATCGTTTGAAGCATCTGTTTCATGTCCTACAATTTCCAAGTCGTTGAGCGCTTTCTGATGAGGCAATAGTCTAGTTATAGTCTTCTTTATTGTCAAAAGAGGTTTGTTCTTACGATACCTATTTATAAGGAAAAACAAAATTATCACAACAATTATAGCTATGAGAATGAGTATCATGACTGGCATCCACTCAATTATGTCGAAAGGATTACTCTGAATGTCTTTCATCGGATAAACCTTGTCGGCACTGATTGAGTCAAACTCAACTGGTAACACTTTCAGTTTAATACTTTTAGTAGGATATACTTTTCCTCCAACGATGATCTTCTGTGATGGTATCAGATAGACAGAATCTTTAAAAGAAGTAAGCGTATAGCATCTGCTTACCTCTATCAAGTTGTCTTTCAACTCTCTAGTTTTTTCATCTGCAAGCTCTACAACTTCCACTTCAGGCGTTATAAACTGATTTTCGCTGAAATGCGGAAAACTAACGTCTTTCCCTTTGGCAACCTTTGCCTTGAGCGTTAGCCGCGTTTGCTCGCCAATTAGAATCTGAACAGAGTCAAGTTCTGCCTCTACTACCGTTTGGGCTTCTAAGCCTAATGCATACAAAAAAAAGAGAAACAGTATTGACAACCAATGACAATGCCTTGAATTTATACAATTTAATGTTACGTTTTTCATGCCCGTTGCTTGAAGAGGTTTAAAAGTGGCACTACAAAATCTTCATTTGTCGCTATTGAAACATTATCGACTCTACAGTTTTTGAAGATGTTTTTAAGCGTTACTTGCTTATCTATCCAGTCTGCAGCATATTTATGCCTAAGCCGAGAGTCGCTCGTATCTATAAGGATCTCTTTGCCAGTCTCTGCATCACTCACCATCAACAAGCCCACATCAGGCAGCTGCTTTGCAAAAACATCGTAGAGCTGAATGGCTATTGTGTCATGCTTCTTACTGCATAAGGCAAGCTCCCGCTCATAGTCGTTTAAATCATAGAAATCGCTAATAAGGAATGTTGTGCACCTGCGCTTAACCACCCTATTCAGGAACCCAACAGCCTTGCCTATATCGGTCAGTTTATGCTTTGGTTCATACTCTGTCAGCTCCTTGATGATATGAAGAATATGACGCTTACCTTTCTTTGGAGGAATAAATTTCTCTATCTCGTTTGAGAAGAAAATAACACCGATCTTGTCATTATTAAATATTGCACTAAAAGCTAGAGTCGCAGCTATCTCGGCCATTATCTGCCTCTTGCTCTCGCCTCTTGTACCAAAGTCGAGCGAACCGCTTACGTCTATAAGAAGCATTACGGTGAGTTCTCGTTCTTCTTCAAATATCTTCACATAGGGACGATTGAAACGTGCCGTCACATTCCAGTCAATGTCACGCACATCATCGCCATACTGATATTCTCGAACCTCAGCAAACGACATTCCCCTACCCCTGAAGGCAGAGTGATATTGTCCAGCAAAGATATTCTGGCTCAGTCGCTTTGTTTTTATCTCTATTCGGCGTATAGCGTTCTGCATGATTTCTTTTTAGTAAACAAGAACTATAAAACATAATACATAGTGCATGGTTGCACAAATCATAAGTTATAAGAACTTTAACGGCAACTTTTAAACTAGTCTATTTGTCAACTATACACTGTTCACGGCACTTCAACCTTATTAATAATCCTGTCTACGATCTCGCGGCTTGTAACAAACGAAGCCTCTGCCTCATACGACATGCCAATGCGATGGCAGAGCACGTCATGAGCCACAGCCCTTACGTCTTCAGGAACAACATATGCTCTACCCTGCAAAAAAGCCACAGTACGAGCGGCCTTAGCCATATTGATACTTGCGCGAGGACTGCCGCCAAACGTGATCATCTCCTTCAGCTCACTGAGACCATAGCGGTCGGGGTAGCGTGTAGCAAACACCATGTCGGCTATGTACTGCTCTATCTTCTCGTCAATATACACCTGAGCCACAGCCTCGCGCGTGCGCAGTATGTCATCAGTAGAGCATACCGCACCTACGCGACTCTGCACCCCCCGTAGATTCATCCTTATTATCTGGCGCTCCTCCTCTATCGTGGGATAGTCAACTACAGTCTTAAGCATGAAACGATCTACCTGAGCCTCAGGCAGCTGATAAGTTCCCTCCTGCTCAATCGGGTTCTGAGTAGCCATAACGAGAAAGGGGGTCGGAAGACTCATCGTCTCATCGCCTATCGTAACCTGACGTTCCTGCATAGCCTCAAGCAACGCACTCTGCACCTTAGCTGGAGCACGGTTTATTTCATCGGCAAGAACGAAGTTGGCAAACACGGGACCACGCTTAGTAAGGAAGCGTTCCTCCTTTTGTGAATAAATCATCGTACCAACCACATCAGCAGGAAGCAAGTCTGGAGTGAACTGCACACGTTGGAAGCTGCCACTAATCAGCTGCGCCAAAGTCTTTATGGCAAGCGTCTTGGCCAATCCCGGCACACCTTCCAGCAAGACGTGGCCATCGGCCAATAGCCCAATCAGCAAGTTCCTCACAAGCCGATGCTGACCTATCAACACCGTGCTCATGCCCTGCTCTATCTGCCTAGCAGTCTCGCTCTCGGCAGCCATGCTGCCTGCAAAGCCTTTTTCAATTGTCGTCATAAGCTTATAATCTTTTTATCTTTTAAAAGCATTCCATCTCCGTCAGCCTATCCTCGTTTACCACAGAGATAAATGCCCATTCATATTTTACCTGAAAAATTATGACTGCAAAAATACAACTTTCCGCATTATATCACCCAATATAGCAGTTTAAATAACCGAAAAATTTGATAATAACAATTAAACAGCAGCACCTCAGGAAGTATATAAGCAATAAATCGACAACAAAAACAGCAGTGAACTATGATGAACTAAGAATTAATGACTATACAATGAATGTGTATGTCAACTCAAAAACTCGTATACAGTTCACAATAAACTTGTCTGCTATTTTCCTCTCTCAGCCATTAGAACAGCTATCTCGTGCTCGTTTATACCAACCATAGCTTCCCCCAAGTCCTCGCTAAGAGATGCTAGCTTATCGGGATTATCATAGTTTTCCACAGCACATACTATAGCAGATGCGCGACGCTCAGGGTTACCACTCTTGAAAATTCCGCTGCCCACAAAAACTCCTTCGGCACCAAGCTGCATCATTAACGCTGCATCGGCTGGGGTAGCGATGCCTCCTGCAGCAAAGTTTGCAACAGGTAGTTTTCCATCAGACCGAACTAGGCTGAGCAACTCAAATGGCACCTGCATATCTTTTGCTGCCTCATAAAGTTCGTCAGCTGCTATTGAGCAAACCCTTCTTAACTCGCTCTGCATTTGTCGCATATGGCTGACAGCCTGCACAATATCTCCAGTGCCAGCCTCGCCTTTGGTTCTTATCATACTAGCTCCTTCAGATATCCTGCGCAATGCCTCTCCAAAAGTTCGTGCTCCACAAACAAAGGGTACTTCAAAACGTGTTTTATCTATATGAAAGGCATTGTCTGCAGGTGTGAGAACTTCACTTTCGTCAACATAGTCAATACCTATGGCTTGTAGTATCTGGGCTTCAACAACATGCCCTATCCTGCACTTTGCCATAACTGGAATACTAACAGCTCTCTGTATTTCCTTTATAATCTTTGGGTCGCTCATCCTTGACACCCCACCTGCAGCTCTTATGTCAGCAGGCACCCTCTCTAATGCCATGACAGCACGTGCTCCCGCCTGTTCGGCTATACGAGCCTGTTCTGGAGTTGTTACATCCATTATCACGCCACCCTTTAGCATCTGCGCTAAATTTTCTCTCTTAAAATTTTGTCTTTCTTTCATGATATAATATTTTTTTAGTTAATGAATTGTCTAGTTTTTTGTTAAGACCAATTATCAATTAAAGAAATTCCCTCTATCCTCAACTATCTATTATGCTTTTTTCTATAACCACCAGGCGTCTTACCTGTCATTTTTTTAAAAAAACGTGTAAATTGAGCCTGAGATGAAAAGCTAAAGTCGTAAGCAATTTGCTGCAAACTCTTATCTGTAGTATTAATGCTTTTTTTAATTCTGTAAATCAGTATGTCATCAATTATTGTTTTAGGCGATTTGCTAGCGACATTTTTTGTTACCTGCGACAAATAGCGTGTACCAATACTTAATCTATCTGCATAGAACTGTAAATCCTTGTATTCAGATATGTGAGTCTTAACAAGGCTAATGAAGTCGTTATAGAGTTGGTTGCTTCTCCCTACTAACCCAACACGCATAATTACGTGATTCCTAACGTACGCATGAGCTTCAGCTATAGACTGGTCTATGTTATTTCCCCTTGACAGACCTACACAGACAGCACTAACAAAAGCATTAGAGAAACCATGCATATTTCTATCATCGAATATGCAAATCCTGCCATTTACGACAGAATGATTTAGAATATATTTCTCATCGCTCTTTTTAATAACGACCAACGTACACAAAGGCAGCAATTCATCACACATAAGCTTTAAAGTAGCTTGGCTAATAAGCATCTCGCCCCGAGAGGAATTTATATTAGGATTAAAAACAACATGCTCTGGTTTGCTATGTTTTAACATCCTTATAACAGACATAAGCGTTTCTCTGCTTCTAACCATTCCTATTTTAACTGTGCATGGCATAACATCATCAACAATTGCTTCCAATTGTAAATCTACAACATCAGATGGCAAGTCGAATATTTTTACAATTCCGAGGGTATTCTGAACAGTAATTGAAGTGATAACAGAAGTAGCAGTACCGCCAAGCTCCATTATTGTCCTAATATCAGCCTGAATGCCAGAGTCACCTGTTGAGTCTGAACCCGTTATGGTCAATATGGTTTTCTCCATTGTTTTTTAGTTTAACGAAGCAAAGAAAAATAATTCCACTATATTATTAAAACTAAAGTTCCGAAAAAAGAAAAAAATTATTCGCTTTATGCCAAGTAACAAATGACGTTTTTACATTTATAATCCTTATTGTCAGGAAACAATTCATTTCCATAGCAAAGAAATAATAACAATAATGATAAAAATTAATATCAAGGGAAAGCACTACTTAGAGAGCAAATGACGAATAACATCTAAAGGGGCATAAAGCAGCATTCTAGGGCCTGCCCATCGCATTATCTCACGGATTCTCTCCCGTTGAAGACTTCCATAACAATGGACAGTGCAATGTTTACATGTCGTCTTATTCTCCCCGAACTTGCAGGCATCAAGTCTACGACAAGCATATTCGGCAAGACTACGATAAACATCGGGAACATAGTCTAGATGCAGCCTATGTCTACAATAAAGCCTTATCATGAGTCTAACCGTTTTCTTTTCACGTTCTATCCTTGTCATTTGTAATTAATAACTATAAACAATAAACAATGCAACTATCTATCCCAACTACGTTATTGCGCTATTTAAATAAGCTAACTAACACCATATCCACATTGTGTTGCCTCTTCCTGTATATTACCTCTGACATCATCTGCAAGTTTAGGTTTTCTTGAAAAAATCCATAGATAAACATCACATCTTTTAAGTGCATACAGATAATTTTTATCAATCAGCATTACGCGATAGTCTGAATAAAAAGATCCGAAGAGTACATTCGCAATATGGCTAAAATTTTTCTGCCACAAGCCAATATGAGAGTCACAATCGCTGAAATAAGAAATAATTTCTTCAAAACCTGAAAATGTTTTTTATTAGTTAATATACCTGCAAAGTTAACACTTTTCGCCTCTTATGCAAAACTAAAAGTTATATAATAATAATTTAAAGAGTTTTATTAACCATTTACAAAATCTAATTCATTTTATTTACTTACTTTGTGAAAATACAAATACATAAAACACTTAGCTCGTTCATAAACACGATAAGATAGCAGCGGAACTGCAACACCTACTATTGTATAAGCTATCCAGAAATAGTCGTTTTTAGCATGCTCATGTATAACCATGTGGCAACCAATCTGCTGCCAATCAAGATGGTAATATATTATCTTCACAATGCTAACTAATTTGAAAGATATTATATGGAAAATGAAAACATATAATGTATTGTTTCCACAAAATACAAGAAATCTCTTCAGAACAGTATCATGTAAATCTATTTTCCGACTAATAATATATAACATAAAGAAACCACTAATAGCAGGGACTGGCAATTTCACGAATTGCAGGAACGTTGCATTCCATGCCATATTTGAAGGAGCATATTCTGCAAAAGCTAGGACAATACCAAACAGCAAAGCTGCCAACCACCAAGACAGCTGAATCTTATTTAAGCGATTTTGCATCAGAAATCCACATCCTATAAAGAAACACCCCATAAGATCCCTATATCCACCCTGCGCAATAGAATTTATAGTAAGCCTTTCCGATGTTTTCCAGGCGCAGAGCAGAAGCATTATAACGCATACCATGATGCCAGTTTTCGTAACTTGATGTTTTGATATACCACAAAGATTATCAAACTCTTTTAAGCGAAGAGAATAAACTAATTTGAATACGACTAGATATAATATGCTGCCAACAAACAATGCTCTGAAAAACCAAAATGCACCAGCAAGAAACACATCATACCCACCCATGAATGTTATAATACTCCACAAATTTTGCTGCATCTGATGCCAAGTATATGGATGTGCAACTCCTCCAGAAGCATTACCATACTGTTCATTCATTACGCCAAGATCAAACATAAAATTGTGAATAATTAAGAAAAAAAACGACCACTTCACAAAAGGCCAGTAAATACCCTTAATCTTCTTCTTCAGAAAAGTTGCCTCATCATTTATATACTTCAAAGAAAAGAAATACCCTGACGTTATAAAAAACAATGGCATGTGAAACTCATATATAAACCTGCCTATATGACTAGGACACTCTGCATGGCCCATCACCATCAGAATTATTGCAATACCCTTACATATCGAGATTGAAGTATCTTTCATTTTTCTTCTATAATTATATGGGATGATAAATTCAGCTTGATAATAATAAAAAAGAAACCTACTAAAATAGCAGGTTTCTAAAATTGACTGCGGAGAGAGAGGTATCTCTCGCGGAAGGAGAGGCTCCCTTCTTATTTGTCATCTAATGAATTGAGTACCAATTGTTTAGCATTTCCCATCAAAACGATTCAGATTTTATGAGGTAATACACTGGTAATACATCCTGCTAAATGTAATAAGGCGGGTAACATAGTTGCCAGATTTCTTAACCGTCACGCTGTCTTAACGCTCAATGGTTTTAATTCTATCAAAGATCTCTTATCTCACTTTGCAAAGGTAGTGCTTTTACATCGAATAACCAAATAATTCAAGCAAAAAGCGGACAAAATGTTCCAAAATCAGTCATTTCCCGACTTTTCAAGTCGTGAAAACGTTAATATATGACTTTATTTTTTTCAAGACTGCCATTTTGATAGCTTATTCTTATTTTTGTGGCAAAAAAAGAGATATAAGTTATGATGCGATTTGAGTATGATCAGAAATTTATCAAACTCCTCGCCAAAGAAATGGTGAAGGAGATGCAGAAGGTAAAAAGTGAGGCAAAAGAGCCTGAGCTTATCACTGTCAAGGAAGCTGCTGAAACACTTAATTTGTCTGAAGACTATGTGAGAAAGATAAAAGACAAACTACCCCATGTCAAGCAAGGAAACAGCAAGCAGGGCCGAATCCTTTTCGTGAAAGAGGGTCTTATGGATGCCTATCTCAATGCTGTCGGAAAAACCAAGTAATGCGTATGATCTGCACATAACAGCATTTATCATGTATATGTCTGCATCATGACGGACTCGCTAAATGGGCTTTGCTCACTTAAATTTCGCTCTTAAACCGCTCTTATTTTTTCGTTTTTAAGAGCGACCATACAGATATGTTGCCCTTTGTCTCGTTGACGACAATCCTTTCCTCTCTCATCTTAGTCAGCATGTTTCCGACTTTCGCCTTTTTCTGCTTGTCCGATAGAACGTCAGACAAGAGGTTCCACCACAGTTTGTCAATCTCTTCTCTTGTAAGAAACTTGTGGTCTTCAAGCGCATCCTGCAACAGAGCTTGCCCTCTACCTCCAGTTCGTGAGTATCCTTGAAAGTATTATGGTCGGTAGTATGCTACAACAAGTCATACTTCAACTTCTATAGACTCTTCATACTGTTCTTGTATGTTCTCTTATCTTACGCAGAAATGTCAACATGATATGTTCATGCCGTTAAATCACGATCACATCTATAAATTAATGATTTTTTCCCAAGGATAATTACAATCTGTAAAATGTCCATAAGTTGCAGTCGGCAAAAATGAGAAATGAGTGAGGTCAAATCTCTCAATTATTGCAAATGGCTGGAAATCAAATTTTTCTCTAACATAGTTAGTGAGACTTGCGTTAGACCCATCCTCTGTGATAATTTGCAAATTGGTTGGCTGTTGTTTCCCAAATTCATAAGCAATAGCAACAGTACATTTGTCAACAAAACCGTTCGCGACAAGATTCTTTGCAACAAATCGTGCCATGTAAGCCCCAGTTCTGTCTATCTTTGTTGGGTCTTTACCAGAAAAAGCGCCACCACCATGAGAAATCAATCCGCCATATGTATCTACCATGATCTTTCTTCCCGTGACCCCAGTATCAATACATAGTCCTCCCTCATAGAAACAATCTTTATTATTGATTTTTATTTCAGCCATAGATGCTTTTGGATATTTCGACAAATAATCTTTTAATCGAAATTCCAAAATATCAGAATTGAAATTCAAATCGTGTTGGACGTTTACAATGATACGTTGGATTGTATTATGACATGATTCGACCAAGACTTTCCCATCATGTAGAAGCCCATCAATTTTATATAAGTTATTATCAATTTCTTTTGCTACTATATTTGCTATATAAATGGAACAGGGAAGATAATTAAAGCCTGAATTTTCAGCATACCCATAGATAATGCCTTGGTCATTGGCGCCTTTCCCCTCCGTTACTCTGTCAAGTTGCCCGGATTGGCATGACAACAAATTTGTGACTGATATGTCATCGTTGTATCCGATATTATTATATACTTTTTTTACAACCTCTTCAAGAACAACAGGACTTTCTTCTAATGAAACTTCTCCTGCGATAATAACATGTCCTTTGGTTCCAAGACATTCTATTGCAGTATGACAATTTTCATATCTCTTAAGAAAGGAATCAACTAAAGCATCACTTATTTGATCACAAATCTTGTCTGGATGTCCTTTACGAACACTTTCAGCAATATAACAAGGTTCATTATATTCCATATCTCTTTTTTATTACAGCCCACTTCTTGTTTAATTCTTCTTTGGAGTTTTCATAAACCTTGTCGCTGTTGGGAGCTTTATTATATGCTAAGGCTGTCTCATACATCAAAGTAAAGTAATACCCGTTATCTTCAAGTTCCTTTTCTGTAACAGAGTGTGAAGAAAACAAATGAATGAATTGCTCCTGTAACTCTTTTAGTCTTAAGCAAAAACTAACATGATGCATCAATCGTCTAAAGAACACAGTGGAGAAAAACAGTTGCAATAATGCCATTGCAATATAATTATTCTGGTAGCCAAAATATGCAAAAGCCAACAATACTACAAACAGAATGATATTACAAGTCGCCACTTTGGGTAGCATTTTCTTCATGATATTATATGTAAAGAAGCAATTCTCAAATGTATTTACAAGAAGCTTCTTCGCTCCTATCGGGTTATTGTCATTGTCAAAATAGCCTTCTGTACCATCTATGAGCAATTTTGTACCAAGCGAATTATCTAAAAGCCCTTTTTGCCTCTCTGTTGCAACACGAGGCTGAAGAAAAATTTCTACTATAACATATAGTATTCCATACAGGACTAAAGAAATAAATCCTAAATAATAGATAAAGTCAAGACCTGTTTCAATTCCGAATTGTGAGGCTGCCGCCTTTACAATTGTACAACCTATTGATAGATATAATACCCAGTTTTCATATCTTCTCCAAACATTTAACTGAGAGTATGAAATATCGTATGACAATTTTCTTTCCATATGCATCTTTTTGCTTGCAAAGTTAAGCATTTCTTTTCAAATGTCAACGCAATATCGGATTAATCAACCTTTTTATGGGCGCTTTTCTTGGGTAACATGTGAAAAACATAACGTTTTGGGGGATTTTAACCAGAATTTAACCTCATAATATTGCAGTAGTTTTTTGATTAAAAAATTGGATATATAGTATAAATTAATTAATGAATCCACCATTTTCAACTAAAAATTATCGTCTTGATGACTTTTATACTGATCATGCATGGTTGACGATGGGATACTGTTCGCCCCATTTGGCTTCAAGATTGTCAAGTTCAGTCTCTGCGGCATCCTTGCTGACAGCGCCATAGACACGCTTTAGATCCTTTAGGAACTCCTTCTGATGCTTGCTGCCTACATACTTGATGGAATTGCGTATCTGATGCACGATGCAGAGCTGTACGGCCGTATTGGGGAACACGCTCTGAATGGCATCAGGAAACCCCTTGAGACCGTCCACACAGCATATCATGATATCCTCCACCCCACGGTTCTGAAGGTCTGTAAGCACCTCCAGCCAAAAGTTCGCTCCTTCGCTCTTGGCAACATACATGCCAAGCAGTTCTTTGTGGCCCTCCTTATTGATGCCCAGTACATTATAAATGGCACGGGTGACGGAACGGCCTGTATCGTCCTTTACCTTGTAATGGATAGCATCGAGCCAGCAAATGGCATAGACAGAATCCAGCGTGCGTGATTTCCATTCCTTTATCTCAGGCAGCACACGGTCGGTTATTGCGCTGATTGTCTCGGCAGACAGCCTGGTATTAAACTCACGCTCGAAGTAACGGCTGATTTCCCTGGTGCTCGTACCAAAGGCATACATTCCTATAATCTGATCGGCCATACCCTCTGCAAGGATTGTCTCTCGCTTGCGGACGGTCTGAGGATCAAAGCTGCCATCACGGTCACGAGGGGTCTCAACAGTAACCTCACCATACTGCGTCTGAACTGTCTTTGACATCTTGCCGTTACGGCGATTACCGCTCTCACGGGATTCTTCACTCAGGTGAGCGTCCATCTCACCCTCAAGAGCAGCATTCAATATGCGCTCCAACATCGGTGCCAAAGCACCGTCCTTACCAAACAATGGCTTGCCGGTACGCAACTGCTCGGCAGCCAACTTGTAATCAATCTCTTCGTTTGCCATCATAAAATAAACGTGTTATACTACTTTTCTATTGTAGCCTGACACAGTTTACTTTACATTCTCGGGTTTCGTGGGGAATAGCCACTATCACTGCCATAGTGTTTCTGTAAATCAACAGACAACTCTCTATAATCTAAACATATCAGCATTTATCATGTATCTGTCTGCATCACTACAACCCACTAAATGGGCTTGCCTCACTTAAATCTCGCTCTTAAATCGCTCTTAAATCGCTCTTATTTTTTTGTTTTTAAGAGCGACCATACAGAGATGTTGCCCTTTGTCTCGTTGATGATAATCCTTTCCTCTCTCATCTTAGTCAGCATGTTTCCGACTTTCGCCTTTTTCTGCTTGTCCGATAGAACGTCAGACAAGAGGTTCCACCACAGTTTGTCAATCTCTTCTCTTGTAAGAAACTTGTGGTCTTCAAGCGCATCCTGCAACAGAGCTTTACATTTCTTATATTCAAGTCCTTTGTGCATGGAATATTCCGCTTTCTGATCTGTGACTTGCGCCACCTGCTTCGAAACATACACTTTGGGCATTCTGCCTTCTATATACTTCTTTGACCTTAGGAATTTTATTGCCTCGCTGGAGAGTGTGTTCGCCTTCCCCTTTTGCACCTTGTCAAGCAGTACCGTCGTTGCCAGGTCAATATCAGAATTTTCTAACAACAACAAGCTATAGTTCTCATCGATGATGGTGCCAGGCAGCGTCAGCACTACGGTATCGCTGTCACTCTTGTCGTAGTCGGGCATCGGCAGGTATCGGTCTTTTTGCGAAACGAACATCTTGTGAATGCCGAATCCCTCGGTATCAATCATCTTGATGTTCGCCATCGCCTGAGCCAAGAACGGGTTGCGATACTTCTTGGGGATGCGTTCACCTGTTATGTAGTCCTCATAGCTACCATCATAGAACCCGCCGCTGTTTCTAAACTCCAACTCGTTCTCACGTTCTATCACAATGATGCGGGCATTCTCAGCATAGTTTTGGTGGGCTATGCAGTTATGAAGGGCTTCGAGTATCACCTCGTTGTCGTACTTCATACCCTCGCCTGGCAGGAAACTGTTGTTGGGGAATATCTTGAACGGATAATTCCTGATTTTATGCATCACTTCCGTTGTCGTCAACAGGAACGGAATGGTAAACACCTGTCCCACATTATCCATACCAGCCAGTCGCCAGACAATCTCTCCGATATGATTGATGTAGTGCAGCGACTCAGGCTTACCAAGCAATAGTATAGCCGCATTGGTCATCTTGCCGTCGATGGTCAGCTTCGCCTTATTCAAGAATACCTCGTCGCTCCAAGTATCCACCACCTTCTTCTGGTTCGGATAGTGCTCCTTATATCCCTCGCGAGCCTCCTTGATAGCCTTATCGTCCAAATCAGCAATCGTCGCACCGTCAACTATCTGCTTCGACCAGTCAAAATCCGATGTCTGCCTGCGTATCTCCTCATACTTACTCATGTCGAGAGCCACCAAGCTCTCACCACGACGAGCATAGAAGTGTCCCTGCCAAGCCATCGGAATACCGCGAGGTGCAGCAGGTATCTGGAACATCAGCACACGCTTGCCCTCAACCTCCAGTTCGTAAATGTCCCTGAAAGTATTACGGTCGGTGGTATGCTGCGACAAGTCATACTTCAACTTCTGTAGACTCTTCATACTGTTCTTGTATGTCGTTCCCAGTATCTCACGCGTCTTGTCATGCACGCCGAATACTAACCACGCAAAGTCCTTATCCCTCAGGTTCGCCTCGTTGCTCAGTGCAGAGAAGTACTTACCTAAGTCGTCAAAGTCGAAGTTGTTCTCTGCCTTCTTAAATTCCACCACCTCGTTCTCGTAATGGTAGCGCAGATTATTGAATGTATCGTATATGTTCATATTTCGTCTTACTTCATTTAAGAATAATTTTGGGGGCAGTCTAATATTTATGTGTACTTTCTCCCTGAAGAATCCACAATTTTCCCATGCCAAGTTTCTTCATTCCACCTCCATAAATTCTGTAAGGAACTTATAAATAAAGGGGTGTACACTATATTGGCCACTCTTAACAAACGTAACTTGCGGTAATTTTAGTACCTTTCCGATGAAGTTCATATCAATAGACTCTCCGTTTAATCTAACAGCACTACGTACTAAGATAGATTTTTCGAGATGATAATTAGAAATTCCATTTTTCTTTCCTACATAGAACTTGCATATAGAATCATTACCTGGTTCCTTAAAACACTTCACTCCTGAATAATTGACCAGGCCATTACCACTATCTTTACCTTTGGATATACGCAATACGATTCCATACTGAGCAAGGTGCGCTCGCATTTTCACACCATCTGCTGTACGTCCCTCTATCATCTTGCGCAATTCAGACAATGAAAAGCATATTTTCCCCAAGAGGGTTTCTCTTAAATTAGATTTATATTCTATGGAGCAATCTGCTAATTCAATCAACGGCAATAATTCCTCTAAAGAAAAATTCTTTTTAGGGTTTATTTGTTTTACTACTCTGCCAAGTTCATTCATTTCAGGTAGTAATATCTCATTCGATTTCTTGAATGCATATATATCATCATCATCTTTCCACATGAGAAACTCAATACTTGAGTCTTTTCTGTCTGAATTACTTTTCATTAAAAATGAGGAACTGATTACTACATCTTCATATGTTTCAGGCACATCAAACCATCTCCGTTCAATAGTTCCATCTGTTTTAACCTTGATTACATAGTAAACGTCATTCTTATCCCTTTTCGCAAAGAAAATATCGTCCGAAAAACCATAGGAGGGCCAATCAGCAATATTGATTTGTCCCTTCTGTATATCATCTTTGATAATAGCTTCAGAAAGAATCACATCTATCGCCTCTTTGGTGAGTTCTCTGTCCGTGATATGCTGAACATGATATCCTTTCGTCTTCACATAGGGATCTTCTCCGTCAGCGTATGCGTTTTTATCTTTTATAAGAACGAAATTAAATTTCTCATTATCCACCTTATCCGCTACGGAAAATTCTATTTCTTTTGAAGTCAATTCTCTCTTTATTTGTGATAATAAGATCTTGCCCTCATCACCCAAGGTATTGATGATGTTTAGGCCTTTGCTGTTATAGCGATCTTTGAAATTTCGTTCTTCAATTGCTTGAATTTCACGGTCGTTCATGGTGATATCCTCCGCATCATATTCTGTCCAGTTAAAATCGACCAATCCTGGATAAGCCTCTTCCATATCTTTTTTAAACTGATACATTACACCATATTTTGAAGTTTCATAACGGTTCTTGTCACTGAAATCTAATGCTTTTACCTGAGAATTCCAACCGAGACTTTGCTTGAAATACAGTGTTTGTGATTTATCAGCTATGGTCTTTTTTCTTAGTTGACTCGTCTTTTCATCGAATACCAATTTAATGTCACTATTATGGTGATAATTTTCTTTAGAAGACATGTAAGTTTCAACAACCGCTGTTATTGTATCATCATTTTCAAGGGATATGTTCAGGCACCATATCCTGTCCATATCGTTTGTTTTATATCTCCATTTTTTATTGAAATAATACAATCTTCCCGTCAGATTGTTGTACATTACAGCTTTACTGTAATTGTTATGAAGTCCATTCATAAGAAGACGGAAAAGAGTTCTCTGCTGATAGTCCTCATTGAAGCTCTTTTGAAGCCACACATCAATCTGTGATTGATTATAATTCTGATTTAGAATCTCGTGAAGTTCATCAGCAGTAATCTGATTCTTGTCGAACAACATAAATGCATTATTACCATACACATATACTACAGCCTTGGCCTTATGTTCAGGTTCAACATCCATGTCCAAAATATTTTTGTCAAATATTTGCCCCTTATATTTGATGTAGAACACATCATAGCGTGACAGAATATTCTCTACATCCAGACTAAAGTTGATTTTGTTTGTTCTAATCTTCATAACTTAAACCTCCTTTATAAATTTCAGCATGTTACGAGCAATCTTAGCATTTTCATCAACCAAATACGGAATTGTTACTATCCGTTCGTCAGCTGATATATTTGCAATAGATTCAGAGTCCTTTAAGATTCCAATTATATAAACCCTTTGAGCACCTATTTTATCCATCTTGCTGCGTATTTCTGTCATAATGGCGTCTTTGTCATTATACGACGCAGAACTAATCTTCCAGTGTTTGAAATCTATATAGACGTTGGGATAGTCCTCAATTCTATAATCGAAGTATTCAAACTGGTTGCCATCCTGTATCTCTTTTAATTTCAACGACGTTGAGTTTTCTATAATATACCGTCCACAGACCTCACCCAATGCGCCTTTGTAGATATTGGTATATAAAGCTGGCGACATGATGTATTTCTTGGTCTGAAAATGCTCAGCATATCCTCTCTTCTGAAACATTTCTCGAATACCTTTGATGTTTAGAAGTATTTGTAATCGAGCATCATCTTCGCTACATTTGTGAACAACTAATCTGCCATTTTCATCCTTAATGATTTGCTTGCTTTTTCTAAAAGAGTCTTCATCCGCAAACCAAACGTGGATATTTCGATAACTATTATTATTCACAGAGAAGAGGTATTTTGACAGAGGCTGCAATCCGTTAATGTAGTAAGCACGTAAATCGTCATCGGCGAGATCTTCTTCATTTGCAGTAGGATGCTTTAAAACTAATTCTCTGAGTTCTTTCCACAATCGCATGTCATTATCACTCCATTCACCCTTGAAACTTCTTTTGACGGTGCTCAGAATCTTACCTGACACCTGAATAGATATGGTGTTTGCACGAAGCATGGCTAACTGCAACTGGTTATCAATACATGCGGTTACTTCTTTCGTTTTTAACTTTTTGCCAATAGCTTTAACCTCTTCCGAATTGAATTCAGCCATCAGAGTGTTATAATCTAATTGACGTAACACTTTCTCATAAATGTAAATACTGATGTGCTTGTTGCGCAGACAAGTCCTTCCCATACGTCCAACAGCCTGTATGACATCTCTGGTAACATGAAATTTTATACTTTGAGCATCATTCAGTGAAACGTTACATTTGGGGAGAATATTTTGAAGACTGTTAAAGCCAGCCTTTACGAGTTCACGTTTCGCCTCAACACTTATCTCATAGTTGCCAAAACATTCCATAACTTGCATCAGATGATACATATTTCGCTTGATGTCAAAATGTTTTATATCATTAATACTCTCTGTCAAATAAGTGATGTCATCCAAATATATGCTATCTATGTCTCGTTCTTCTTTTTCGTAATTATATGAGTGAGGAAGAGTCACAACGTTGTCTCTATACGACTCATTGACAGGATATTGCAGATTCTGACCTGCGCCGACCGTTTGATATGATGAGAAGATAATAAGTTTCTCGCCATTTTTCAGTCGTTCACATATCTGTTCTTTTGTTTCGTCAAAGTTGCTGCTGGTCAGGATTGCAGGCTGAATCATATTTAGGCCTTTTAAACCAGCATCTATATTAGCCATTTCAATGATGTAGTCCAGTACATTCTTCTTTAATGTACTACCATCTGAGTCCTTTGGCAATGCTTTACCTAAATATAACAAGGTCTGTTGGTCTTTTTGATTAGCAAACAATCTCACTACATATGCCAACCTCATATATTTATTAGCATAGTATGAGCATTTCTCCTCGCCAAGTTCTGATGTTTCGAATTCTATCTTGTTGAGACATAATTTTGCGCTTTCTTTGTCTGCAAAACAATTTATTAGCCTCTCTTTGATAAGTTCTTCATCTTCAGGAACATCACTTACTTCAATACTTATTTCATTACGGTATGGTTCATTGCGCGTTTCAAGCTCTTTTCTAATATAATCTGTTAATCCTGCATCTTCTTCTGGAAGCGAATGAAACTTATCCTTCAATACATCCTTTAGATAGTCACGGCAATAGTTTCCTGTTGCAGATGGTATGGCAGCTGTAGCGGATATGGCAAATACCAATGCATTTTCTGCAATAAATGCCATTATGCTTTCAGGAGTGTCTTTTATCTTAACCATGCTCATCATCGTATCATCGTTATTGGCATCATTGTCCTCCAATTCAAACATGGTAAAGCCGTTGGCAAAATACGAATATGGCAAACGTTGTCCATCCCGCATGGCCTGCATATTCATTTTTGAATAGTAGCTGAAGATGATTCTCTTTTCCTGTCGATCTGAGAGGAACTTATCTATAATCGAGTAGGCTGCATTGTCAACCGTCATCATGTCCAAATCAATACCATCTTTGGCTTTACGCTCCGTACGCTTGCTATTTTCCTTAATCATATATGCGTTTGCCCATCGCCATATGAAATATGAGAAGCGTTTCATAAACGCATCCACTTTGCGTAGCAAATCTTGTATTGCTATGTTTCCATCTATGGAAGAATCACTTTCGCCTTTGGTAATGCTCATCCGATGACGAGCCTTATCCTCTTGAGCGAAAATAGTATATTTACCCTTTTCCAATATAGTCTGAAACTGGGAATCATAAAAAAGGAAATTCTTTTTTCTGTCTACCAAACCATCTTCTTGTCGATAAGACAGGCCCAGATGGAATCTTTCGTACAATTCATTGGCATGAATAATTATGCTCTCGTAAAACTTCTGGAGAGTATAGTCATCCATATGAAGGACATCAAGCAAGTCATTGGAGAAACGTTCAGAATGCAAAGCACTGTGCACACTCCTGAAAACTCGGATTAAATCCAAACGCTCTCTAAGTTGTTCTTCAATGATTTCATCCTTCACATCTTTCTTTGTGGCATCATATTCATCAATGAATAGAATAGAACCATTCAGGAACTCTTCGGTCAACAAGCTATTGCCAGATCCTGCCAATGGTGAAAGACCAGAAAGTAACTTCCTCATAGACATAAAGATGACCTTCTTATCGTCTATAAAAATGTAAGGATATAATTCCCCTATCCATTGGAATTCCGACCTCTTTTTTATCGCTTTTTTTTGTTCAACAGAGGTTCTGAAGTTTTCCCGCAGGATACTTCGAATATGTTTTCTGAAGACTTGTTCATCTTCATTGGCATGCTCTTTCAGTTCTTGGATAAACTCAAAATCGTCGGATGACTTCTCTTTCTTGGCTTGTAACGTCTTAAGATGATCAAGCCGTTTAACCATTTTGTAAAACGCATCATCCTTGAACTTCTCTGGAATCTTAGACAGACCGCCGTTAGCATGAAAGTCGATGAGAGAGTCAACATTTGATTTAAGTAAAAGAACCTCTTTATCGAAATCTCCATTATAATAGTCCCTCAATTTCTCTACAGGCAGATTTTTCTTGAGCGTAGTAGTAAAGATAATCCTTTTTACATCAGAGAATGAACCTGTCTCTCTATCCGCCATCACCGACATTGCTTGCATGACCGCATGAGTTTTGCCGAATCCTGTTGGAAGAGGAATCTCTACCAATCCCTTTTTCTCTGATCTCTTTACAAATTCGCAAATCGCATTAGCTAATATATTCTTTTCTCCCATAATGCTACCTATTAACTTTCTTCTGACTCTTTAATATAGTGGACTATCTTTTTTGTCGTGTTTACTGAGATTTCGAAGATAGAATTTTTCTTATCATCTTTTCCACACAGTCATGGTCTTCAAGTAGATACACATTGTTGTCTTCTCTTTTATGAACGTCTATGCCTGGCCACACCTCGTATAATTTGCTCGATGGCGTACCAGACATAATGAAAGAGTTAAGAACAATCCGTTTCTCAGCCCCAGAGGTTTGCAACCTTGTTTCTATTTCCTTGATTCTCTTCCCAAATTGAATTTTGGGGTTCTTGAATGGAATGTTTCTTAATCCTTTAGGGTCAATAAATGAGATATATTGTACTTGCTCAGTATCTATCCACAGAATAAAGTCAGGATAAAAATTACCAGCCTCAAAGAAACCCATTCCGGACTTACTTTTATTACGAAGGAGGTAAAGACCTTTATCTGCAAAATCAGTCTTATGCATTTCTGTATAGCCTTTCAACATATCAACAAATCTCTCCTCATCTGAATTAAGTTCGACAGGAGATATTTGAATTTGCATTTGGCTCTCCTTCAAACTAATAAGAGGTGCATAGAGATGTGAGCGGAAGTCAAACAACACCAATGGAGTGTTATTTGTTTCATCTTTCATTTTGTATACATCAAGGCCCTTACTCTTTTCAAGGATTGCAGATGCCTCCGTTATGAATCTCTTTATATCTTCATAGCCATTGTCACCTTCATCCAGCTTCTTGTAACTAATCTCATAGGTATCTACAAAACTATCATCATCAGATGTCAGGTCAGCATATTCCAAATATGGGGCTTCCCATCTGGCTTTTTCATTTCTGTAGTACCTGTCGATATATGACTTCAATACTATAATGGCATAATCGGTAGCTGTTTCTATTTTAGCGAGGCTATCCAAAATGAGTTCTCTTTCAGGTATTACGAGTTTATACCAGTCTTTTATCGCAAGAATATGGAGAATGACGTCACGCTTTATTGTTAGGTTGAAGTAGGCTTTCTCTTCCCTATACTGTTCTAACTCATCATAAATACGATTTCTGTCAAGAAGTACCAGGTCGTCAACTCTTATTTGCAATTCTTTGGGTAATACCGAAACGCGCATATTCGATGCCCCTTCTGCGATAAGGGTATCAACCTTGCTCCTGCAATCAATTTTAGTGGGCGCTTGAAGTAATTTGCGGAGGAAATCCTCATCAGGTAAATCCAGTAAAAATCGTTTTGCTTGCTTCTTGAAATTTATGCCATTTTTGATGCGTAAGACTTTCAGCCGTCTGCCTTTCAATTCTTCAAATCTGTTAATAACAGGCAGGTTTACTTTCTGTGGCGGCATGTTAGATTGTGCGCCTTCATCCTTAAGCATCTTGCTGAACATTTCCATATATTTGGCCTTAACGCCAAAAATGGACAACGTCTCAACACACTCAATGTGTTTTGGTTTAGTGAACGAAAGGGAAATAGCAGAAGAGCGTTTTAGTTGTTTGTTATAGCCTTTAAGTCGGACACCTCTACCAAATAGTTGGATAGCCTGCGACCCCTCACTTTTGCCAAAATTGATAAGACCCATCGTTGACACTCGCCAACTGTTCCATCCTTCAGTAAATTTGCGAGAGCCTATCAATACGTTCATCTTACTATTCTTCAAGCCTATCTGTCTGAACAAAGAATCTGACTTGAATTCTTCGCTACCTACAACAACATTCTGCTTTTCACATGCCGACAGCAGTTTGGAAACATCGCCGATATTAATTACTCCAAAATAATCTCCATATTCGCCAATCTTCATGCCTATCTCACCTTGTGTCTGTTTCAAGGAGTCGAGGTGCAGTCGAGGTTCTTCTGAAAGACTATCCGAATTGAATAAAACTCTTATGATGTCTTCATATATTGTTTTCCCGTCAATATGGTTATCGTATGCGTCCCAAAGGGCATCAAAGCTATGCTGGAACAAATCTCTGTTCTTACTATCAATTAAGCCAGTGTCAGCTTTTAACACAGCCTCAATCCGCAGTACTGAATCGTGTTTGTTTCTTATAAAACAATCAATGAAAAGTATCACTTCTTGGACATCGGACAATTCGTCCTTTGTCGTTGTAGCAGTGACCTTATTACCTACAAAAACAAGCAGAGGTTTTTCTATATTAAATACAGCCAATTCGGAGCTATTATCGTTGAAATACTTAAGTTGTTGGAAATAGGACAGCAAACAGCCTGTGAGATAAAGCTGTTGGTGTTCGCTTTCCAACTCATTTTGTAAATTGTATATGCGATAATGTTTACCATAACCATCTCTATAGAAATGCTTGTAAGAATAATCTACTATGATGGATTTTCCATACTCATCCATTAGAAGCTTTTCCTGCTTCTTGGATGAATTTGCCTTTAGCGATTGTTTGAAAGTGGCTGAATATTCAAATGAGAAGCCCTCTTCGCAAAGTCGTGTACGATAGTCATACCAGATATCGCCGCTCGTCAAACCTCGATGAGCTTCATCCACCAATACCAGATTGTCCTTTTCAAAACTATCTACTGATACCGTTTTTACTTTGCCTTCTTCTTTCAATTTGTTCATGTCAAGAATAAGAACGCTGCCCTTTTCTTCATCGAACAGATCCTTTTCAAAAATCTTGGCTTTGATAGAAGATAGCTTTAGCTCATCTAAATGCTGAAGACTCATGCTTTCATTGGGTGAAAGCAGAATGATATTATTGATTTTAATATGGCTATTAATCCTTTGTGCTCTTTTAAGATAATATAAGAACTGCTTGATGTTGACGTGCATCATCAATGTCTTACCACTACCTGTAGCACACATATAGGCCAACTTGCGCATATTGTTTGGCGTGTATTGCGACATGTTGATAGCCCCCATTGACTGGTCATATAGGCTTTCAAGCCATTTGTTCAAGTCAGATGCAAAACCCTGACAATCAGCGAAGTATCTGTCAAGATACAATTCTGTGAACAACAGTGAAATGTATTGGAAATATTTCCAAGTGATTCCTCCACGTTTTTCGCCTATTTCAGCAGTGTATTTACAGATATGGGAATCGTACTGCTTCAGTAAATCGCGATTGATTTGCAACCCCTTTCTTTCGCACCGTTCAATAATGTAACGACAGAAATGGGTATTCCCATTTTCATCGACTCCTTCATACTCGCTTGAATTGAGAGGATTGCCCAGCTCTTTGAGAGAACTGACGCCAATCTTCTCAAGCATGTATCGAAACAGCACAAGCTGATCGTCAAAGCTGGCCTGAATATTATCGTTGTTTGTATTCTTTGCCATATCCTTAATCAAACATCAGTTGATTAAACACCTTGTCTGTTCTCACGACCTTCCAATGCTCACCTGGCTTTTTCAACAATTCCAGATTACAGTCACCATTCACGTATATGGAATCAATATTTCGCAAATCCCAATCCTTACATTGGCTGGTAAAATATGCATCCAAAGCAGCATTGCTCAAAATAACATCATCGGTAACTGTTCGCCAAACAATGATTGCAGAGCTACCATCTTGCAGTTTGCCCTTTACAGACATAAAACCATAATCGGAACCAGCATCCTCAATAATGTCTACAGCCCCTTCATAAGCAGGCTGAGCAGCAGGTTGAGTACGGAAATAACTGATAGGACTTTGATTCTCCACTTTGATTCCAAGAAGGTAATTGAATGTTTCTATGACATCAACCCTATGCCAAAGAGTCTCATTCTTGCGAGTTATCTTCATTTGATAGTCAAACGGGTGATTAAATGCGTCGAGATTCAGAAGGCTATCACGAGTCTCTATATCAAGCATGTAGTTGATAAGATATTTTTCTCCGAAGAGATCGACCATCTTATCAATTCTCGTCAGTGTGATGTTTGATAAAGCGTCCTCATAGCTTTCAAGGCTCATATACTTAACAATCTGGCTCACACTATTTTCGCGTGTTTGTGGTTTCTTTTTGCTCCATTGTGGGGCGTAGATGATTTTCTTAACGCGTGGCAATGTTGCCTTCTTAAAGTACTCGCCCATTTCCACAAGGCAGTATTTTCTATTGCCATCTATTCTGTTCAAGTCTATCACGGCATGAGCTGTCGTAGCCGAACCGGCAAAGAAGTCAAGAACGAAAGCGTCCTCTTCATCTGCTCCACTTGCACAGATAGCATCCTTCACCAATGAAACGGCTTTTGCGTATTCAAAAACTTTCTTTCCAAATATCTGTTTCTGTTCTCTTGGTGCATAATTGGCAGAGGCGTATTCTTTCTTGTCCCACCATGTGGTTGGCATAGCATCTTCATCCATGCGGGTCTTGAAATCGATAATGATTTCATTGTTTACCCTTCTAATACGATATTCTCCAAGAGGTATTTCTTTTTTAACCCTATCATAACCTCTTTGCCATCTTTTCTCAATCAAATTCCCATTTTCTTCTTTGATAGGATATACTAAAACTTCATCCTCTCGGGGTGATTCTAACAGGTTATACTCCTCAGTCTCATCATCCCATTCCATATCCAAAATTCGTATTTCATCACTGAAAGATACAGCAATGGGATAAAACATTTGAGATCTATCTGTTCTTAAATCATCGTTTCCTGCTCTGATAAAGTTCATCCATGAATAATGTCCCTTCTCATCTTCCAATGGGTATCGCTTTAATTTGCTCTCTGTATAACCAATTGAATGCGGGTTCGTTTCCTCTCTTTTGGAATAGAACAAACAGTACTCATGCTGTGGTGAAAACTTACCCTTTGCTTTCCTGCTCTGAGGATTAGAGCGTACAACAGCCGTTCCTGCATTTTTAGCAAACATGGTATCGAGCATTTTCATCAAAACAGCAACCTCTGCATCATCAATTGCTACAGCCATCATACTATTATCAGCCATTAATTCCTTTGCCAACTCGATTCTGTTGTGCATCAAAGACAGGAATGACGAATGCTTATAGTTATTTTTGTAAAGGATCTCACTTGCGTCCGTATTGTATGGAGGATCAATGTAGATGGTAGACACCTGTTTGCGATACTTGTTAAGCAAGAGCGACAAGGCTTGGAAATTGTCACCGTTTATCAGCAAACCGTTGGTTTTCTCATCAAGATTATCAATGCTACTAAGTAGACGACTTTTAAAATCCTCTGTGAAATGACAGGTATCAATAATCAGATTCTTGTTCTTATGTAAGAATTCAATTGTCAATGGCTCTGTGAAATCTTTCAAGTCGCCTATTGCATACATTTCCTTCCACTCGTCAACTTGGGCAGTATTTGCAACTATCTCTGGCCAGAAGTTTTCATCAATATGGTCTATCGTAATACACCAATTTGTTTCGACAACAAACTTCTTCTTTAGCCAGAGTTTCTTCTGGAAATTCTCCAGTTGGGCTAAAAATGAAATGATATCAAGTGCAACGCGCTTAATAGCACGAACCTTGGCTATATATGTTTCCACCAAAGCCTCTTTGTCCGTATCAAGGTCTTCCAGATGCATGATTTCATTCTTGATGTAGAAATCCAATTCTCTTTTCAGGAAACCTTCCAAGTCTTTGTGGATGAAATAATCAAACTCATTCTTGGCTATGTATCCCTTCAAGTGCTTTTGCAAAAGAGTCATCGTTGTCTTTCCTTCTGATGGAATCTCACTCAGCAGCAACGGTACAAGCTTGGGCTGATTGCGTAACAGCCAATTGCCTATGGCTTCATAATTCTCTACATCGTATTTCCGTTTCTTGTCTTCTGGAATGTCATACACAAAGCGGATAATCAATTCCTTTCGCTCTTCATCAAACTCGAAGGTCTTAATTTCTGGATTCTCTTCATTCTCAGTATAGAGCATGAAAACTCTTTTGTCTTTGTCGGACTCCTTATTATTATCCCGCTCTGTAGTAGCATCTACAATACGGAAATGAACAGAAATCTCGTCAGACGCATTGAAAGCATAGTCCTTGAATTTTTCGCTTGTCTTAATATAATACTGGTCCTGGTTTGCCCAATACAACTTCACGTCTTCACCTTCATAGGGGATGGCATAAACGCCCTCTTTATATCGGCGCTTTGACACAAAGTCGCCGTCATCATAATAACGAGAGAAGAAGGAATAGAGGGCTGAATAAACGTCACTTTCCAATGCGCTTAAATCAGTTCCGCTTGCAAGTTTCAGCATCAACTCCCTATATTTGATTGCCATGGGGCTGTCTTGTGGAATCTCAGAAATGTCCACGCCCATCATGCTCTTGGCAGATTTCTCTATATCTGCCATTTCCTGCCGTATTCCTTCAACGCCTTGTTCTGCAAAGGGCTTTAGAATCTCGGCAATTCTTTTGGGCAGATCATCAGAAAAATATTTCTCAATCTCATTCTTTCTGATATTGAGAATACGGTAGATGCCAAAGTCAAGATCTGACTTATCCATCTCAAAAATCCGCTTCAATAATTCAACAAACCTTTTCTGTCTGCTATTCTCTTTAGTTATCGTACTATCCATATTGTTTTTATCATGAATATATAATCAATTTACTCTCGCTTATTCGGAATATTATGGTGTATTATCTTCCAACACCGAGCCGTCATGGTTCAACAAAGTTAAGAATGTCATCATCACAAGAAATCCTAAGCTGTTGACCATCTGAAGTTATAAGATGGTTTCCTTCTGAAGTGGTGAGATCTTTCATTGTTTTTTCCAAATCATCTATCGAGGGCAATTCAGACTTCAGTTCTTCTATTATTTTGTTGGTCTGATACTCAGCCACGCCCAAGGGCTGAGTCATACCTCGTAGAGCATATTCGACCTTTGTATTATTCTTTGAACGGCAAAGTAATAATCCAATGGTAGGATTATCCTCTGGCGTTTTTATTAAGTCATCAATGGCAGAGATGTAGTAGTTCAGTTTGCTCAGGTACTCAGGCATAAAGTCGGTGGCTTTCAACTCGATAGCCACATAGCAGTGCAGGCGAGTATGGTACATCATCAAATCGACCTTACTGTCCTCGCCAGCAATATTCAATGGATATTGACGACCAAGATAGGAAAACCCCTTCCCCAACTCCAACAGGAACTCTGTTACCTTGCCGGCCAATTGGTCTTCAAGATCTTTTTCCTTCATTACCTTCGTCATGTCCACGAACCCGAAATTATAAGGGTCTTTGAAGGCAGCCTTAGCTAAATCACTTTTGATAGGCGGCAGGGTTGTGTCGAAATTATTGGGCAATGCAACGGCTTTCTTGTAATAGCCGTCTTCTATCTGCATCATCATGATGTCTCGACTCCATCCTTGGATACCTGCCTCCGTCATATAAAAAGCACGCAAAGCCAGATCTTTTACTTTGGGGAGCATCGAAATGTGGTGGTACCAGGTGATTTGTGCAAGCGGCACTTGCACAAACTCACCATCAGCCGAAACCGTAAATTTTGCAAGTCGCGCTTGCAAATAAGGCCTTTCCTGTAATTGTGCAAGCGGCACTTGCACAAATGGGAAATCAGGATATTCATCTGCAAACTGACGCATATATTTTAGATTGCGAATGGAGTAACCACTGTCGTTGCCATAGCGTTTCTGTAAGTCATTAGAAAGTTGATCAATGACTTTTGCCCCCCAACCTTGCTCCTTTTGTTTATTGATAATATCATTGCCCAGCCACCAGTAGTGCTGAAGTGTGGCAGCATTCAGCTGCATCACTGCTTTCAGCCGTTGACGATCAATCTCCTCGCAGAGGTGCTGGAACCACTGCTGATATTCATTATAGTCAATTGTTACTACATCTTTTTCCATACGTTACATTTTTGTTGACGGAATCAATCAAGTTCTTCAAACCTGACGAGCTCATTCAAGTCCACTTCCAGAAGTTTTGCTGTCTTCATCAGCATCTCCAATGGAGGTTGTGACGAATTGGTACACCATTTTGACACCGTCGTTGGCGCACACCCCAGTTGTTTGGATAGCCAGAGATTAGATTTCTTTTTCTCTGCCAATATCACCTTCAGGCGATTAAGGTCTTTGTTACTTGCCATTGTCGTTATTCGGATATTTGCTACAAAGTTACACAATTTGTGCGAGAAGAAAGAAACATACCCCATAAAAAATGCAAAAAGGAGTGATTTTAGTGAATTTCATTCATTTTATGTGCCAAAAATCGATTGGCTTACAAGAAAATTACTCCATTACTTACAAAAAAAGGTTAAACTGCGATGGAATTGGAATAAAATTTCTATATTTGCAGTAGAAAAAAAATTCTGCCTCTAAGGACAGCAATTGATGTTGTTAATTTTTTTACATGGGAATACGAGTAAATAGGCTTTTAACAGAGTTAAATATAGGGCTTTCTACGCTCGAAAACATACTTAATGTTTTGGGGTACAAGGAACAGAACCTCTCTTCTAACACAAAGTTATCAGACGAGACTGCAATGCTCGTGAGAGAACTTTACTCTGATGACGGAGATTTTTTGAACTTAATAAAGTTTGCTGCTAAGAGTGGTGTGTATGGCAATCAAAATGATTCAACCACTACACTTAATATCATTGGAAGGATAGATTTAGATGAATACAATAATCCGAAGGGTAAACAAGCTCAAAAGAGGGGTAATGATGAATCTTTGACAGCGCCTCAATATAGTGATAAACAAAGTTTTTGGATTAGTGAACTTGCCATATTGTCGCCAAATAATAATGTCAACAGTATTGGTATAGGCTCATTTGATGAGGCAGAAGGATTGCCACTATATTCCGTACTTATTGGCACCAATGGTATCGGAAAGAGTTCCTTGATGAAGGAAATCGTGGATTTCTTTATTGATTTGCATTCATACGTGAACAAATCAGAGTCAAGGATGTCTTCATCAAATAAGAGTCGGCTGAAAGGCATCAAGTATCATATTGATGGAGTAGAATGTGAAGCCATTAGACTGAAAAAGAATTATCTCACGAGAATAAACGGGCAATTTTGTACCTTGAACGATTTGCGACTTCCTTCAATAGTTGCCTGTCATTTCGGCGCATTTGACAAATTTCCGACCCAGAAGGTTAATGGTTCTGCACAAACCAGATATGACGTATCATGCTATAAATATGTTGGAGCCCATGTGAATGGAAGTATGATCTCTTCATCAGCGATTGCCTTTAGACTATTGTTTTCACTAAATGAGAAGATGGATGAAAGGCAGCGCGAGAATATCCGTTCTATTCTGGACTTTATAGGGTATGACCATAAAATTTCATTGTCCTATTCGCTCGTTATGAAATCCAAGAAGGATGGAGCAGCAAGAGAAACGATATCACAACGGGTGGAAAAAGATAGGGAATACAATAGCCTATCTAAACAGAAAAAGAATGCAAAAACGGCTCAATTGTACAATTTCTATAAGCTCAAGATGTCGTCTGGGAAGAACCTATGCGATTATGAAATAGACATTGACAATGAAATAGCTACTGAAGAATATTCAAATGAACTACAGAGTATATATAAGCTAAAGCAGTATGATTTAGTAAATGCGACAAATGTGATATTCCACAAGCAGGGGTGTGATATCACATCGGACGATATGAGTTCTGGTGAGTTTGCTATGCTTTCAACTGTCCTGAGTATTTCCGCTGCAGCCAACGACCCGCATACATTGGTGTTGCTTGATGAACCTGAACTAAGTTTGCATCCCAACTGGCAGATGATGTTGATTGACAATCTTGACAGGGCATTGAAAAATCAGGTTTGTCATTTGTTAATTGCAACTCATAGTCATCTGCTGGTATCTGATTTACCTTTGAAGCGCTCTTCGGTTGTTCAATTAGAGAAGGATAGGGAAGGTAATCTGAAAGGTACAACCATATCTGAAAATACTTATGGTTGGAGTCCTGAGGAAGTGTTGTTGAAGGTGTTCCAAATGTCAACAGACCGAAATCGGTACCTTGCTGAAATGGTTGGCATTTTTATAAAAAAGATATCTGACAATGAGATCTGTCTGGATAATGCAAAAGAGGAGCTGACTTTCCTTAATAAGGTCGCAGTCGGTTTGAGCGATGTGGATCCGATGAAGAAGATAATCTCAACGATAAACGAAGAGTTTGACAGCAATGGATAAACAGGAGGATTTCATTATCAGCGAACCGTACCAGATAACGGATGAGGACGAGGCCGCATTTCAAGAAGCAAATCCAGGTGAGAAAGACAAGGATCACTGGAAAAATGACTGCTTGGATGGGTTTAAAGAGCGGTTTAGGGATGATATGGAACCCAAACAGAATTATATCTGCGCCTATTGTCGGTTAGAATTACACCCCAATGAGGCGACACCAGAAATTGAGCACATTGTGCCAAAAAGCGAAAAACCAAACTGGATGTATGACCCCTTCAACCTATGTATATCGTGCAAACTTTGTAATACAAAGAAAAGCACAAAGGAGGTGTTGAGAGATAATACTTTAAAAGATTTGCCACATAATTCTGATGCATATTTGCTGATACATCCTCATCTTGACAGGTACTCAGACTATATTGAATTTGTTGGTGATGTGCTCTATAAAGCAAAAGGCGACAGTGACTCAAAGGGGGCAAAGACGATAGAAATATGTGAGCTTAACAGGTTGGAGGTCGCCATAGCCAGAGCGATACAATGTATAAACAATCATGGGATAGGACAGCATTATGTCGATTTTTTACTTTTGATAGACAATCCAATTAATAGAAAACTTATCAAAGATGAGGATGTCGAAAGGTTTAGGAAGAAATTGAAAGAGAGAATAAGAGTTTATTTGGAGAGACAGAGGCAAAAATAAAGAATTTAGGTGATACTATTGAGATATGGAAGTCAAGGATAATCCGAATCAGAACATCAATCATCACATAAGACCGTTTCGTGATAGGAAACTGGGGCAAATAGAATCGTTTAACTTGGTGATGTATAAATATATCCAGCTGGAGTTCGTGCTGAAAATGCTTGAAACCAAGGTTCTTCGCCTTGATAATATCAAGAAGTGGGAGGATGTGTATGAAAACTTTGTAGACAAAGAAGACATCAATCTGTTGAATTCTTCGCGTGAGAAGATGATTCCAACGGTCTATTATGGCCAATCATGGACAATACGAGAAGAGTCTGACGCAATGTGGAGAATCTACTCAAATACAGGTTCTGCAGTGAGGGTGAAGACAGTATATCCTCTTCTGTATTGTGCATTAGCTGATTGGAATAAAAAGCATAAAGATGATATTATATGGCCAACAATTGATTATGTAAATTATGCTGATGAAGATGAGATTAACAGATGGCTACAATCAAACTCTCCGATGAACTACTGGGCTTTCGGAGAGTTACAAAGGGAGGGATTGTTCGTTAAGAGGCGAGAATTTGAGCATGAAAAGGAAGTGCGCGTGATAATGCAAACTCACAAAGAGGAGAAAGATTATATCGAGATAGACTTCGACCCATATAAAGTGTTCCGTGAAATCGTGATTGACCCACGTGTGAGTGAGGATGAATTCACACGACAGCGTGATAACCTTATTGCTCGTGGATTTGATGGTAACAAAATAAAGAAATCGACACTATATGATTTTAAAAGGGTAAGGCTTGAAATAGACATGAGTGAACCTTGCGATTTTGAGATTGAATATTATAGTAAGAAGGAAGACAAGGTTAAGAAAGAAACGGTGTATATGAATGCTCCCAGATGACAATATAGTGTGTATTTACAATTGTGATGAAATAGAATAGGAATAACATATATGTTGAATCTTGACTTCAATAATATTAGACCCATGAACGGGTCTGCGAGGGACGGTTTTGAGGAATTTGTTTGCCAACTGGCACGCAAAGAGGAGATTCCATACAGAAAGAGATTTGTACGCAATGGGAAACCTGATGGAGGGGTAGAGTGCTACTGGATTCTTGAGGATGGCAGTGAAGTGGCTTGGCAGGCTAAATATTTCTGTAAGGCTTTTGATAATTCACAGTATCAACAAATAGATGGTTCTGTGAAAGAAGCGCTGAAGACTCATCCTCATCTAACGAGGTATATCATGGCAGTTCCAACGGATCCGTCAGATGCTCATGTTGAGGGCAGGATGAGCATGAAAGAGCGGATTGATGGCTATGTGGAAAGATGGAAAGAGCTCAATCCTCAAGTCGTATTTGAATTTTGGTGGGCATCGGACTTAATAGAAAGAATTCAGAAACCTCAAAATCAAGGTATGCTTCGATTCTGGTTTGGAGGACATGAATTTACCGATGAAGACTTGATACGGTTTAATGCTGACTCCATCAAAGACTTGGGCAAGCGTTATCTGCCTAAGCTAAATATTGAAGTTGAGGCTGCGGAATACTTCGAGGTGCTTTCGCGAGGGAAATCACTGGAATATTTCTTAGAAAATGAACTGAGATTAGCAGAGGTTGCCTGCGGAAAAATAGAAAGGAGCAAGTATTGCCATGATGCCTTTGGAAAGGTTGAAAGTGTTAGGAATGCCATCAGGCAAATAAAGGGAACTCCTGTTGCAGGTATAGACAGAATCGCACTGAATGAGTTTTTGACAGCACTGGTGACGCTGGGTGAAGCGGTTCAAGACATTGCCAATATAGTTGTTGATAATAATATTAGTAATGACGAATCCTACAGAAAGTATAGTAGAATATATGGGTTAGGTGTTGATGTCCTACATGTTTACAACGATTTGCATCAGGATGTCATGAGGCTGATAAATGACCCCGTCTTGATTCTGGAAGGAGATGCTGGCGTAGGAAAGTCTCATCTGATGGCCGATGTCGTATTGCGACGGGAGAAAGAAAAGCAGATGAGCCTGCTGTTTTTGGGACAGAAATTCATCACCGACGAGGATCCTCTTACCCAGATGATGAAAATGCTTCACTTTTCTGGAACTTCAGACGAGTTGTTAGAAATGCTCGAAGCTAAGGCAGAGACAACAGGACACCGTATCGTCATTTTCATAGATGCCATCAATGAAGGACATGGGTTGGCTATCTGGCCAAATAATATCCGCAGTTTCATTGATCAAATCAGGCGGCATCCGTGGCTTGGACTTGTTTTGAGTATTCGTACTTTATACCAACCAGCCATACTTCCAAGGGAAGAATTCGGCTATGATTACTGTGTTACGGCTTGGCATATTGGATTCGGCATTAACACACAAAAGGCTGTACAGTTGTTTTTTAAGGAATATGACCTGTTCTACCCGACAGTACCATTCCTCAATCCAGAATTCAGGAATCCATTGTTCCTACGTTTATTTTGCGAAGGCATGAAGAATAATGGTTACAGGAAGATTCCTGACGGGATAAGGGGTATTACATCAGTCATGAACTTATTTTTTGAAGGCGTAGAGAAGTCTCTCAGAAAGGACAAACGATATCCGACAACAATTAAGGTCGTAGAGAAAGCTGTGCGAAAAATCATAGCATATACTACTAAAGAAGGACGACATGAAATGCCTATAGACAAGGCTGTTGAACTATTATCGGATATTTGTCCTCGTGTTTTCGTTGAAGGCGAGTTATTGGATTGCCTAATATCGGAAGGCGTTTTCAGTAAGAATATTTTTTATAAAGATGATGGCATATATGGTGAATGTATATATCTCACATACGAACGATTCGAGAATATGCTCCAAGCAGCATATCTTATAGACGAATTACAATATGATGCCGAGGCTCTGGAAAACTATGTACGGACGGTAAAATCACCTGTGAACGGGTTGTTAGAATCGCTGGCCATTTTGTTGCCCGAGCGTAAAGGGACAGAACTGTATGATGCCTTGCCTAATTTCCGTCGGAGGAAAGCCGTTGTATTTGCGGTTTTATCCAGTTTAAAATGGAGAGATGAAAATACTATAGACTCACATCTGGATGCCTACTTTGCTGAGTTCATGGATGAGGATCAATTCAGAGATGTTCTTGTTGGAACCGTCATGGAGATTGGCTATTATGCGGGAAACTATTATAATGCAGACTACCTGCACAAGATGCTCGCACCTATGCCGTTGGCAGACAGGGATGCCATGTGGATACCTACATTATCGCATATTTATGGTGGTTTTAACAATAGGAAAATTGAAGAAATCATTAATTGGGCATGGAATGAAAGTGATGAGGTTGATATAGATGAGAAATCGGTAGAACTGGGTGCTATCTTGCTATCTTGGTTTTTGGCAAGTACAAACAGGCAGCTCCGTGATACAGCAACAAAAGCCCTTGTTCAACTTCTCCACAATAGGATGCTGGTGTTGGTGCCACTTCTGGAGAAGTTCTCGACAGTGGATGATCCGTATATACATGAAAGACTTTACGCAGTGGCTTTAGGATGTGCTGTGAGATCGAAATCTAAAGAGCATCTGGCTGGCTTGTGCCAATACATCTATTCGAAAATATTTGACGTGGAAGACGAAGTCTATCCTCATGTGTTGCTACGGGACTATGCACGGGAAGCCATTGAATATGCCATTTCAATAGGTGTAGGACTGGATATTGATGTGAACAAGATACGCCCTCCTTATCATAGTTCGTTTAATTATGAGCCAGTGCCTAACAAGGAGATAAAAGCCCTATATGAAGGGTGTAGTGGTTATAAGGATTCACCTGGATTGTGTAGTGTATTAACATCCATGTTTACGGAGCATACGACAGTCGGCTATTCTTATGGTGATTTCGGCAGATATACATTCCAAAGTGCATTGAGCAATTGGAAAATAAACGCAGAACTTCTGAGTCATTTGGCCATCAAGCTCATTATAGACAAATACGGGTATCGAGAAGAAAAGCATGGTGCATTTGACCTGAATGTAGGTTCGGGAAGAGGACGCTCTACAGTACCCAATGAGCGGATAGGAAAGAAATATCAGTGGTTGGCCCTGCATGAGCTGTTGGCCAGGGTAGCAGATAATTTCCCCAAATTAGAACATATATGGAGTGAACATGTCGCAAAATTTGAAGGACCATGGGATCCTTTTGTTCGTGATATAGACCCTACAACATTAGTTCGAAGGGAAGGAAATCAGCAAAGGACAAAGCCTCGCAATGATTACTGGAGATATGGAGAAATGTATGATAACTGGGAGCCTGAAATTGCTGAATGGCTGAACATAGATGATGATATTCCTCCTGCTGAGCCGATTATAGAATTGAAGGACTCTGAAGGTGGTAATTGGCTTGCTTTGGAATGTTATCCAACGTGGGCTGAGCCCCACGGTGATGATGATGTCTACAAAAAACTGTGGTATCAAGTAAGAAGTTGTATCATAGACGAAGATGAATTTCCTCGGGTTTACGAATGGGCAGCAAAACAGAATTTTGGTGGAAGATGGATGCCAGAATGCAGTGACAGATATGAAGTATTCTATCGAGAGTACTATTGGTCGCCAGCATATCAGTATTATGATGCAGAGGGGTTGACCAAGAAAGAAATATATGACAGGAAAACGAATCGGTTTATTGGCCATGCAGAAGTAACAAGTATTGGCTATTTGTGGGAGACGGGAGAAGACCATTCTAAAGAAGAGTCCTTCTATAGTCTTGTGCCCTCGAAACAATTATTTGACGGTATGCGGATGAAACATGGTGACAAGGAAGGTGTGTTTATAGATGAAGAGGGCAAGGTGATTTGCTTTGATGAGGGAGCAGTAGAAGAATCAAGGACAAGTCTGTTAGTGAGAAAGGATGCACTGATGGATTATCTTGCTAAACATCACAAGAGAATCATGTGGTATGTACTTGGTGAAAAAAACATCATAGGCATCCATAATTATCATAGTGTACCCAATCTGCCCATGTGGCTTGTCATAAGTGGCACATATACCTTGGATGAGACAGGAAGAGTAGTGGGGACGTTGAGAACGTGTCATGAAAAATAGTAATGTATAGAAAGAGTTAGTCTTTAAATGGTTAGCTTACGCATTGTATGTACTTCTACATTTAGGGTGGCTGGTAGGATTTGCTTAATAATTTGTAATTGGGGTAATATTAACGTAATTGTTGTTACCATTATATTACTCAAACTAATAACACGTGAGAGACAACATACATTCTTAGGTGTTATTATCAAAAAGAATGTGTGGTGCACTCTTTCGTTTAATCTTAGTTATGTAAACCGTTTTCTCATCAGTTTCTTGTATACGCAGAAAACAGAAATCCTATTGCTTACTAATAATATATCAATTGCGGATTTTTTATACATATACAGAGTGGAAAAAACTGCAGAATGAATATGTGGAACTATCCGATAGATGCGCATCACTAATCCCGCATTTGTTTCCACATTTGTTTCCTCACTATAATGACTTACATGGTCATTGTTCTTTCTCGGCATTCTTCTCCTTATATTTGATAGATGAAATTTCCGCATTGAAATCAAACGATAATAGTTGGTCAACGAAAGACCGTGTTCTCATGATTACGTGTGACCTTAAAGAGGGTGAAACTGATACGTTATTGTGTTCCATTTTTACACTATCGGAAATAATCTGCAGACCTGTCGACAACCTAATAATAACCAACTTACAACAACATAGATGGTCTTGACGTGATTCGGTATCATCATGGACTTGGCGAGGGGCTTTCCTACGACAACCAAACAACCTCGAAATCATTTCTTGCCTATGGAAAAACGTTGGCTAAGCAATTTCATTTCTATTCAGACTCGTCCTCGACGCTAAGATTCTCGCCAAAGATTGCTACAGAGCAAATCGCCAACCAGAATGCAGGCCTTTTTGCAGGCTATTCTTCGCCATTTTTCATGAGAGTGTAAAGTTCATCGAATAAACGTTTTGGTGCGGGGTCTCGGGGTGTCCCTAAGCCTATTCAGCCAATGAGCTTGCTCAACCCTGGTTTGTGGCGGTAACTTTGCGGGATTTTTCCCCAAGGTTAGTATTAGGCTACCTCTATTGCGGAATTTTCACAATATGCGCAAGCGCCTTTAGGGAATTTCGATACTCTGTGAGCCGTGTTGAGAAAGTCGTGTGACGGTTCCGATAATACATGTGTGGAAAGAGTGCTGTTACACGCCTCCCGTTTAAGGGCAGTGTGACAGCACTAAGGACATCAGGATTATAGGGACACCACAAACAGTGGTCTTTTGCTTCAGAGGGCATCTATGGTGCCTTATAATGGATTATTAGCCGATAGTACAGTTCAGCTTTAATACTGCACGTTTCCCCATGTCGTAACGACTAACCACTCCGAACTCTTCCAGGTCCGTAATAAAGGCACTCGTGGTATCTCTATCCCAGTGCCATGCTCTCGACAGGCTGCTTATGCTTCCGAAGATGTATTCACTCTCTTCTTGTAGTGCAGCATACTGCCGCTCTATTAGATCATGGAAAGCTTCAACGCGTGTAAGTTTTTTGGATGAGTTTTTCTGCCCACGAAACAGATAGCGCCATAGCTCTCTGCTCGTTGAAATGGTCATTGAAAATTCCGCATACTGATTTTGTCGATTTACTTGTTTCATACTAATACGATTTTTGTTTGACATTAACTATTTTTATCCAGCATTGTGTTCCGTATTGTTTTCCTCAAATATTTCTGCGGATTGATATGTGGAATCATCTGCAGGATTTCGAGTACAAAGATATGCGGAGTTTTTATTTCAGTTTTTTCTCGTATGCAGCCATCTTGTCAACCACGGTGTCATCAAGCATGTTAGCATAAACCTGTTCTGTAATTTTAAAGGATGAGTGACCGCAAATCTTTGCTACCGTCTTCAAATCCATGCCACCTTCATTGAGCAACAATGTTGCACCGGTATGTCTTGCCCAGTGGCTCGATACTGGTTTATCAATGCCAGCCGCCTGTGCAATAACTTTCAGGTACTCGTTATACTTGACGTTACTGATGACAGGCAAATTATTCTGATACTTTTTCAGTACGGCTAAGGCTGGTGATAATAGTGGGATTGTGAACGTCTGTTTCGTTTTGGCTCGTATGCCAACATACACCTTCATACCCTTCACCTCCTGAATCTTGCTGGCATCAAAGTCATGCAAGTCAGTATAAGATAGACATGTGTAGGTTTGAAACACAAACACGTCACGAACTCTCTGAAGACTTTCAGAAGGTAATGCGACATCGCGGACCTTCGCAAATTCTAATGGAGAAAGGTACTTGCCAATACCACCCTTCGATTTCTCCTTGTCTATACGAATCCATTTGTAAGGATTACGTTTCAAGAATCCTTCATCAATAGCATCAAGGATAAAGGAGTTAAGGAACCGATGGTAGTTGTTCCACTTGGAGTAGGGCTTAAGTCCCTTTTTGACCAGATGTTCATCCAATAATAAGATGTTAGCATCTGTGACATCTTCGAAATAGTGGATCTTGCCCCACGCAGAGAAGAACCGCATGAAGCGGTTGTAGCGTTCCTGACTGTCATCAGCCTTTCCATACTGGCGGATCTTTGTCCGTTGTTCGCAGAACTCTAAAAAAGAAATGGTACTTGCACGTTTACGCTTCAGCCTTTCCTGAATAGAGAAGATGTCCATTACGCTCTCGCTCATCATCTCAAGAATGACTTGGCGAATCTCAGTCATGAGTTTCTCCAGCGTCTCGTTCAACTCACGGGCATCAATTCGGTTAACCACAGATCCTCTGTGCCAATGCTTCGGCAGGAGCCTGATGCCTGTAGTCATGTACTTCTGTTTCCGCTCGAATGTGATTCTGAGCTCAACAGCTGCCTCCCTGTTCTTAGTCGCAGTCTTTTTGCGATTGTAAACATACTCTAATAACGGTGTCTTGTTCATTTTTAATTAAAAGTATTACTTTAAACTATTGACAGCGGGGGGCGGTAATACATCTGGTAATACATTCCGTGCTTATGATAGCGGAAGATGTCCGATGACTGCTTATGTCATTTTGGGGACATTCCTCCCTCTATATAGCAGAGTTTCAATGGGTTAAAAATGCAAGTAGTTGATTTTTAGGCACAAAAAAAGGGAATCCGTTAGGTTCCCTTTTCATTAAAATGCGGAGAGAGAGGGATTCGAACCCCCGGTACCTCTCGGTACGACGGTTTTCAAGACCGTTGTAATCGACCACTCTACCATCTCTCCAAAAAATGTTTTATAATTAGCAAATGCTTACTGGTCGAAAAGCGAATGCAAAAGTAAAGCTTTTTCATATAACGCACAAACTTTGAATGATTAAATATGACAAAATTGACATTTATTAACAGAAAGCATATCTTTTAATCTTTATTTTCGCCAAATATAGATATAAATTAGTATTTTTGCAGAATGATATACCCAAATAATTTTGAGCTGAAAATAGGTTTTAATGAAATTAGGCAACTGCTTTGCGAACATTGCTTGTCTATTTTAGGAAAAGATGCTGTTGAAAAGATTTCAATATCAACAGATATAAACCAAATTAACACATGGCTTAGTCAGACAAAAGAATTCCGCCAATTAATGGAAACTGCGGAAGACTTTCCACTAAGATACTTCTTCGATTTACGTGAAGTCTTAAACCGCCTACGTCTTGAGGGTACACACGCCGAAGAATCTGAACTTCATGACTTAAGACGATCATTGCAAACTATAACGGAACTGGTTTCTTATCTACGTAAACAAGAAAGCGATGAAAGAATGGCATATCCAACTCTTTCAAAACTTACAGACAACGTTAAGACATTTCCAAACATAGTAAGTGGTATAGACAAGATACTTGATAAATATGGGAAAATGCGCGACAATGCATCTCCAGAACTTGCAAACATTCGCAAAGAACTTACGAAAACAGAAAGCACAATCTCTCACACATTATATAATATACTAAGGTCTGCACAAAATGAAGGAGTTATTGAGAAAGATGCCACTCCAACTATGCGTGATGGAAGACTAGTGCTTCCAATAGCTCCAGCACTAAAACGCCGAGTAAAAGGAATTGTTCACGATGAAAGTTCATCTGGTAAGACCGTATTTGTCGAGCCCACAGAAGTTGTAGAAGCAAATAACAAAATAAGAGAGCTTGAGATTGAAGAAAGACGTGAGATTATTCGTATTCTTACGGTCTTTGCAAAAGAATTGCGTCCATATATACCAGACCTTCTTTTTTCATATAAGTTTTTGGCTAAAGTCGACTTGATTTATGCGAAATCAGAAGTAGCAAAACTTATGAATGCATTCGAACCAACCGTTGAAAAGAGACCACTTATAGACTGGATCGAGGCAAGACACCCACTACTTGAACGTTCCCTTTTAAAACAAAATAAGAAAAACATACCACTTGACATTATTCTTAAAGAACAGCAACGACTGCTTATAATATCAGGTCCTAATGCAGGAGGTAAGTCCGTATGTTTAAAGACTGTAGGACTACTTCAATACATGTTGCAATGCGGTTTATCCGTCCCTATGAATGAACATTCTCATGTAGGATTATTCAAAAATATAATGATTGATATCGGTGATGAACAAAGTATTGACGACGACTTGAGCACATATTCATCTCATCTTACAAACATGAAACAGATGATACGCCATGCAGACGCCATGACATTGCTGCTAATTGACGAATTTGGTGGTGGAACAGAACCAACTATTGGAGGCGCAATAGCAGAATCCGTTTTAAAACAATTTTGGAAAAACAAAGCGTGGGGAGTCATAACAACACACTATCAGAATCTTAAACATTTTGCAGAAGAACACGATGGTGTTATCAATGGTGCAATGCTTTATGATCGACATGAGATGCGTCCTCTCTTCCAATTACAGATTGGCAGACCAGGAAGTTCATTCGCTATTGAGATAGCGCGAAAGATTGGACTTCCAAACGAGGTTATCAATGATGCATCAGAAATTGTTGGATCTGACTACATTCACAGTGACAGATATCTTCAAGACATTGTAAGAGACAAGCGATATTGGGAAAACAAACGTCAAATTATTCATCAGCGAGAAAAAGATATTGAAAAAACTATCAGCAGATATGAAAATGAAGTAGCCGACTTAGACCAAAGCAGAAAGGACATCCTGAGGAAAGCAAAAGAACAAGCAGAAGAACTCTTGCGCGAAACTAACAGAAGAATTGAAAATACAATACGAGAAATAAGAGAAAAACAAGCCGAGAAAGAAGAAACCAGAAAGATAAGAGAGGAGCTCGAATCTTTTAAAAAGGAGGTTGCAGATATTGACACACGTGCCAATGACGAAAAAATAGAACGAAAAATACGTCAAATTCAACAACGTAAAGAACGTAAAGAGCAGCGTAAACTTCAGAAAAAGCATCAAGAAGAGACACATTCCACAACCGAGAATACAAATATCTCAACAAAGAAAGCAGAAAAATTAGATGTCGGAGATACTGTGCGAATCAAGGGTCTGTCATCTATAGGAAAAATTGAAAGTATTGAAGGCAAAATGTGCACAGTCATTTTTGGAGACATGAGGACAAAGATGAGGCTTGAACGACTGGAAATAGCGAAAGCTCCGAAACAAAATATTTCGCAGGGCATAATAAACATAAGTCGTACTACAAGAGAAACTATTGACAGCCGCCGTGAGAATTTTCATCAGGATATTGATGTTCGAGGAATGCGTGGCGATGAAGCTATCAATGCTGTAACATACTTTATCGACGATGCTATACTTGTAGGCATGACACAAGTTAGAATACTCCATGGCACAGGAAATGGCATTCTACGCCAATTAATACGACAATACTTGTCGACACTTCCACATGTATCATCATTCCGCGATGAACATGTTCAGTTTGGAGGTGCTGGCATAACTGTTGTACAATTATAAAACCACAGACAAAAAAATGATTATATTATTAAACAAAATAAAAATGAAAAAAACATTATTAAGTGCAATTTTGTTATTATCTTTTCTTTCTGCAATAAATGCACAAAGCAGCTATACGCCAACTGAAGAGAATCTTCAGGCTCGCAAAGATTTCCAAGATAAAAAGTTTGGCATTTTCATCCATTGGGGAATATACTCAATGCTTGGACAAGGTGAATGGGTAATGCATAACAGAAACATTAACTATAAGGAATATCCAAAAATTGCAGCAGGATTCTATCCTTCTCTATTCGATGCAGACGAATGGATCGATGCCATCAAAGCTTCAGGGGCAAAATACATAACTATAACATCGCGACATCATGATGGTTTTTCAATGTGGGACACGAAACAATCTTACTATAACATTGTAAAGGCAACACCTTTCAAATGTGACATTCTCCGTGAACTTGCCGACGCTTGCGAAAGAGCCGACATTGGTCTTCACTTCTATTATTCACATTTGGATTGGGGACGAACTGATTACCCAATTGGCAGAACAGGAAAAGGTACAGGACGGCCTAAAAATAGTATTAGTTGGAATAAGTATCGCAAATTCATGGATGCACAACTAACAGAGCTACTTACAAACTATGGAAAAATAGGAGCTATCTGGTTTGATGGGGTATGGGATCATGACGAAGATGCAATCCCATTCGACTGGCAACTCTCGTCTCAATATGAACTAATTCATAAACTTCAGCCTTCATGTTTAGTCGCAAACAATCATCACCTGCCTCCATTTGAAGGTGAAGACATTCAGATATTTGAACGTGATTTGCCTGGAGAAAACAAAGCAGGATACTCTGGAGAAAACGGAATCAGTCAACTTCCATTAGAGAGTTGTGAAACCATGAATCGTACATGGGGATATAATATAACTGACAGTGTATATAAATCTACCACCCAACTGATACATCTCCTTGTTGGTGCTGCAGGCAGGAACGCTAACCTACTTTTAAATATTGGTCCAGAACCCAATGGAAAGCTACCTGCAGAAGCAGTAAAACGATTACATGAAATTGGAGATTGGATGAAAAAGTATGGAGAGACTATCTATGGTACACGCGGTGGTTTCATCGAACCACACGACTGGGGCGTAACAACACAAAAAGACAACAAACTATATGTACATATACTTAATTGTCAAGACAAAGGATTATTTTTACCAACTGGTAAACATAAAGTTATTAGGGCAAGAGTATTTGATAATAAAACAAATATAAAATTCACTAAAAACCAAGAAGGCATAACTCTTCAACTAAATGAAGTTCCAAATGCTATAGACTATATTATTGAATTAACCATGGACAGATAGAATAAACAAATAAGAATTATTTGTATTAAAATAATTATTAGTAAATTTGCAGAGTTTTTGAATCAAAAAGATAATTATTATAAAAATGAAAGAAAACAGACATAATCCATTTTTCACTAAATGGGACACACCTCATGGTTGCGTTGACTTTAATGCAATCAGACAGGATGATTATGAAGAAGCTTTTATAGAGGGAATTCGACGAGATAATGAAAGAATTAACAAGATAACAGAAAACAAAGAAAAACCAACTTTCGACAACACAATACTTGATGATGAAGAAGACAACGAAGAATACTATGGTCTTCTTGACAGAGTTTCAACTGTTTTTTTCAATTTACTTTCTGCAGAGACAAACGATGAAATGGATGCATTGGCAAACAAGATACAGCCCATGCTGACAAAACACGCAAATGATGTAAGGCTAAATAAAAAATTATTTGAACGAGTAAGGCACGTTCATCGATACCACAGAATTCTTTCTAATGAAGAAAAGTGCCTTCTTAATAATAGTTATGATGGTTTTACAAGAAGTGGAGCCTTACTAAACGACAGTGAAAAGGAAAAATTACGCATTTTATCTGATGAGTCAAGCCGTCTTTCTCTTCTTTTCTCTCAAAATCTGCTGAAAGAGAAAAATGATTTTTTCATGCATCTTACTGAAAAAGATGAGATCGAAGGTCTTCCAGAAACAGCACTTGAAGCAGCGAAACTCACAGCAAAAGAACGTGGTCTTCATGGTTGGGTTATTACACTTGATGCGCCAAGTTATGGCCCTTTCATGTCATATTCTCATCGTAGAGACTTGCGCCAAAAACTTTTCATGGCATACAACACTCTTTGCTGTAAGAATAACTCTACCAATAATATAGAAATATGCAAGAAACTTGTAAATCTTAGAAGAGAAACCGCAGAGCTATTAGGTTTTAACAATTATGCTGACTACATCTTAAAAAAACGAATGGCTGGCAGTACAAAAAAAGTGTACAATTTTCTAAATGACTTGATATGGGCTTATCGTCCAACAGCAGAACGTGAGATGGCAACATTAGAAAGATTCGCAAAGCGTCAAGAAGGGAAAAAATTCAAACTTGAGCCATGGGATATTGCATACTACTCACAAGAACTGAAAAAAAAGAAATATGACATAGACAGTGAAATGCTTCGCCCATATTTTGAACTTTCTAAAGTTATTCAAGGAGTATTCGGATTAGCCAACAAACTATACGGAATAAGTTTCAAGGAGAATAAAGAAATACCAGTTTACCATCCCGACGTAAAAGCTTATGAAGTTACAGACCACGATGGAAGCTATCTAGCTGTTTTTTATGCGGATTTCCACCCAAGAAAAGGGAAACAAGGTGGAGCGTGGATGACTGAATATCAAGGTCAATATATCAATAAAAAAGGAGAAAACATCAGACCTCATGTAAGTGTAGTAATGAATCTGACAAAACCAACAAACGATAATCCTGCCCTACTAACACTTGGTGAAGTTGAAACATTCCTTCACGAATTTGGTCACGCTTTGCATGGAATGTTAGCAAACACTAGATTTGAAAGCATGAGTGGCACAAATGTTTTATGGGATTTTGTAGAACTTCCATCACAGTTCATGGAAAACTATGCTGTTGAAAAAGAATTCCTACGCACATTTGCCTTTCATTATAAGACTGGAGATCCTATGCCAGATGAGCTGATAGATAAAATTGTGAAGAGCAGAAATTTCATGTCTGCCTATGCTTGTATGCGACAAATTAGTTTTGGATTACTAGACATGGCGTATTATACACTTAGAAAGCCAATAGAAGGCAACCTACGCCAATTTGAGAAAAAAGCATGGCAGAAAGCGACAATTATTCAACAACCAGAGGAGACCTGCATGACCACACAATTCTCACACATTATGGCTGGTGGATATGCTGCAGGGTATTATAGCTACAAATGGGCTGAAGTTTTAGATGCTGATGCATTTAGTGTCTTTAAGAAAAAAGGAATATTCAATACTGAAGTAGCACAACGTTTCCGCGACTGTATCCTTTCAAAAGGAGGAACAGAACATCCTATGACTTTATATAGAAGATTTAAAGGAAGTGAACCTTCAATTAAAGCTCTTTTAAAAAGAAATGGCATTAAATAGTTTTATTCTTAATTTTATCAGACTTTAATGTATTAATAAGATGAACGACAAACAACATAAGCTTGATATACGCTATCTTAGAATGGCAAAAATATGGGCTGAAAACAGTTATTGCCAGAGAAGAAAAGTTGGTGCTCTGGTTGTAAAAGACAAGATGATCATTAGCGATGGATATAATGGTACTCCGAGTGGGTTTGAAAACATCTGCGAGGATGATAATAATGTCACCAAGCCATACGTTCTACATGCAGAAGCTAATGCTATTACAAAACTGGCACGCAGCTCTAACAACAGTGATGGCTCTACTTTATATGTAACAGCATCACCATGTATTGAATGTGCAAAACTAATAATTCAAGCAGGTATAAAGCGTGTAGTTTATGGCGAGAAATACCGTCTTGAAGATGGCATCAATTTATTAAAAAGGGCAAAAGTAGAAGTCAAATACATAAATCTTGAAGAAGAATCCAATTAATATTATTGTCATAAAACATCAACTCAAAAACTTATAACTCATCGTGAATAATATCAAGAAAAATCGTTTTATGCCATTGTTTATGGCACTTTGCGTAGTAGTTGGAATTATCATTGGCAACTTTTACGCAAAGCATGCCTCGGGCAATCGGCTAAACATAATCGGTTCTGGCAGTAATAGGCTTCAGAATCTACTACAAATAATAGATGACCAATATGTTGATACAGTAAACATCAATGACCTTGTTGAAAAAGCTATACCAAGCATTTTGGCAGAATTAGACCCCCACTCTATCTACATTAGCGCTAAAGATGTTGAAGCAGCCAATGATGATTTAAAAGGTTCATTTTCTGGTATTGGCATTGAGTTTTCTATTCGTGAAGATACTATTCATGTACAAAATGTTGTAAAGAACGGACCATCAGAAAAAGCTGGAATTATTGCAGGTGACAAAATAATTTCTATTGACGGGAAGCCATTTGTAGGAAAAATAGTAACGGATGAGGAAGCTAAGCGTAAGTTAAAAGGTCCCAAAGATACAAAGGTTAAAGTTGGCATCTTAAGATATGGACAAAAGAACCCTATTTATTTCACTATAACTAGGGCAGATATACAGACCAAGAGCATATCAGCTACATATATGCTTGATAAAGAAACCGGATATATAAGAATTAAAAATTTTGGCGAAACAACTTATCAAGAACTACTTGTAGCCTTAGCCAAATTGGGACAAGAAGGCTTTGGAAACCTTGTCATTGATTTACGTGACAATGTTGGAGGTCTTATGGATGCAGCCGTAAAAATGGCGAATGAATTCCTTCCTGCTAATAAAATGATTGTTTATACTGAAGGCAGAAAGTTTGCACGTGAGAATTACGTATCAAATGGCAAAGGTTCTTATCAGAGAATACCTCTAATTGTTATAATTAATGAAGGAACAGCCTCTGCTGCAGAGATTTTTGCTGGTGCGATTCAAGACAATGACAGAGGAACTATTATTGGCAGACGCTCTTTCGGAAAAGGACTTGTTCAACAACCTATATTATTTTCTGATGGTAGTATGATAAGGCTTACGATTGCAAGATATTATACTCCTTCTGGAAGATGCATCCAAAAACCATACGACAGAAACGGGATTAGCTATGAAGAAGATTTAATTACCCGCTATCAACACGGCGAATTCTTCTCACAAGATAGCATTAAACATACAGGCCCTGCATATCATACTTCAATCGGCAGAACTGTATATGGAGGAGGAGGTATCACACCTGATATTTTCATACCAGAAGACACAACTAATATAACTTCATATTACAAAGAAGCTGTTATGAGTGGACTTATACTTCAATATGCATTCAAATATACAGACGACCATAGGCAGGAACTGAAAAAATATGATACAATGCCAATGCTGTTGAACTATATCAATAAGCGAAATCTAGTAGACCAATTTGCCACTTATGCAGATAAGAAAGGATTAAAGCGGCGAAACATTCTAATCCGTCGCTCCCACTCTCTGCTTGAAAGATTTATTTTTAGTAGAATTATTTATAACATGCTTGACGAAGAAGCATGGATGCAATATATAAATTCTGATGATCCAACAATAAAGTCAGCACAGGATGTGTTCAAACATAAAGCTGCTTTTCCTAAGAAAGCTGACAAAAAATCAAACAAGAATAAAATTGCATGGAGTGGTTCACGAAAATTCGACAGAGGTGTATCACTCTCGCCAATCAACATAATGGCTAAAGCATAGATATATTTCAATATTTCAAAATAATTATATGGAAAACAAAAAGGGAATAAGAGCATATATCAGAGCCTTGAAAAAGCAATACTCTAACGAGGAACTAGTAGAGTTATCAAGACCTGTTACCGATAAGCTATTGAAACATAAGAAAGTAAAAGAAGCACAAACTATCTTAATGTACTATTCATTAGCAGATGAAGTTTACACACATGATACCATCACAAAACTTGTTAATATGAACAAGACGGTCTTGCTGCCAAGAGTCATAGATGATGAGAACATGATTATCTGCCATTATAAAAGCGACAAAGATTTAAGTGAAGGTGCATTTCATATAATGGAACCTATTGGAGAAGAATTTACAGATTATAATAAAATTGAGCTTTGCATTGTTCCTGGCATGAGCTTTGATAGTAATAATAATCGTTTAGGAAGAGGTAAAGGATATTATGACAGGTTTTTAGCAAAAGTTCCAAATTCATATAAAATTGGTGTTTGCTTTGACTTTCAGAAACTGAAAGAAATTCCATCTGGAAAATATGACATAAACGTAGACGAAGTTATATAAGTCAGTTCTTTCACAAAAGATTTATAACAAAAAACAGCATAACTACATGAAATCACAATGATTTTTTGGATGTAAAGAAATAAACAACTAAATTTGCACGACAAAACTTAATATTAAATTTATTGAAATAATAATACTGTCAAGCACACTATGAAAAAAATATCATATCTTGCTGTCATCGCCATCTTAACAATGATAGTTGCATGCAAAAATAAAGAGAACAAATCTGCAGGAAAAACAAGTCCCAAAAGTGATTCTGCAATGATTATTAATGGTGCTGTTATAGACGAAAACATTCCTGCATACAAAATTGTAAGTATGAGCAGCAACACTTCATTTCGTATGATTGAACTGAGCACCCCTACAGACACTCTGGATTTAACTGCATCTGTAGATATCATACAAAATGCTGATTTGTTTGAAGGAAATATTGTGAGAATAGAATTTGACAAACAAAACAAAACAAGTAAGACTGTCAGTTATATAGAAAACTACGACTTTAATTATACAAAGTTCTTAAAAACTGTTAGTGGAAAATGGATTAGTCTTAGTGATGACACTATAATACTCAGAGCTAACGGTTCAATGTATTCTAATATTAAGAAAAAACAATTTAAATATTGGAATATTATTGAACAACCAGCTATGACAGGAAAAAATAAAATTGTTATGAAACTATCTTTGTCTGAAAATAATACTCCTAAAGAAGTTTCAGACACAGCTATTATTAATATGGATCGTAAATATCTCACAATTCCAGGAACAGAAATAGCCTTAAAATATAAAGGTAGATAATATAATATAAATAATAAAGAATAAACACAATGCAAAAGAAAAACAAGATTCGTTCAGGCATTATCTGTCTAGCGACAATTCTCGTCCTTTTTACTGGCATTGGTTGGCAGATGGGAGCCGCCAACATGCTTAATACCATTATGAAAACAGCCCATGACCTACTTCTAAACACAGTATTTTATCTAATGGCTATTTGTGTTATAACAGGTGCAATTGGTAAATTATTTGTTGAGTTTGGAGTAGTCGATATGCTTGAGCGCATTCTTCGTCCTTTAATGCGACCACTATTCAATCTCCCTGGCGTTGCTTCGCTTGGAGCCGTCATGACTTTTTTAAGTGATAATCCCGCAATTATTTCTTTGTCACAAGATAAACGCTTCAGCAGCTATTTCAAGAAGTTCCAATACATCTCTCTTACAAACTTCGGCACTGCTTTTGGAATGGGACTAATTGTAATCATTTTCATGATCGGTCAAGGCTATTTCAAAGAACCGCTAATCGGACTTTTCGGTGCTTTCTGCGGATGCATTGTTTCAACACGCCTGATGCAATATTTTGTACTTAAGGCATATCCACAATATAAAGTTGAGAATGCTGCGGAAATAGAAGAAGCACTTGAAGCTGATGAACATAAACACGAAGAAGAAAAAGGAGTATTCCTTCGCACATTGAACTCATTATTAGATGGAGGTCGTACAGGTGTTGATGTTGGTGTTGCCATTATACCTGGTGTGCTGATTATTTCAACACTTGTAATGATATTAACTTTCGGGAAAAGTGCAGATGGAACATTTACCGGTTCGGCTTATGAAGGTATTGAACTCCTCCCCTATTTAGCTTCAAAAATAGACTTCTTATTTGATTGGCTCTTTGGTTTCAACGATCCTCACCTGATAGCATTCCCTATTACTGCGCTCGGTGCTGTTGGTGCAGCTTTAAGCCTTGTGCCAAACTTTGTATCTCAGGGATGGGTTGACGGAAATGCCATTGCAGTATTCACTGCCATAGGAATGTGCTGGAGCGGCTACCTCAGCACACATACAGCCATGCTTGACTCATTAGGTTACCGCGAACTTACATCAAAAGCTATTCTATCACATACTATTGGCGGTGTCTGCGCAGCCCTTATGGCACATTGGGTATTTCTGTTGTCTACATTAATTTGAGAAAGTATTTCTAAATAAATATATAAAAAGCAGCTAATGTGGTCAAATACATTAGCTGCTTTTTCTTTTATTATTATTGAAAACGTTTTAATTGTAATATAGTTACAAATCTTACCTCTTATAATACAATCTCCAAAAGAAATGATATAGCCTAAATATCGGTTCCCATAGACTCTCACTTGGAAAAAGCATAGCCATCCTTATATCACGATACACTCGTTGTAAATTTTTCTGAAAAGCATTTGCACTTACATCATTACCAACACGTTTGTCATACTGTCCAAAGTTTCCACCTTCTATTATTTCTCGAAGCAGTTTCTTCCCTCGACGTTGATCAGGTTTAACTATCAATAGATCTTCTTCAAGCTCAAATATTTCTTGAAGAACATACATGACAGCACGAGCAATTTTAAGCATTCCAAATCGTTTCAATAGTATTTCTTCTTCTTTCCGTTCTTTCTCGTCAAAACCATTTTTTAGAAGTAAATAGTAATCAACAAGTTGTCTCAATCCAATTCCCTCATGGAAGAAATGGTTTGATATATGGCTCATTTGGAAAATTCTATTAAAACGTAAGGTTGGAACACTAATCTCTCCTAAATTGTCAGGAAGTAATACTTTATTGCAGAACTGCCTTTCAGCCTCAGCCATAAAAAAACGTTGCAATCTATAGTTTGCAATCATGTTGTTCATAAACGACGGACGATAATGTACTTCAATTTCAACACCCTTCATCCTCGTGAAATCAATATGATGATACACCGCCTTTGATTTGGGGCATAATTTTCTAACATATTCAATAGCTTTTTTAGGTCCACCTTCTACCCATACGTCAATATCTCCAGACTGACGCATATAAGGATCAGCATACATTAAGGCATTCCCCTGCCCTTTCAATATGCAGCAGCGAAATCCCTCAATCCTAAAATTCTTTACAACTAAAGCCGACTTCTCATACATCATCTTATTTTTCTCTCTTATTTGCTTTACGCAAGAGAACCATTCCATCACATCATCGTCTGTAGGTTTATTCTTCCCAGAAGTAAGTCTTTGCATTCCGTGAAAAAAGACTCCAACAAGACTTTGTTTCTTTGCAAAACCAAGTAAGTCATGCCAAACAATCTTGTCAATACACTCTGGTATCTCTGCATTGTCATTAAGACAAAAACAAAGGAAAGAAAAATAATAATGCAACATATAATAGTTTTATTATACTTATCTAATTTCTATTATTTAGTAGCAGAACGATAAGGCACAGTGTTACGAGGGCCAATCTTACCCGATGCTAACATTCCTACGCTGTAGTTATTGGGGTTATTACAACTATATGGAAACATACAAGCTAATTTAGCAGCCTTTTGAGCTGTTATCATATTTTCCGTATTTACACTTATCTTTGATGTTTTCGGGTCATCCTCTACAGGACACTCTACTTTTGCACCCAACATTGACACCCCAGTTCTTGGAGCAATCAGTGTTTCATAATAACAACATGCAGCAGTATATCTTGCCAATCCCATTCCTAAATGAGTGCCGTCGCGAGTCAAGTCCATGCTGTTATTATACTCTGTAGTTCTCAGATTTTGTATTGCTGTTCCGTATGGTATAACAAAATCTACACGATAGTTTCTTGCAAACTTTCTCGCTACAGAGGCAATATTATTCCATCTTTTCAACGATGATTTCTCTGCATTTCGCTTATAGCTACTCGCATAGCTATGAATAAGCAAGAAACCAAGCTTACATTGCGGTTGAAACAATCTGATAATCTTTAGCAATTCTATTAAATAACCGTCATTACCCTTCCTTGTCCATTTATTGTATGCAGTAGAATATCCACTATACTGATGTATAATTATCAAATCCCATTTTTCTTCAATTAGTAACCTTCTAAACAAAGCCCCATCGTAAGGTCTGCCCGATCCTTCTTTCACATTAGCGTTAAGCCCGCCAACTACTTTGCTTATAGAATAATTAGCATCATCTTTATTATGATAAACATTATACCAATCTCTGAAAGAAGCCCCACCTCTATAGGCTTTATAAATACACATATCATCAACATTAACATTTAAGCTATCAACAATAAGTTTTAGATATGCTGTGGCATCTTCTGTATAGCTATTGCCAATGTCCAATACCTTTAAATGTGGCTTTTTCAAAAAGTTGTTGCCTCCAAAGCTGGAAGTGGAAAGCAATATATAGAATAGCGTTAATATTATTTTTTTCATAATTGAAAAGTCTTACATAAGTTACTCTTTTGTCAAACTTTTATGGGGGATTAAGGAAATAAATTACGGCTATGAATATTATATATCTTTAAATGCAATAATGATTAAACCCAAATTCACTTATTCAAATGGATTACAATATATACCAGTAACTGTTTCTCAAAATACCCTAAGAACTTAACATCGTCTATTAAATATCTTTTAATTTAGTCACTGCGTTATTTATCCTACAAATTCTTCGATGGATTTTATTAGTGATTGACTTGCTTTATTACCAATTATATGTAACGGGACTAAATTCTTCTGCATAATATACCCCTTTAACTCCTCATCATTCATGGCAACATAAACAAAACCTAGTTCTTTTAATTTTTGTGCTGTAGCCAACTGGTGTTCATTACGGTGCTCTCCCAAAGCAGATATTCGTGGAAATATAATTATTGGCTTATTCTTTTGTAGTGCAGACAATATAGTCCCCATTCCTGCGTGAGATATTATAAGTTTTGCACTATCAAACAATTTATTAAATTCATCTGGTGGAAGAAAATCAACAATCTTAATATTCTTTGGCACAAAACTACATTTATACACTTGAGCCACAATTTCATCATTTACAGATGGAGCAATTTCATCTATTATTTTAATAAATCTATCAAAAGGGGCTTGTGTTCCTATCGTAACAAAAATCATATTTCTCCTAAAACACTTCCTGCAAAAATTATTTTATCATTTGACAAATCTTTCCATTGTGTATATACCTTAGATGCAAATTTTGACGCAATCCTTCCACTGGCAGATAAATGCTGAACATTTGCAATGCTGTCTATCCATATTGTTTTTTTTAATAACAATTTACCAGCAAATAAACATATCAATCCAGGAGCTGCACCTGTTGTAATAATTGCATCTGGTCTTTCTTTAAGAATTATATATAAATTACGAAATAAAGACGGAATCAATTTCCACGCATCCCATCTAGAAAAATCTTGAATTAAATAATACTTATTTCCTTCAACCATTTTAGAGCACTTTGGATGTGTAGACAAGTAAACAACATCATATTTATTCTCTAAAGATCTACTTATTCTAAGTAACTGTACCCAATGTCCTCCAATACTTGCGACAGCCAATATTTTCCTTTTACCCATATATTCTAATCTATTGGAAGTTTAGTATATTTTCCCATTATATTGAGAAAGTCTTGTGTTAAGCTATTCATATACCCACCACTAGAGGTCATAGTTATTTCTCCAAAATACACTTTATCTTTACATACATACATGTCAACTCGTGCTACTGGTTGTCCTTTTGACAAGCAACTTGCGACCTCTTTTAATTTGTCGAAACAAGAAGGGCATGGGATTAGTTCTTTAGGCTTCATATAATGACTTGTCCAAACATTCCATTCAGGATGACTTTCCCAATTTTCATCAAAAATAGCTACATTTGCATAATAATTATTACGATTCCAATAACATCGAATAAATTTAACTTCACCATTAAAAGCCCACAACTTGTAATCCACCATTGATGAGGAATTGCATGGTTGAGTAGATACATCCAATAATTCTTCAGCAATAATACATGGCTTTATCTGCGAATAATGTGGTTCACCAGATATTACGCTCAACTTTTCATGTATATGTTTATTAAAATGCTTCTTTATATTTTCTATGTCTAATTTATTTTTATCTTTGCAAATAACAACATCTCCACTTCCATTATTGCATTTCATAACAAACTGATTTGGCAGTTTATCCCATTCTATTTCTTCTACAGAGTCCCATTTTCCTATCAATGGTATAAGAATATCCTCAAAACCACATTCTTTTACATATTCACGAACACGATATTTGTCTGTAAGAAGTGCCCACTTCGAAGTGTCACCGTAAAACTTCATCCAATTTATTTTTTCATTTATATCTACAGGATGCTTAAAATTTGGGATTCTATGGCACTTAAATATATATTTAAGTTTTGCGACCCTAACAGGAGTAAGTATTTTAAGTCTTACAAGAATACTGACAAAAAAAAGTATAATTCCTTTCATGAATTAACGATGTTTTATCTCACAATATTTCAACTTCCGTTATATACTTTCTTATAAAAAATTTACTTCGCATAAAATTTTAGTGTCTCTTTTATACACTTAATAAGTATCATATTCAAATTTATAATAGACTTGAATATAATTTATTTAATTCTTTCTCCACTTCACTTGGAAAATGATTTATACTTTCTTTAAATCCATTACAGCCCATTTCATTTCTAATTTCTTCCGAAGATATAATATTATCTATAGCATCAGCAATTTCACGTCTATTTCCAGGCTCCACAACAAGTCCTTCTACTCCATCATGCAATATTTCAGGAATACCTCCAACATTAGTTGAAATAACAGGTAGATGATATGACATCGCTTCTAATATTGAAATAGGTAGTCCTTCAATATATGATGGTAAAATATAAACATGGCTTTTGTTCAGCAATTCAACTTTTCGCTCGCCACTCACAAAACCAACATATTTAATAATATCATCTAACTTATACTCAGATATGATTTTTTTTAACCTATCTACCTCACCATTTCCACCAATATATAAATTCATCCTTTGTTCATATTTCTTTTTGTTTTTGGAAATTACATCTACAAGGTCAAAAATACCTTTATTATCGCATATCTTTCCTAAAAAAAGAAAATTACAAATATCTGTTGGACGAATACTATGATCTTCGTTGGGAGTTTCTATTATATTTGGAACAACAACAACATTCTTACACTTCATTTCATCTTTAAAATATGATCTCCAATACTCTGACAAAGCTATGATAATATCACATTTTTTTAATATAAATGGAACTATCTTTGTATGTTTGGCGGCAAAAACCCTAAAAGCACCACCATGCATGTGATATATTACCTTTTTACGGAAAAGTTTTGCCGTTAAAATAAATACCGCCTTACGCCAAAAACTTCCATAAGACGCACCATGAATATGAATTATTTTTATTCGTAAATTTAATATATAATATATAAACTTAAAAAATGCGAGTATAAAACATCCAAATAATCTTATCATTCCTCCTCCTTTTGTTGAAGCAATAAAATTAAATGGACAAAAAATCATACTATATGTATGCAAAACAGATGCAATACCTCCTTTAGGTTGTTTACAGTCTGGACCTATAAACAGAACTCTTTTGTATTTAATCTTATTCATTTATTAATAATTGGAATTAAATAGTTCTTAATAATATTCTTCCAAGAGTAATTCGTTAAAGAATTACGAATAATTTCACTATTTAACTTTTTCTTTCTTTCTATGATTTGGTTCAAAGCTTCTGTAAAATCCTCTGGAGTATCATTAATAATACAACCATTATTTTCATTAATAACTTCTTGATTAGCTTGTGTTCGAGTTGCTATAGTATATAATCCTGATAAAATATACTCAAATGTTTTCGTAGGTGGTTGCAAATCATAATACTCAGTCATTGGTATAAATGACACTCCAATATTATTATTTTCAAAAAATGGATAAAGTTGATTATGTAACACATACCCATGCAACGTTATATAATTATTTAAATGGTGAAAATCTATATAGTTTTTAATTTCATCATATTCTTTTTTCCCATATCCAACAATATCGTAATGTACATCCAAATCCATATGCTTTTTTATGAAAGATTCAAAACCTATTACTGTTTTAATAATATCACGACCATTTAAAGTACCAATATATAATAATCTAATGCTATCAAAACTTTTATTAGAGCTAGATATAACATCTGCACCTAATGGTAATAAATCTATTTTTTTACTGCAACCTAGTTTAGAAATCACCCCTCTAGATATTGCAGAAACGGAATCGTATATTTTCACAGCATAGCGTAACCTATTATCATGTTTAATTCTTTCTTTCTTATCCTTATTAACAGATAAAGTCCTTATATCTAAATGCATTTTTTTCCATGGCAGTATTTTTTTTAAAATCTCAAAACCAGGAAAATAAACTACAAATATAAAACCCTTAAAAAATATCATATTAAATATTGCATATAGAAAGAAACGGCATCCCCTGACTACTTTATTCCCTTTATAACTTACATATATTATGTTAATATTATCTAAATCAATGCATTTTTCCTTTTTTTTGAAACATAAATATGTAATGTTATATTTATCTTTCAAATATAAACAATATGAATAAGTATCTATTAAATATCCAAACTGATTATTGTCTATAAAAAGTATTTTTTTCATATACGATCTGTTATTATCAACATTTTCAATAGTCAGACGTAGCTATATCCCATAAGAAATAAATCATTTCTTCTCTCCTATAAAATAAATATTTTAAATATTCATATACCCAGAATAACAAGAACACAAATGTTATTTTTTCTATGAGACTATAACGCATTTTCCTAAAATTATATAAAACAATTGACAGTGGCACAAACCAAAACATTAATAAATTTCCTCCCATTCTATTTAACAATTCAAGTTGCATAAATGATTGCATAAATATAGAACCAACAATATATGTATTTGATAAACTATATGCCCATTTATCATTGCTCAACAATTTGAGTGTTTTATATAAATAGTACATCAAAGATATATTACCTAAAGTTTCAAACAACTTAATTGCATTATTTCGCAAATATTTTGAATCATATCCTTCTGCACTAAACCATTTATCTGAATTTTCCACATAAGTCGAAAAAAGTTCATTTTGATTTCCAAAATATTCAAGATAAGGATTTATAAACTCAATGTTTGTATAATATGAAATATAGTAAGAAGCATATATATAGAGAGGAATTGAGATATAAAGTGGAATTAATCTTTTGCCATATAGATAGAAAACGAAAATTACAACAATTATAAATATATTTGCCGAATGGACACTATAAACAGCTATAGCATAAGTAAAACATAATATAATTTTTCTGAATGGTATAATTTTGTTTGTAGTGTCATCTTTAAATAATTCATAAATAAAAAAGAATACAAAAACAAAACCAAATGCTTGACGTATTTGATATTCTTCAAATTTTATAGTTGCAATTAAAAATAACGGAATAATATATTTAAGATAATTTTTATTTATTAATTTGAAGAAAATAAAAGCCGAACTTATAAAGCAAAATGCGTAGAAATAAAAAATATGATATGGGGTGATATTAATATCTTTCAATATATTATTAAACCATGTGAATAGCTTCTGTTCGTATCCTAAACCATATAAATACACATCAACATAATGAAAATAATCGTTACCTCTTCCATATCGAGATCCTAGTACAAATGTATATAATATTATACATGGGATAGAGTATGCCCAATAATTAGATCCTTTAGAAATTTTATTGCCACTATAACAAAATAGAAGCAATAGTATAATATTTAATATGACATAATCAAAATCAAAAACAAACATTACTAATAATTTAATATTTTTTCTCCCACTATAATGATGTATCGGCTATATGTCCAATTCTCTCTTTTTCTGGCGGTAATTCCATGTAATTTCCATACATTATTTTTAGATAATTATTATATCCGTTCATAATTGTATAGGTTCTATCCTCAAACTTATGAAGAGGAAAAAAATCAAAATCAGTCCTCGAAAACAACAGATCCATGTTTCTAGCCATCTTATATGCAAAACACGTTAGATGTCTTGTTTTTGATGCATTGTGCAATAAACAGAAACTTTCAAATAAATGTCTTAGCCACGATTTTGGAATCCAGCAAATTAAATAATGCAATAGCCTACTTTTGGGAGATAAGCATTTGGTTTCTTTTATTCTATTAAAATATAATCTACGAAGTATCCTTCCTACTTTAATCTCAAACAGTGCAATACAATGTATATTAGAGACATTGTCAAAAGGAAAAATATCAACCCATAGACCTTGATGATTATAACATTCATCTCCGTTTTCATGCATTATTGTCCCATTCTTTCTAATCTTTATATAGAATTTCGGGAAGTTTGGATCTGTTTCATAGGAATGAAGATAAAAATCAGTATTGAGTTTTGTTTTGGCTATTTGTACAAACCTTTCATAATCGTCTCGCAACATACCAATATCAATATCATCATCCCATGGTATAAAACCATTATGACGAATTGCGCCGAGAGCAGTTCCACTATCTAAAAAATAAGAAATATTGTTTTCAGAGCATATTTTATGTATCTCATCCAATATAGTGAGACCTTCATTATGTATATAACCTAACGATTTATTATTATCATCTATCATTATAAATCTTTGTTTTTATGATTTTTTTTAACACATTTGAACAAAAAAGTAAAGAGAAAGAAATCATTGCTGTAATGTCACTTTTTTTAAGAAGGAAATGAATATCTGCATACTTTAGTGTTTTATACAACGTATTAAAAGAAGAAAAACCTGAAATATAATTATCCAATGCAGCTTTTTCATTAACAAAAATTGAATTGAATTTAAAATCGTGATTATTATTTTTTAACGATTTTCTTTCAAATATATAATCTGCATAAGTAGCAGGAAGGTTAATGCCAGATTTTGTAACACTGTATGCTGCTGCACCATTGCGCAGATTTATTTCATTAAAATATATCTTTTCTTTACTTCTTATTAATTCTATATCGCAGATTCCTTGAAAACCTATGTGTTGAATAAATTTTGATATATACTTAGCATATTCGCCTACAGTATTAATATCAAGCACTTTTCCCGAAATAGTTACACCACTATGTTCTCCTTTACCAATCCTTATTTTTTCAATTACTGCAGGTATAATTACATTTTCACCAATACTTAAGCATGGTATTGTGTACTCTTTAATAGCATCCACATATTGCTCAACAATAATGTTGCAAGCTTCACGTTCATCAGCAACTTCTAACAGGAATTTTTGTAAATCATCATATGAATCAATTTTTTTACAATATGTTTTAGGATTCATTATGCTTGTGTGTGGTTTCGTAAAGCATGGGAATTGTATATTGCTAGGAATTGTAATATGTTTCCCACGTATCACCTCTATGATACATGAACTAGTTACAGACATGTTACACTTAGTAGCTATTTCTTTCTGCAACATCTTATTCATATATTTAGACAATGCACCTTCTTTGTTTTTGACATTTGGAAAAATAAAAAAATCAGATAATTTATCAAGATTTCTATCTAATAATGCCGCGCTAAAATCATCAGAAGGGATAATAAGTTTTTTCTTTGAATTTTCTGAATAATTATTAATTAGAAAACTCGTCATTTTATCATCATCATCAACTTTTATGAACATGGCTTTGTCAACATACTTACTACGTAAATCTGGACAAAAATGAGGCTTCCAAACTCCAATTCTCTTTGCAAGTTCACATCTATATCCTGCCTCTCCCAATGCATCAATAATGCCTAAAGAAGTACAATAATTTTGTCCAATTATGATAATCGGCGATGTTTTATCCATAAAACATGATCTTTAAAAAACAGCAATATTTTTAATTTAATACTTGAATATAGGAAAGCAATATTTATAAAGAAAGGGTGATGTTTTTTATTAAACCATTTTATATAAACTAAATAATAATGAGCGTTATATAAAGTCCGTCGTAACTCAATCTGTTTAAAACCTTCTTTTTGTGCAATCTTTCTTCGTAAATAATTTCCTTCTGCAATATTAATATACATGCCATCACAGACATTATCTTCAATAAAATTCTGTCTTACATGCGAAAGTTTTGAATATATGTGACATCCTGTATATAATGGGAGTACAGCATCTAATGTTAGATATGCATATCTACCTTTTGCATACCAACGATTTAATTGATGGAAAGCAACTGAGCAAGTGCCAACAACTTCATCCTTATCATTAAGGGCGACAAAACATTCTCCATCGTCTCCTAGACTTTCCTGCAAGTCATCACCAGTTAAATGTGCATTTCGAATATCTAAACCATTCGCTCTATTCTGTGCATGAGATGCATAGATAACCTTACTAATATAATTCCAGGTAATATATTCTGGTTTTTTAACAATTTGTATGTTATGAGTTGTATTAATCACTAAGACAAAATAATTAAATAGTTTTGTATTATTCAAACAACTTGTTTTTTCTTTTTTAAGGTTTCATTTAACAACGTAGAATAAATAGAGCCTACGTATCGAGCTGCTTCCAAATTAAAAATCTTCGACAGAAAGGCATACAATATTATGAATAATACAGATTTCATTAACCCATCAATATACAAAGTTAATCCACAAACAGAACTAATGAATTGACAAACAATCATAATAAATATTGAAAGTATCATTGATGGCATTAAATTTAATAATTGATGCCACCACTTATATCCAATATACTTTGATACGAGAGCGATATTAACTATATATGAAAACCATGTATTAAAAACCATACCGATAAGAAGTCCTTTTATTCCATATATTAATAAACCAACTACAACAAACAAAATGCCAACGATACGTTTTAAAAAAGTATATCCAAATAAAGTCTTGCTTTTTCCAATTGCAGAAATAGACTGATTATTTATTGACTGAAGGCAAAATGCCATTCCTGCCAAACATAAAATTTGAAAATAAGGTACACTATCAATCCACCTGTCGGAATATAATAAAGTAAAAATTGGTTTTGCACAAATAATAAGAATGAACATGAAAGGAAACATTATATGCGCTAATGTCATTGTCAGCCGTTTTATTATTTTTATAAGTGATTGTTTATCATCTTGCAATTCTGCATATACTGGAAATGTAACCTGCACTAAAATTTTAGAAATGCTTGTTGATGCCATTCTTTGGGTATTATAAGCTTTAGTATAATAGCCCATAGTAGAAGGGGGATAAAAATATCCAATCAACAGTCCCTGTATTTCATTTCCAATATTGTTAAGTAATTGGGTCAAAAACATAAAAAAACCGAAGTTAAACAACTCTTTAAATGAAGACAATGAGAATTGTAAAACAGGACGCCATTTTACATAAAACCAGAAAAAAACAGCAGGAAATGCTACTATAACAATATTTTGAGTAACCAAAGACCAAACCCCATAGCCATTCAATGCCATTAGTAACGTAATAATGAAAGACAATAATGATGTAATAATTGAAACTATTGATATTATCTTAAAATGTAATTTTTTTTGAAGCTGATTTTTTTGTACAATAGTAAATGCATAAATGAATAGAATTAATCCTTGAACTCTTAAGATTTCCTTTAGCTCTGGGATACCATAAAAATGCGAAATAAAAGGAGAAGCAAGGTATAAGCATAAATATAGTATACAAGAAATTCCTATATTCCAAAAAAAAATAGTTGAGTAGTCTAATTGAGTAGGTCGTTTTTTTTGTATTAATGCAGAACCAAATCCCCCATCAATAATAGATTCTGCTAAAACGATAAAGATTAAAATAATACCAATGCAACCATAATCATGCGGTGTAAGTAAACGCGCTAAAATTATACCAGAAAAGAATTGTATTGTCATTTCAGAATATTTTTGCAATGATGTCCATACAATTCCTGAAATAGCTTTAGTCTTTAATGTATCTTTAACCATTTTAAATTAAAACATTTTTATTTATTTGGTTGGCTAGTGATTATTAAATTAAAAAAACAATAAGAGTTTCACATCAAAACCTTCCAAACCCTCTCTGACAATACCATATTATGTAGTACAATTCCGTAGTTATGCGAGAGAATCCATTTGATGCCATTCACTAACAAAATTGTGACATCAATGAATGATTATAGAAAACTTATAATCATTTAACTAATCCTTAAGGCTTCCTAAGGGAACTACGAACACTCAGTCTTCATTAGTTGAGTAGATTCATGTATATGCAATGATATAAACAAAAGAAAAATTATTATTCAAAGGCTTTTACAATACTTAACATGAATGTTGACGTGGATTCATCGTGACTGGCCATCAAAGAAGTTTGATATTTAAAGCCCTTTTGCAAAACTTTCAAGATATTGGAATGCTTGTGTCAGTTCTCCATCTTTTACTATAGTTGCCCGATTTATCACATCTGTATATCGTCCTTCTAATAATGGGATGAAGACATGTTTTGTCAACATTTCGCCAAAAAAACAGCTTGCATCAATAGCAAGAGCATTTGGACAAGTGTCAACAGCCATTACTGTAATATTCTTGTCGGAAGCGAATGCTGGTTCCTCTTTTTCTGTAAGAGGGTTATAATCATAGTATGGGTCTGCATGAGTTGACGACCTAATCGTTGACTTTATACTTCCACAAATATCACAGGTAATGTCTCCTACGATCTTAATATGAAGTTTCTCATCACGCATAATATCGTCTGTAAGGTATATTGGTGCTTTTGATGACCAGAAATGGCAAGACAAGAGGATATCTGCATGTATAGCAAATCTGTAGAAATCGCTTTCGTAATTCTGAGGATTTGCTAAGAAATCTGCTTCTACAAATGGCTTTCCTTGTTTTTCTTTTACAAGAATATCGGAATCTGCAACAAAATAAGACAATTTGTTTACTTTTGATGAAGATAAATATTGGCTTTCATCTAATCTTTCGGCTCCTATTTCATTTAAAATATATTGTGCTCCCTGAGATACCCTTCCATTACCTGTAATTAGGATTTTAACAGCTGGCAGATTTGTTTTTTTCAATTCTGCCTTCAAAATATCTAAGGTAAATTTCAAGTCTGGCTTTAGAAGTTCAAACTCTTTTGTTTTAAGACCATATCCTCGCAATGTGTAATAGACGCCAACGATACCAGCCCACCATCCGAAAGCACAGAGTCGTCTGTTTTTATCATCTACAAGATATTCATAGTCTGAAAATGTAAGATTATTCTTCAATATTGCCTGTAATAGCGGACGATTATAAGACTGCATCTTCGCTATGTGACCAAAAAAGAAATAATGCTTATTTGGAATCAGATTGCTAATTTTAACTTCCTTAATTCCAAACAGGATATCGCAGTCATTGACATTGTCAACAACTTCTATACCCTCTTTACGATACTCATCGTCAGAAAATGCACGAATATCACTTGACTGAACAACAATTTGTGAATCTTTATATGTGCTGTTCAGTTGAGCCACTTGTTTTGGAGACAAAGCTACACGATTGTCGACTGGCGACTTAGTCTCTTTTAAAAGTCCTATTTTCATAAAAGCAATTGATTTATTCTAAGTAAGGATTATTGAGTTCTTTATAATCTGAAAAGATGCAGAACTCATACACCTCAGTAATTATAGAGCTTTATGCGTTTTAATACTTAAACCTTCTGCGATTGGGAGTTGCGACAAAACATCATTAAGCGACAATCAATATTAATTTGAAAGCCACTTAGCAGTAATTCTCATGATGCATTGACGACGTTCTCACAAACCGCCTTAGAGAGAGTATCTCGCAGAAAGGAAAAAGTTATCTAATTTGCAGGTGCAAAGATACGATTTATTATTTAATGCTACAAGAAAAACGTAGTTTTTCAGTGGTTAGTTGTGAGTGGTTCATTATTAATGATTTAAAAATGTTCATGATTAAAGAATAAAGTTAAGGTTAAAGCTATGTTCCCGTTAAGGTTAAAGTTAAAATTATTGCAATTCGTATGTTTCAATATTTTTGAAGCCATTAAGGAAATCGCGAGCTGACATTCTTTTCTTACCACTCAACTGTATTTCAATGAGCTCTAACTGACAATCGGCGGTATTGACATACAAATGATTCTTATCCACTACGAGCGAACCCGCTTTAGACGTCGAAGGACGAGTAGTCTTTAACCCCTTGAATATTTTTAGCACTTGCGTCTTATTAGAGTTATCAATTTCGTATAATGTTGTCCAAGAACCTGGATATGGACTTAATCCTCTTATGAAATCATATATATTCTTTGAAGTCTGGTTCCAATCTATGCGACAAGTATCTTTAAAAATCTTAGGTGCCTGATTGAGCTTAGTCTCATCGGCAATAAATTGTTCTTGTGGCATTGACTCTATAAAACCATCATTTTCTACAATTCTCTCAAGTGTTTCGATTGCAGCATTGGCACCTAAATTCATCAGACCATCATAAACATATTCCACATCTGCATCATCGGGAATTGGCATTTTGTGCTGAAGAATTATGCGACCTGTATCAATGTCGTGATCTAAGAAGAATGTAGTAACACCAGTCTCAGTCTCACCGTTTATTACAGCCCAGTTAATAGGGGCTGCTCCCCTATATTGTGGAAGCAATGCTGCGTGAACATTAAATGTGCCAAAACGTGGCATGCTCCACACAACTTCTGGCAACATTCTAAATGCCACAACAACTTGAATATCAGCACTGTAATCGCGTAATTGTTGAAGAAAGACTTCATCTTTCATTTTCTCTGGTTGGAGTACAGGCAGACCATTAGCCAAAGCAAGTTTTTTTACAGGTGAAGGTTGCAATACGTTGGCATGTCTGCCCACAGGTTTATCGGGTTGTGTAACTACGGCAACGACATTATAATCATTATCTAAAAGTGACTGGAGAGTAGCAACTGCAAACTCTGGTGTACCCATGAAAATTATTCTAAGATCTTTCTTTTCCATATTTTATTAACTTTAACCTTAACGGGAACATAGCTTTAACCTTAACGGGAACGTTAACTTTAATCTTTAATCTTTAATTACGAACCACTCACAACTAAACAAGACCATCAATAGAAAAACTACTCTGTAGAATAGTCTGCTACAAGCTTACGATATACTGTATACATTCTTGTGCGGTCAACGTATCCTATCAGCCTCCTGTCAGTTGTAACAACAGGTAGCTGTTCAACATTTGTAGCATCAAATTTTTCCATGACATCCTCCATCTTGTCATTATCTCCCAATAGAGCAGCAGGAGGACTCATAAGCTGGGCAGCATTGAAATGATGATATAACTCTGTCCTGAAAACAATATGCCTAATCTTATTGAAATCAACCTCACCGAGCAAGTGTCCGCCATCGTCAAGTACAGGCAACAAACTGGTCTTGCTATTGCTTATCTTCTGTACCAGTTTAGACAGAGTTAAGTCAGGCGATACAGCCGTAAAATCACGTTCAATCAAACTCTCTAAACTCATGAGTGTCAATATAGAACGGTCGGTATTATGAGTAATAAGCTTGCCTTGACGAGCAAGTCGCATTCCATAAATGCTATGAGGTTCAAATATGTATATTGTAAGGTATGAGCATATACTCACAATCATCAAAGGAATAAACAACTGGTAACCGCCAGTAAGCTCTGCTATCAAGAATATACCTGTCAAAGGAGCATGCATTACTCCTGCCATTACTCCTGCCATACCAAGCAGAGTGAAGTTTTTTTCTGGTATGAAGATATTACCTATCTCATACATATTCCAAAGCCGAGCAAAAAGGAATCCGCAAAAGGCACCGATGAAAAGCGATGGTGCGAATGTTCCACCACATCCTCCTCCCCCATTTGTTGCTGAAGTTGCAAAGACCTTAGTGAAAAGCACTAAAGCTATATAGAGTATCAGCAGTTGATTATTACCATAGAACAAAGAATTATTGAGCAACTGATCCCAGTCGGCTTCAGAAGTTCCACTCAATAAGATGTTTATGCTGTTGTAGCCCTCACCATAAAGAGAAGGGAAAAGGAAAATCAGCGTGCTAAGCATTAATCCGCCAATCAGCAGTTTAGCATATCTGCGATTTTTCAACTTAGCGAAGCCATTCTCGCAGAAAGTCATCATCCTGATGAAATAGAAACTAAGAAGTCCGCAGGCTATACCGAGAAAGATATTAGCAGGTACTCGCTCAATTGTCCAAGCGCTGTCAAGATGGAAATTGAACAAAGAGTCGTTTCCAATAAATATATAAGTAAAACAAGTGGCTGTTACACTGGCTATTAGTATAGGCATCAGCGATGCCATAGTCAGGTCAATCATCAGCACTTCAATAGTAAAGACAAGTCCGGCAATAGGTGCCTTGAATACTCCAGCAATTGCCGCAGACGCTCCACATCCTACAAGCAGCATAAGTGTTCTATTGTTCATGCGGAATAACTGTCCAAGCGTACTGCCAATGGCAGAGCCAGTAAGGACAATAGGAGCTTCGGCACCAACAGAACCACCAAAACCAATAGTAAGACTTGATGCAACAACCGAAGTCCAAGTATTATGTCTTTTTAACCTGCTTCGTTTCAGGCTTATAGCATAGAGTATGCGCGTAATACCATGACTGATGTTATCCTTTACAATATATTTTACAAATAACGATGTAAGATAAATACCCACTACAGGAAAGACAAGATAAAGCCAGTTGAAAGACGTGATTGAGAATCGCGACGTCAGAATCCATTCTATCTTGTCAATCAACCAGTGAAGAACAAAAGCTGCAACAGCCGCAAAGAAACCAACGAGAAGGCTTAACACAAGAATAAACTGACGGTCAGAAATATGTTTCTCCCGCCAATTTATGAATTTGTTAAGGTAATCTTCAAATTGTTTCATTCTCGGAAAATCTTCAATTCTTTAATCTCTTATAATAGTAACCTCGCCTTTGGCTGTAAGCTTTATTATGACCGAAGGAGTATGTGGCTTCTTTTCCTCTCGGCGCGAAGTACAAACATAGTCAACAGCCTCAAGTATCTCAGGGCTTATCTCCGTAAAACGCTTTGGAGTAGGCTTGCCACTAATGTTTGCACTTGTAGATACTACTGGTTTCTGAAACCTATAGCACAATTCACGAGAAAACAAATCACGCGTGATTCGCATTGCTATTGAGCCATCAGCAGCCACCAAGTTAGGAGCCAGATTGACAGCTCCATCAAGTACAAGTGTTGTAGGACGTGTTGCGTATTCCATCAAATCCCAAGCCACATCAGGCACATTGCGCACATATCGTTGTAAGCGAGCATCACTGTCAACAAGACATATCAGCGACTTCGAGTCTTCACGCTGCTTTATCTCATACACCCTTTTTACAGCCTCTGGGTTTGTTGCATCGCAACCTATACCCCAGACCGTATCTGTAGGATAAAGTATCACCCCACCCTTTTGCATAACCTCAATGGCCTGTTTAACGTCTTTTGTAAAAAAAGTATTGCCAATAGCATTTGGTCTACGTTCTTTCTGCTCGCTATTTTTTTCTTGTGTTTTTTTCATAATCTAATAAATTAAGCTGAACATAACTTAATTAAAATGCAAAGTTAGAAAATTCCAACATAAAACCAAAGTTTTCATAGCATAATTTTAACTTTAACCTTAACGGGAACGGGAACTTTAACTTTAACGTTAACTTTAACTTTAACGATAACGGGAACGGGAACTTTAACTTTAACTTTAACGTTAACGATAACGGGAACGGAGACCTTAAACTTAACTATTAACTGTGCACTACTAAAGACCATGGACTATGAATTATGCACTATGAACTAAATTACCTTCTCAGTCACTTCGTGACAGCTCCCCTAAGCTTAGGAGAGCAATTACTACTTACAAATTATAACTTTCAAAATCGGCCCTAAATCTTGACGAAAAAAGTAAAAAATCTTGACAAACGGAATTCTGATTCTAGAGAAAGATTTTCCGTTTGGCACGAGATTGAATGCAAAAATGTGTTTAATTGTTAATCAATCGGCTTAAACTATGTAAACAAACATAAGGAATGAAAAAGTGAAAGGTGTCCTTTCGCGATGCGAAACGTGGCATATCGCAGTGCGATATGTGGCATATTGCAGTGTCAAACGTGCCCTTTCACACTGCGAAAGGTGCCCTTTGACTTTTTTAACACTTATGAGTTTTTAGACGAAACGTATAAACTATTGATATTGAACGATTTACTAAAAAGAGCGAGAAGTCGCCAAATACTCGCATATTTTGCAACTTCGTTTTGCTCGGTCGTAAATTTTTAAGTTATGGGCAGGGTTTGTTAATCAATTTTTTACCCAACTCGCCTTTAAAAATTGCAAGTTTTCCTCTCGACAAAAGGTATTTTACTAAGAATGCTTTCAGATTGTTATCAGTTATGAGTGTTGAGTTATGAGGAGTTTGTCTTGCCATTAATCTTTCATCTTTAATCATTAATCCAGATTATTGCCTAGTTAAAGTTAACGTTCACGTTAATTATCAATTAAGAAGGTTAAGGTTAAAGTTAAAGTTAAAGTTAAGGTTAAAGTTATCAACTATGAATTATAAACAATAAATTACATTTCTCCTATTTAATTTTTTACTTTTAATAAAAAGTAGTACCTTTGCAAACAAATTTATTTCGGTAGAAGTTTCGTCGTGAAACTGCAATACCTTATTATATTTATATACTGATGAACACAGAATTTGAACTCATTGCCAAAACATTCATGGGCTTAGAACCCGTATTGGCACAGGAGCTAACAGAGTTAGGAGCCAACAACGTAGAGATTGGACGACGCATGGTGTCGTTCACTGGTAACAAAGAATTAATGTATCGTGCTAATTTTGCATTGCATACTGCTATCAAAATCCTTAAACCAATATGTCATTTTAAAGCTCAGTCGGCAGAAGATGTTTACAATGAAGTCATGAAAGTTGACTGGAGTAAGTATCTTGACAACTCAAAGACTTTCGCTGTAGATGCTGTGGTATTCTCAGATGAGTTCCGTCATTCCAAGTTTGTTTCCTATAAAGTAAAAGATGCTATCGTTGACCAGTTCCGAGAGAAGACTGGCCAACGCCCAAATATTTCTGTCAGCAATCCAGACTTGAGACTTAACATGCACATTGCTGAAGACAAATGCACGCTTTCTCTTGACTCGAGCGGAGAATCTCTTCATCGTCGCGGCTACCGTCAGGAGTCTGTTGAAGCTCCACTAAACGAGGTTCTGGCTGCGGGAATGATTCTCATGACAGGATGGAAAGGCGAAACTGACTTTATTGACCCAATGTGCGGCTCTGGCACATTGCTGATAGAGGCTGCTCTCATTGCCCGCAACATGGCACCTGGACTATTCAGAAAAGAATATGCTTTCGAGAAATGGCAAGACTTCGATGCCGACCTTTTCGACAGAATATACAACGATGATTCTGCCGAAAGAGAATTCAATCATCATATTTATGGTTACGATATTGACATGAAAGCGGTGAATACTGCACGAATAAACGTAAGAGCCGCAGGATTGACAAAGGACATCACCGTTGAGCAACAAGACTTCAAAGACTTTGAAAAGCCAAAAGAAAAGAGCATAATAATAACTAATCCTCCATACGGAGAGCGCATCTCAACACCAAACATACTTGCAACATACAAGATGATTGGCGAAAGACTTAAGCACGCCTTTACTGGCAACGATGCATGGATTTTGAGCTACAGAGAGGAATGTTTTGACCAGATTGGCTTGAAACCATCTATAAAGATACCTGTCTACAACGGTTCTCTGGAGTGTGAGTTCAGAAGATACCAGATGTTTGACGGAAGAATGAACATTTTCCGCAGCGAAGGAGGAATCGTCAAGACTGAGGAAGAGAAGCAGCAAATGGCTGAAAAACATCGTTTCAAGAAGAACAGAGAGTTTAAGCGCAGACTTGATGAGGACTTAGAAAACGAAGAAGCCGACATACGCAGCTTTAAATTCCACTCTTTTGAAAGACAAGAAGAGCGTGAACGCCAACAAAGGAAGGCTGAACGACGCAAAATGTTCGACCGCCAGGACGATGAAGGACATTCATTTGACAGAGGAAGAAAACCATTCAGCAGAGACAGGAAACCGTTTGACAGGGACAGGAAGTCGTTTAGCAGAGACAGGGATTCGTTTGGCAAAGACAGAAAACCATATCATCGCGACGACAGAAGAATGGGAAAAGAACGCAGTGGTTCAAAAGGAAGATCTAACTTTAACAGAAACAGAGGAGACAAATAGTTTAACTGAAGTTGCTGAAAAACATTAACTTCTGAGGTAATAAGACAGATTTGTTCATGGTTACAAGGTGAAAATTCAGTAATAAAAACCATATCACCGAATAACATTACAATATGAAGACCTTGTAAGTTAAAACAAGACTATTTGGCAAAATAATATATTTAAGTAATAAAAAACTAACACTATATGAACAGAAAAGCATTTATGAAAGTATTTGCAGTCATACTTTCTTTAACTTTCGTTTCTAATGCAATGGCACAACTGAAACAATTTACATTGGAAGACCTCAACTACGGGGGCAACAATTATTACAACATGAGTCCGAAAAACCAGTATTACACTTGGTGGGGAGACGAACTCATTAAAACAGACATGGAAAAATGTGTCAGCGTAAATAAAAAAAGCGGTGCTGAGAAAACCCTCTTCACTCTTGACGAAATAAACGACTGGATAGGATCAAACGACTCTGTATTTGTTCGTCATCTTTACAATGCCACTTTCCCTTACGCAGACAAGCCGTGGGTGCTTCTTGGCAACAGAATGGAAATGATACTCGTTGACTGGAAAGCTAAGAAACAAGTATGGCATTCTGGTAAAACAGGCAGCCAGGCTGAAGAATGGTGCCCACAGTCAAAAGCTACAGCCTACGTTAAAGACCATCAGCTATATGTAGGCGACGAAAATGGCGTTCAGCATCAGATTACAACAGACGGTTCTCGTGAAATTGTATACGGACAAAGTGTACATCGCGATGAATTTGGAATATATAAAGGAACATTCTGGAGTCCGAGCGGTCAGCAATTAGCATTCTACAGAATGGACCAGTCTATGGTAACAGACTATCCGCAAGTGAACACATTCACACGAATAGCAACTCTCGAAGCCGATAAATATCCTATGGCAGGTGAAGCTATGCACAAAGTTACTGTAGGAGTTTATGACTTGAAGACTAACAAGACTATTTACCTGAAAGCAGGCGACCCAACCGACAGGTATTTTACAAATATTTCATGGAGCCCTGATTCACGCACAATCTATATTTTTGAACTGAACAGAGATCAGAACGACATGCAGCTTGTAAGCTATGACGCTGTAACTGGAGAAAAGATTAAGACTCTCTATAGAGAACAACACGAGAAATATGTTGAACCACAACATCCAATAGTGTTCTTGCCATGGGACAGTAATAAGTTTATCATGCAAAGTCAGAAAGACGGATACAACCACTTGTATCTTTTCGACAAAGACGGAAAAGAACTGCAACAGATAACAAAAGGCGAATGGGTGGTATTAGACATTCTCGGTTTCAACAAAGCAAAGAAACAGATTATCATTCTTTCAACAGAATGTAATCCACTACAAAACAACCTATTTGCTGTTGATGTTAAGACAGGCAAGAGAACTCTGCTAGACAATGGAAAAGGATGTCATGCTAATGTCTATCAGGCAGACGGAGGACACAGCAGTGCATTGTCAGCATCAGGAGCATATATCTACGACAACTACACAGAGCCTACCGTGCCACGCAATATAGATATTATAGATGTTGCAAAGCATAGCAGAAAACAAATTTTCTCAGCAGCCAATCCTTGGAAAGGATATGACGTTCCTGAGTATTCTTGTGGCACCGTGAAGGCTGCAGATGGCAAAACAGACCTGTACTATCGCATGGTTAAACCTACAAACTTTGACCCAAACAAGAAATATCCTACCGTCGTATATGTATATGGAGGTCCTCATGCCAGAAATGTGGAGGCTCGCTGGAACTGGTATAGTCGCGGATGGGAAACATTTATGGCACAAAAAGGCTACGTTCTCTTCATTCTTGACAATCGCGGTTCAAAAGACAGAGGACGCGACTTTGAACAAGCTACCTTCAGACACTTAGGACAGGAAGAAATGAAAGACCAGATGAAAGGCGTAGAATACCTGAAATCACTTCCATTCGTTGACCAAGATCGCATTGGCGTTCACGGCTGGAGTTTCGGAGGATTCATGACAATCTCACTCATGGTAAACTATCCTGAAACATTCAAAGTTGGTGTCGCAGGCGGTCCTGTAATCGACTGGACTCTTTATGAAGTTATGTATGGCGAGAGATACATGGACACACCACAGCAGAATCCAGAAGGATATGAGCAGACCAACCTTATACGTCGAGCAAAAGACCTGAAAGGAAAGCTCCAGATTATTCAAGGCATGAACGATAAGACTGTTGTTCCTCAACACTGCTTGCAGTTTATACACGAGTGCAACATAGTTGGTACACAACCAGACTTCTATGTATATCCAGGTGAACCTCACAACATGAGAGGACACCAGAGTACACACTTGCACGAAAGAATTACTCAATATTTTGAGGATTATCTGAAGTAAGGTTTTAGGTATTAAAGCTATGAGGTTATGATGTTATATTTGATTTACAATGGCCTTTTAGGTGTATAACTCCAATAAACAACAAATTAGAAAATAATAAAAATGAAAATATTATTATTAGGAAGTGGAGGCAGAGAACATGCACTGGCATGGAAAATAGCACAAAGCAAGAAAGTTGAAAAACTCTACATAGCTCCAGGCAACGCTGGAACATCAAATAGTGGTGAGAACGTAGCCATAAAGGTTGATGACTTTGAAGCAATTAAAAACTTCTGCATAAAAGAAAATGTAGGAATGATTGTTGTTGGTCCTGAAGACCCACTGGTGAAAGGAATATACGACTACATAAAGAATGACGAGGCTACAAGAAACATAGCAGTAATTGGTCCATCAAAGGCAGGAGCAGTGCTTGAAGGTTCGAAAGACTTTGCAAAACAGTTCATGCAAAGACACAACATACCAACAGCCCGCTATCAAACATTTACTGGCGAACAACTTGAAGAAGGCCTCAAATTCCTTGAAAATCTCAATGCTCCATACGTTTTGAAAGCAGACGGACTATGTGCTGGCAAAGGAGTGCTGATTCTGGATTCTTTGGAAGAAGCAAAGAAAGAACTGCGCGAGATGCTTGGCGGAATGTTTGGTAATGCCTCATCTAGAGTTGTTATAGAAGAGTATCTGAGCGGAATAGAATGCTCAGTATTTATTCTGACAGACGGAAAAAACTATAAGATTTTGCCTGAAGCCAAAGACTACAAGAGAATTGGAGAGGGAGATACGGGTCTTAATACAGGAGGTATGGGTTCTGTTTCACCTGTTCCATTTGCAACAAAAGAGTGGATGCAGAAAGTGGAGGACCGCATAATCCGCCCAACAGTAAATGGGCTTAGCGCAGAGAACATTGACTACAAGGGATTCATATTCTTTGGACTTATGAATGTGGATGGCAATCCAATGGTAATAGAATATAATTGCCGTATGGGTGACCCCGAAACAGAAAGCGTTATGCTTCGTTTGAAAAGTGACATCGTAGATTTGTTTGAAGGTGTTGCCAATGGCACTTTAGACAAATATGATATAGAATTTGATGAACGTGCTGCTGTTTGCGTAATGCTTGTTAGCGGTGGCTACCCACAAAGCTATGCCAAAGGTTACACAATTTCTGGACTTGAAAACGTTGACGGTTCTATTGTTTTCCATAGTGGTACTGCTATGAAAGATGGCAACATCGTAACTGCTGGCGGAAGAGTCATTGCCGTTTCCTCTTATGGCAAGACAAAAGAAGAAGCGTTGGCAAAAAGTTTTGAAGAAGCCAGCAAAATAACGTTTACAGACAAATATTTCCGTTCAGATATAGGAAAAGACCTATAATCTAAGATTAAAATAAAGCAAAAGGAATAAGAAGGATGGTAAAACGACTACAGAATAAAGTTGCAGAGAGCCGCTTGTCGTTGCCTTTCATGGCAGTGATAGCAATAATTATAGTCCTTCTTAGAGGAGATTTTACAGGTAGATGGTGGCTCCAGCTTGCATGTTGGAGTCTATCAACCTACTTGATTGTTGAATTAAACAACGTAAACTCATTGCTAAGAATCTATAGCAGAATGGTCTCCTGCTCATTTCTTATACTTATTCTCGTTGCCTCATATCTCCTATCGGATGTAAGAGTTTCGATTGTAACACTCTGCGTTGTCGTTGCATATACATTATTATTCCACTGTTACCAAGTTAGGAAATCGGTAAACTGGGTATATACAGCATTCTTATTTATTGGTATTGCAAGTTATCTATTCATACAGATTCTCTATTTTGTACCTATACTGTGGATATGCATGACATTCTTTCTGATGACAATGAATATACGTTCATTCTTTGCTTCACTATTAGGCTTAATAACACCGTACTGGTTTGGAATAATTCTGTTTGTATATTTTGGCGAGATAGATTATTTGCTGCAACATTTTGCATCACTAATAGAGTTTCAGCCTCTATTTGAATATCAGCACCTCACAATAAATCAATATATAACATTTGCATTTGTAGTCTTATTATTAATAATAGGTATTGTACATTTTGTTCGGAACAGCTTTCTCGATAAGATTAAGACACGAATGTTTTACAACATATTCATTACAATGTCATTGGCATGTTTAACTTTTATAATTCTTCAACCAATGCATTTTGATGTCTTGATTGTTTTACTTATCGTGAATGTCAGTCCGCTGATTGCACATTTCATATCGCTTACTCACACCAGAATCACAAACATTATGTTTATAGTTTTGCTAATAATAAGCGCTTCACTCATTTTTTATAACTCATGGAGTCATTTATTGACATTTTAATTAGCTATGGCTATGGTGGGATGTTCATCTCAGCATTTGTTGCAGGAAGCGTTTTTCCTTTTAGCAGCGAAGCTGTAATGATTGGATTATTAGCAGCTGGACTCAACCCTACTCCATTAGCAATATCGGCAACTATCGGCAACTGGGCAGGCTCGATGTTAAATTATTTCATTGGCAGATTAGGCAAAATGGAATGGATTGAGCGGTATCTTCATGTGAAGAAAGACAAGATTGAACGAGCACAACGATTTATGGGAGGCAGAGGTGCTTGGATGGGAATATTCACTTTTATGCCAGTATTAGGTTCTGCTATATCAATAGCTCTTGGACTAATGCGAGCCAATGTAGTAATTACATCATTAAGCACATTCATTGGCAAAGCAATTAGATATGTTATATTATTATATAGCGCAAGTCTTCTTTTGTGATTAAAACATTGAAAGACATAGGTTTTAACTTAAATTAACCACAAAACAAAACATTTTATTGATAAAACCACTTAAATTTGCAACTCTTTATTAAGAATTATAACTTAACATTTAATTGAAAACAAAAATGAAAAAATTTACTCTTACATTTGTTGCATTCATCATTGCAGCAATGTCTTATGCACAACCAACACCAGTTGTGCTTCCTGAAACTGCTACTGTTGAGGACTACACCTTAACTGGCAAAAACTATTTCAACCCTGAAGATGAAAACGGATATGAGGATCTGAATGAAACTATCAAAATTGGTTTCGATGGAAACGACGTCTACATTCAGGGACTTTGTGGATATCTTCCAGAAGCATGGATTAAAGGAGTACGCAATGGCAGTGAAGTTACATTTGAATCAGGACAGTTCTATGGATATTTCACATACGGAACTGCTTCTTTGCCAATGTACTTCTGTGGATATAACGGTGCTATCACTGACGTTGTATTCCAATATAATGAGGAATACGGAATCTTCGTAACAGACAGCTATATCGTTACAAACAGCAACACTTCAACTCTTGATGCATACCACTATCTTACTGATGTTATTCTTTTCAAAGGTGCAGCAGAACCACAGGACGAGGTTGTAACACCTCCAGCAGGAATGGAAAATGTACCATACATATTTACTGCAACTCGCATCATACTTGATGAGGAAGGATATCATTCAGAAAACGTAACCCGCAACGTAACTGTTGGCTTCGCTCAAAACAGCGAAGTATACATTCAGGGACTTTGCGAACAACTGCCAGAAGCATGGATTGTTGGAACAAAGAATGGTGATGAAGCAACATTCAAAGGCGGTCAGTTCTATGGAAATTATACTGATGAAGATGGTGAATGGAAACTTTACTTTGGCAGCCGTCTCGCTGGACAGACAGAACAGATTGACGATATGACATTCGACTATGACTTGTCTACAGGTGCATTTACCTCAACACAATACATGATTCTTAACTCTACAAGAAGCACTTATGCTCCATTTGAAGAGTATGTAAATGTGAGAATCGAACGCAACCCTTCAGGTCCAACAGCTATTGAAGGTGCAGAGACAGAAAACAATATAGTAAATGTTACTTATACAGATATTTCTGGTCGCAGCATCAGCAATCCTGAAACAACACGTGGTATTATCATAATGACTACAACAAAAGCCAACGGAACTGTTGAAAGCAAGAAAATCATTAAGTAAAAAAGATTTATAAGCTGAATATAGAAAAAGCCTTGCTAAATGTTTTAGCAAGGCTTTTATTATTTCTTCAAGTTTCGCAAGTAATAAACTTGTCTAGCTATACATTAACTGTGATTACGATGTGAAGTCTGGATAACTCTACGGTGTAGTATAATCACCCAAAAAACTCCAATAGCCCTTAAAAGACTTACAAGGCTGGAGCTTGTAAAAATTGAGTCATTTAATTGTACTTATTAATATAATGCACTTAAAAGTCTAAGAAAAACTCCGAGAACTAATCCCCACTCCAAACATAACCATTGTGAGTTATGGACAGTTGAACGTTGACAGTGCTCAATATGTTTGCTAAAAAGGCTTTGAAACAACATCATCAATACTACCATAACTGCAAGTGCAAAAATAATAACACTTATTTGAACAATAGATATTGACTTAGAGAATATCACTAATATACCATTGGAAACTATATAGCCAAATATAGATGAAGCAAGGACAGAGAGCAATGCCACAACCCATTTCTTTGGATAGAAAAACCTATCAAAAGAGAAATACCACACTTTATCGGCTGGACTTCTGAAAGGGAAACGAACCAAAAGGACACAAAAAACTGCTACTGCCAAAACTGCAATAAAAACCAAGTATGCAGATAGTTTAATTCTTTCATAAACCATTAAACTAAAAACAGGGGCAATACAAGCAGATAAAACTGTCATCGCAAGACTAAACTTGTGTGCCTTACTGCGGTCAGACGACGTAATAACATCTATCAATAGTGTTCCTTGTAGTATAAGTTGAGAAAGACCTGAGAATAAGCCAGAAACAAACATCAGTACAACAAGCATAATATGGCTTCCAGCTTTCGACGTATCTGTCATTTCACGATATGTAAACCACATTGCAACTGCCAATATAAGCATTGAAACTATGCAACTATGATTCCTTCTCTTACGCTCAACTCCATATGATGTATATGCTCCTAATAATGGCAAACCTACAACATAAGCCAACAAGCCCCATACTCCACGCATGCTGCCACTAACAAATGAATATTTAGCACCTAACGTAAGATATGAATATACAGACACAGATAAAAGAAACTGCGCTAATAATAATAATATAAAATCTCTGTTCCAGAACTTCCGATGTTCTGGATTTATTATTTTATTCATTTAATATGACTCCTCAAGTGAAGGGAAACCGCCATCTTTTACATCAGTCACATACTGACCTATGGCATCTGTCATTATTGAGTTTAAATCTGCATAACGGCGCAGGAATTTTGGAGAGAACCCTTGTGTCTTTCCAAGCATGTCGTCAACAACAAGTATTTGTCCATCAGTACCAGCTCCCGCACCAATACCAATTGTTGGACACTTGATTGCCTGAGAAACCTGAAGAGCTAAAGAAGCAGGAACTTTCTCTAAAACAATTGCAAAACATCCTATCTTTGAAAGCAGCCTTGCATCGCTCATAAGCTTTTCGGCTTCAGCCTCTTCAGTTGCCCTAACGGCATAAGTTCCGAACTTGTTTATGCTCTGTGGAGTCAAACCAAGATGTCCCATAACTGGAATTCCAGCATCAAGTATACCTTTGATGGTATCAACAATCTCCACTCCACCTTCGAGTTTCAGTGCGTCACAACCACTTTCCTTCATTATGTGGATCGCATTCTTTAGACCTTCGTGTCTATCTATCTGATAACTGCCAAATGGCATATCGCAAACAACAAGAGCACGCTTAACACCTCTTACAACAGAGCGTGCATGATATGTCATTTGCTCAACTGTCATTGGCAAAGTTGTAGCATTTCCTGCCATAACATTCGATGCAGAATCGCCAATTAAAATACCATCGACACCAGCACGGTCTACAATGCCTGCTGTTGTAAAATCATACGATGTAAGCATAGAAATCTTCTCACCTTTTTGCTTCATTTCTGTAAATCGGTGAGTTGTAACCTTGCGTGAATCACTCACTAAGTATCCAGCCATTTTCTAAAATATTATTTTATTTATTATTTACGATTGTTATTCAAAGACTAATCTGCAATCCAGAGAAATCTGGTATTACATAATCTGACAATGAAGAAATACTATCAGCAGAATTTGATGTTGTCAAACCTATTACCGTCATTCCTGCTGCCCTACCGGCTTTTAGTCCATTGAAACTATCTTCAAACACAAGACAACGATTTGGTTCAACTCCAAAAATAGAAGCAGCCTTCAGATAACATTGTGGATTTGGCTTGCTCTCTTCAAAATCATCTGCGGTAAGTACAATATCAACCTTTGGCTTGAACTCTGGAATCTGTCTATATATCTGAGCCATCTTTTCGTTGTTTGAGCTTGTTACAATAGCAATTTTCAATTCCATTGCCCGCAAACTTCCTACAAAATCCTCAAAACCATTGACAAATTCAAAAGTCATTTTTCGTTCAAAGTCATTCAAACGAGAAATAATTTCATGGTGCTTATCACTGACATCACCGAAGAATCGACTCAGAATCTCATAAAGTGTCTGTCCTTTTATAAGATATTCCAAATCCTTAACTTCTGGATGATAGCGACGAGCCTCCGATGCCCAAAACCTTGTATATTGTTTTTCAGTATCAAAAACAACACCATCAAGGTCGAACAATGCTGCTTTGAAATTGCCTCTGATTACCATTTTAGCCTTTTACGGATAAGCCACATAGAACAATACCCACTATTTTAAGGCTGCAAAGTTACATATTTATTCTGAATAAATCTGCAAATTAAATACCTATTTAATTGGTACAAAAACAAAAAAGGAGTTTTCCTTATTAGAAAAACTCCTTTTTTATAATTATATACTAAATTATTCTGGTTTCATATTTGTATAAACTGTCTGAACATCGTCAAACTCTTCAAGCCGCTCTATCATTTTATCAATAGTAGCACGTTCATCAGCACTTACTTCCTTCAAGTCATTAGGAATACGAGTAAACTCTGCACCTGTCACCTCAAAACCTTCACTTTCAAGATGCTTCTGAATTTCTCCGAAACTTGTAGGTTCGCCATAGATTGTTATTTCGCCAGTTTCCTCATCCTCATCAAATTCATCTTCAACTCCATAATCAATCAAGTCGAGGATTAATTCATCCATATCAAGACCTTCCTTTTTCTTGAATGTAAACACTGACTTATGGTCGAAAAGGAAAGAAAGACTTCCTTGAGTTCCAAGATTACCATTAAACTTATTGAAAACTGAACGGACATCACCGACAGTACGTGTTGTGTTATCAGTCAAAGTTTCAACAAAGATTGCGATTCCATGAGGACCATATCCCTCATAAGTCACTTCCTTGTAGTCACTTTGGTCTTTACCCATTGCGTTTTTAATGGCGCGTTCAATATTATCTTTAGGCATATTCTCGCGCTTAGCATTGGCTATGATAGCACGAAGTGTAGGGTTCATGTCTGGGTCTGGTCCACCAGCTTTTACAGCTATGGCAATTTGCTTACCAATTTTAGTAAAAGTCTTAGCCATGTGTCCCCATCTTTTTAGCTTTGCAGCCTTACGGTATTCAAATGCTCTTCCCATAAATTATTATTTTTATTTTATTTTTTATTATTTACTTCTTATTTATTGTTTACCCAAATATCTATCTTAGTTCTGCACCAATCTTCTTCTTAAGATTCTGTATCATTTTCTGCATGATAGCATCAATCTGCTTGTCATTAAGAGTCTTCTGCTCATCCTGCAAAATAAAGTTTACAGCATAACTCTTCTTTCCTGCTGGAAGATTCTTACCCTCATAGACATCAAACAATTCAACACGTTTCAACAACTTACGCTCAGACTGACGAGCTATCTGTTCTATGGTTGCAAAATCAACATCTTTATCAATTAATAGGGCCAAGTCTCTACTAACAGAAGGGTATTTTGAGATTGGAGAGAATAAAACTTTACCCTTCTTTATCATCTTCATCAAGCCATTCCAATTAATCTCTGCATAATAAACTGGTGAGTCAATACCCATCTTTACTTGGAGCTTCTTATTCAAAACACCCATATCAACGATAGTCTTTCCACCTCTATTTTCAAGAGCAATTCCCTTTGAGAAAATGTTATTGTCAGATGATTTCTGAACGAGCATACCTTGTGCCACACCCACTCTTGAGAGGACATTATTCACATAGGCTTTGAGTTCATAGAAAGAGCTATCCTCGTTTGGATGAATCCAGGATCCTTCTACTCGCTTTCCAGACAACCACAATGCCAGATGATGTTCTTCATTATAAGCCTGCATAGGGTCATCTTCGTTCTTCTTAGCTTCATCAAATAAATATATATTGCCAAACTCGAAGAAGCGTAGATTTGCATTCTTACGGTTTGCATTGTAGGCAATGCTTTCAAGTCCACCAAATAGCATAGTCTGACGCATTACATTCAAGTCAGAACTCAACGGGTTCATTATGTTTACAAGATTTGAAGCTGGATATTTGTTCAAATCTTCATAGTAAGCAGACTTAGTAAGAGAATTGTTCATGATTTCCTTAAAGCCACAACCTACAAGCTGCTCAGCGATAATGTTTTCCAGCTTATACTTCTGGTCTTCTTCACCTTTAATAACAAGAGAACTCTTCAGCTGAGTAGGAATCTCAACATTGTTATAACCATAAATACGAAGTATGTCCTCAACAACATCGCAAGGACGCTGAACATCTACACGATATGCAGGAACTTTAAGGGTTATCGAGCTATTGTCTTCATTCAATATCTTCATTTCCAAACTCTCGACAATACTCTTTACAATCTCTGTTGGAATATTCTTACCAATCAGTGAGTTCACATAGTCATAGCTCAATTCTACAACAGGACTTTCAATTGGACTAGGATAAACATCACATATATCCATTGAAATCTTACCTCCAGCAAGTTGTTTGCAAAGTATTGCAGCCTGTTTCAATGCATATACAACTCCATCTGGATCAATGCCGCGCTCAAAACGGAATGAGGCATCAGTACTCAATCCATGACGACGGGCACTTTTTCTAATCCACGTGGGATGAAAATATGCACTTTCCAGTACAACATGTCGCGTTGAGTCATAAGTTCCACTACCCTTACCTCCGAACACTCCTGCAATACACATTGGCTCTTCTGCATTGCATATAGCCAAGTCGTGCTCACTTAGTGTATGTTCCTCTCCATCAAGGGTTATAAACTTCTTTCCTTCATTCTTATCTTTAACAATTATCTTATGCCCCACAACCATATCTGCATCAAAGCAATGTAGCGGTTGACCATAAGCCATCATAATATAATTGGTAATATCAACTATATTGTTTATAGGACGGAGCCCTAAAGTTGTAAGTTTATTTTTAAGCCAGTCTGGCGATTCCTTAACCTCGCAATCAGTCAGGCTTACACAAGCATAACGTCTACAAGCCTCTGTATTTTCAATATCTACAGAAATAGGAAGGCTGTTATTATCAACAACAAACTCATCACATGATGGGCGGTGAAGTTTTGTTTCATATCCATTTCTAACCAACCATGCATAGAGATCACGTGCCACACCCCAATGAGAAAGCGCATCGGCACGATTGGCAGTTATGTCTATTTCAATAAGCCAGTCGCTTTCAAGATTATAATATTCAGCAGCAGGCTGTCCAACTGGAACATCTTCTGGCAATACTATAATTCCATCGTGACTTGAACCTACACCAATTTCATCTTCTGCACAAATCATTCCAAATGATTCAACACCGCGAAGTTTTGACTTCTTAATTGTAAATTCGTTATCACCATCGTACAGCACACAACCTATGTCCGCAACTATTACTTTCTGACCAGCAGCAACATTTGGCGCACCGCACACAATCTGCGATGGTTGCTCATGTCCGAGATCCACAGTTGTAACATGAAGATGGTCTGAGTTAGGATGCATCTCGCAAGTCAACACCTTACCAACATACAATCCTTTTAGTCCACCTTTTATTGACTGTACTTCTTCTAATCCAGCAACCTCAAGACCTGTTGATGTTAAAGCTTTACAAACTTCATCGGGTGAAAGATTGAAATCAACATATTCTTTCAACCATTTATAGGAAATATTCATACTCTATGACTATTAAATTCGCTTTTCTACTTTGATATTTCTACTATATGTAATGCAAGTCAAACTTACATATAAATAAAATCGTGCAAAGTTAACTATTTTCTGCCTTTTTACAAAAAGAAATAGAGAAAAACAACCATTTAGTATTCATTATTCAATATAAACTTGCATTAAAACCAGAATATATATACATCATTCAAGTTTTTGTATGCCATAAACTTTTACATAGCAGGCACTAAGAAGAACATTCTAATTATAAACCAATAACATCATCTATTTATAGCACTTTTGATTTGTAAAACTATTAAACATCCTGTTTTTTAGAACAAAAAAAAAGAAAAATTGCTTATACAACCTTTGTTTATAGATTTTTTATTACTTTTGCATCATAATAACAATATTTAAAACTAAAAAACATGAGGTTAAACGGAAGAAGAGAGAGTAACAACTTCGAAGACAGACGCGGAATGAGTGGTGGCCAGAAGGCTGCAGGACTTGGAATTGGCGGTCTTATTATTATAGGAATAATACAGCTATTGATGGGTGGAAATCCACTTGACCTACTGCAGCAAATGGGAGGACTCAGTTCACAACAGCCAGAAATTCAAAGAGAATATAAGTCAACACCCGAAGAAGAAGAGCAGGTCAAGTTCTGCAAACAAGTTCTTGCAAGTACAGAAGACGTTTGGAGTAAAGTGTTTGAAAGTATGGGAAGAACATATACTCCACCAACTCTTGTACTATTCAGCGGCAGTGTTCAGACAAATTGCGGAGGTGCCACATCTGCAGTAGGTCCATTCTATTGCTCTGGCGACCAGAAACTATATATCGACCTTTCTTTCTTCAAGCAAATGGAGACACAGCTAAAGTCTGGTGGCGACTTTGCAAGAGCCTATGTTATCGCACATGAAGTAGGACACCATGTTGAAAACCTTTTAGGAATTCTCGGCAAATGCCATGCACAAATGCAAAGAGTCAATAAAGTTGAAGCTAACAAATTGAGCGTCAAACTTGAGTTACTTGCTGACTACTATGCTGGAGTATGGGCCCATTATGAAGATGAACGTTTTGGTTCATTAGACAACGGAGACCTTATGGAAGCCATTAACTGTGCAGAGCATATCGGAGATGACTATCTGCAAAAGCAAGCGCAAGGATATACTCAGCCAGAGTCATTCACTCATGGTCGTGCAGACCAGCGTATGCGTTGGTTAAAACGTGGATACGACACAGGCGACATGAATACTACAACATTCTCGTACGATTACGATAACCTATAAGAGTTTTCAGCATTTAAGTAATAAAAAACAAAAAGTGGTTTTGCTATTAGCGAAACCACTTTTATTTTATGTTCATAAATATTACTCCAATTTGTTTTTTAACTTAAAACCTTCAACTCAAATCAAGTAAACTAATCAGAAAGATATTCCGTAGGGTCTTCCATTCCTATTGAACTGAAAGCCTCTTTTCTTTCCCTGCAAGTTCCACATTCTCCGCAATGCTTTTCACCACCTTTATAACATGACCATGTCTCGGAATAGTCTATTCCCAGCTCCTTGCCGCGAAGTGCAATCTCAGCCTTAGTCAATTTTGTATATGGAGCTTGCAGTCTGACATCTTCATAAGTGCCATTCATTATAGCCCTATCCATTGCATCAACAAATTCTGGGCGGCAATCTGGATAAATAGAATGATCTCCACCATGATTTGCCATCATAACATATTTCAGATTATTACTCTCTGCGAGTCCTGCGGCTATTGAAAGCATAATTCCATTGCGGAAAGGAACAACAGTGGAACGCATATTTTCCTCAGCATAATCGCCAGCAGGAATGGCATCATCCCCAGCAAGCAACGAACTCTGAAAATAATCCTGCATGAATTTAAGGTCAATAGTAATATGACGAATTCCTAATTTATCACAATGCTTTTTGGCAAACGGTATTTCACGCGCATTATGATTGCTTCCATAATCAAAGGAAACAGCTAAGGCTATACGCGCCTGAAAGTCATAAAGAAGAGTGATGGAATCCATTCCACCACTCACTATAATTATAGAATCTTTCATCGTGCAGCGATGCATTCTATTTCAACCAAAGCACCTTTTGGCAAGTCTTTTACAGCAAATGCTGAACGTGCAGGATAAGGCTCGTTGAAGAACTCTGCATAAACCTCATTCATAGGTCCGAAGTTTGCAATGTCGCTCAACAGAACTGTTGTTTTAACTACATTTGAAAGGTCGAGACCTTCAGAACGCAAAATAGCCTGAGCATTCAGCAGAGACTGACGAGTCTGCTCTTTAATGCCACCTTCTGGGAATGCTCCTGTAGCAGGATCGATAGGAAGCTGACCTGATGTGAAAACTAATCCATTAACTTCAATAGCCTGGCTATATGGACCTATAGCGGCTGGTGCATTGTTTGTGTTTAATACTTTCATAACATTAAAAAACTTATTCATTAGTAAAATTTCGGTACAAAGTTAATCATTTCAAATAAAATAACGTAACTTTGCAGAAAATTTTAGTTGTCTGAAGAAGAAAAACATTTAATCTAATCATGAAAAAGATTTTACAATTAGCAGTATCTGCTATTTTTGGAGCTAATGGTTAATCTATGACATGAATGGAAGACAAATAAAACATCCCGCTAAAGGGCTATATAAACAAAATAGTAAGAAAAAAATATACAAGTAATAAAGAAATGCTGAGGAAAACGTTCTTTGCTTTTGTCATTACATGCTTGCTCTCATCGTGTCAGCACAGTCTGCTTACGTCAGAGAATTTTACTGTCAACGACTTGAAAAGCTGCGACTTGCTATTTCATGCATCACCACAAAGCAATGCTATAACCGAAGTGACACAAGGCGTTAACAAAGAGAGAATTGACCATGTTGCCATTTTCTTTAAGCAAAACGGGAAAAAGTGTGTGATAGAAGCAATTGAAAGAGGAGTCGTCATAACCCCACTTGAAACATTCCTAAAACGCAAAGGAAAAGTGATCGCTGGGCGTTTGAACGGCAATGTCAACAAGAAAAAAACAATAAGAACAGCCCTATCCTATCTTGGCAGACCATACGACCATCTATATATGCGCGACAACGATGCTATATATTGCAGCGAACTGGTAGAGCTTTCATTTGTAGACAAACAGGGGAAACGAATATTCCAGCCCATCCCAATGTCATTTCATGACGAGAATGGAGAAATAATTTCATATTGGAAGGAGTTTTATTCTGCACATGGCATGCAAGTCCCAGAAGGAGAACCAGGTTCCAATCCTGGAGACTTATCAAGGCAAAAGAACGTAATCATAAAATATTTAGAAACAAAACAACAATAATTTAATAAACATCTTAGCACAAATATCATGAAAATCAAAGATTTTAATTTTGCCGGAAAGAAAGCTATTGTCAGAGTAGATTTCAATGTTCCATTAGACGAGAATGGCAAAATCACCGACGACACACGTATCAGAGGTGCTCTGCCAACACTCAACAAGATTCTGAATGATGGTGGCTCACTTATCATCATGTCACACATGGGCAAGCCAAAAGGCAAAGTAAACCCAAAACTCTCATTGTCTCAGATTACCGACAGCGTAAGCAAAGCACTCGGCAGAGACGTTAAGTTTGCACCCGACTGCGCAAAAGCCCAAGATGCTGCTAAGGAACTGAAACCAGGTGAAGTGCTTCTTCTGGAGAATCTTCGTTTCTATCCTGAAGAAGAAGGAAAGCCAGTAGGCATTGACAAAACCGACGATGGATACGAAGAGGCTAAGAAAGAAATGAAGAAAAGCCAGAAAGCTTTTGCCGAGACATTAGCATCTTATGCCGACTGCTATGTTATGGATGCTTTCGGTACAGCCCATCGCAAGCATGCTTCTACTGCTGTCATTGCCGACTTCTTTGACAAAGACAACAAGATGCTTGGTCTCTTGATGGAAAAAGAAGTTGATGCCGTAAATAAAGTTCTCAACAACATCAAGCGTCCATTTACCGCAATAATGGGAGGTTCTAAGGTTTCAACAAAGATTGGCATTATCGAAAACTTAATGGGCAAGGTTGACAACCTTATTCTCTGCGGAGGAATGATATATACATTCGAGAAAGCACAAGGCGGAAAAATTGGAAATTCACTTTGTGAAGACGACAAATTCGATGTAGCACTTGATGTAATCAAAAAGGCAAAAGAGCAAGGTGTAAACCTGATAATGGGTACAGACAGTGTTGCTGGTGACAAGTTTGCCGCTGATGCAGACACAAAGGTATGCCCTTCAAACAATATTCCTGACGGATGGCTTGGCATGGATGTTGGCCCTGAGGCTCAGAAACAGTTTGCAGAAGCTATTGAAGGTGCAAAAACAATTCTCTGGAACGGTCCTGCTGGCGTATTCGAATTTGACAAATTCAGTGCAGGTTCACGCGCAATTGCCGAGTCTATAGCTAAGGCAACTGAAAACGGAGCATTCTCTCTTATTGGCGGAGGAGACTCTGTAGCATGTATAAACAAATTTGGATTAGCAGATAAGGTTTCTTACATCTCTACAGGTGGCGGTGCCTTGTTAGAGGCTATTGAGGGTAAAGTCCTTCCTGGTGTTGCCGCAATAGAAGGTTAATTGATATTTCAAATATTCCAATGTAATAATGAAAAGGGTTGGATTCTTAATTAGAATTCAACCCTTTTTATTTTTCATACTTTAATCAAAGATAAACATAATTGGCAGATACTTGAATATTTATATAGGAGCAACAAAATAAATTATTATAGTCTCTGATTTTAATTATGATAATTTCACAAAATAAAACTGCTATTATTTTTTGGCAATGTTTCAATTTAAAACTTACAAAAATAGGCTTGATTTTTTGACGAAAAAAGTAAAAAATCTTGACAAACGGAATTTTAATTCTAGAGAACGATTTTCCGTTTGGCACGAGGCTGAATGCAAAAATGTGTTTAATTGTTAATCAATTGGCTTAAACTATGTGAACGGTCGTGCGGAACGAAAAAGTGAAAGGTGTCCTTTCACGATGCGAAACGTGGCATATCGCAGTGCGATATGTGGCATATTGCAGTGCCAAAGGTGCCCTTTCACACTGCGAAAGATGCCCTTTGACTTTTTTAACACTTATGAATTGCGAGGCGAAAACTATAATGTCTTGATATTGAATAATTTACTGAAAACAGCAACAAACCGCTTAAGAATCGCATATTTTGTAACTTCGTTTCGCTCAGTCGTAATTTTTTAAGTTATGGGCAGGGGTAGTTAATCAATTTTTTACCCAACTACCCTCCTAATTCTGCAAGTTTTTATTCTTGCATCACATATAAATCAACTTACAGGTTACAAATTATAATTCGACTGATTCAGAAAGAAAATACAACAAACACAAATAATAAGCATAAAATCATATATATCAACAAATTACAAACACCAAACTAAACTATAAGTTTCATACAAGAAGCAAAAAAAATAACGCTATATATTCTCCGTTTAAGAATACACAGCGTTATTAAGATTCTGTATTTTAAAGTAAATATTTTCTTGCTATTTAGAATGGCAGGTCATCAACCGAATCTCCCTGCGGCTGAGCAAATGGGTCCTGTGCAGGAGCATTTGCAGGTTGTTGAGCAGGAGATTGTGGCTGAGCTGGAGGGAAAGGTTCTGCTGATACTTGTCCCTGAGCTGGTGGGAATGGCGCAGCTGGTGGGACATTTACGGCATTAGCAGGGTCGAAAGGACGAACATCGTAAGCACGAATGCTATTATACCAACGTCCCTGATACTCATGCGCATCAATATCGAATGAGACCAAAACTTCCTGTCCAACCTGAATGTTGAATCGTTGCAGCCTGTCGGCACCAAAAACAGTGAACACCATCTTCTTTGGATAGCTGTCGTGTGTTTCAACAACAAAGTCTTGCGCAGTCCAAGGACCACGAGCCGACTCGCCATTGCGTGGTGGCAGAGCTACCAATATTTTTCCTTGAATATCCATTATATCTTTTTATTTTAGTTATTTTAAAACAGTATTTTCAGAAACTTTTATTGATTTCGTTGGCGAAATTACTAAAATAGTTCTAAAATAAGAAACTTTTTACTTAATTTTTTGCTCCTGACAATGCTTTTTTGTATTTTTGTAGTCAATATAAAAATAAAAGAATAAACAACATAAAAAAATAAAACAGAAATGAGATTCATATTATCAAGTTCAGAACTTAGTAGTCGCTTGATGACTTTGGCAAAAGTTATCAAAAGCAAAAACACACTGCCAATTCTCGACAGTATTCTCTTTGTAATAGAAAATGGAATGTTACACTTAACGGCTTCCGACAGCGAAACCGTAATGAAAACAACTATTGCCATTGACGAATGTGACTCCGACGGCAGTTTCTGTGTTCCAAACCGCACAATTATTGATGCCGTAAAAGAACTTCCTGAACAGCCATTGACATTTGAGGTAGACTTAACCAACTATACCGTAAAGGTAATCTACCAAAACGGAATGTACAATTTCACTGCACAGAATGCAGATGAATTCCCTCGTACAATGCCTATCACAGAGAATGCGACTACAATAGTAATGCCTGCAAGCGTTCTGAACGATAACATCAACCGTTCTATTTTTGCTACCGCTCAAGACGAATTGCGCCCAGTTATGAATGGTATTTTCTTTGACATCAATTCTGAGGCCCTTTCAATTGTTGCAAGTGACGGACATAAATTAGTGAGAAACAAGAACTTCACCGTAAAGACAGAAACTCCTGCCTCATTCATTCTTGACAAGCGTCCAGCATCAATGCTAAAGAATGTACTGCCTCGCGAAACTGGCGATGTTACCATTAAGTTTGATGAGCGAAATGCAGAATTTACCTATAGCGACGGAGTATTGACCTGCCGTCTAAATGAAGGTCGCTATCCTAACTACAACTCTGTCATTCCACAGAACAATCCAAACCAGCTGAACATAGACCGCCGTTCACTCATTGGTGCTCTACGCCGCGTGATGCCGTTTGCAAGCGATTCAAGCCAACTTGTTCGTTTCCACATTGAGCAAGGAAGACTTGAACTTTCTTCAGAAGATATTGAGTTTGCTACAAGCGCAAAAGAAGATATCACATGCGAGTATAATGGCACTCCTATGAATATAGGATTTAAAGGCACAAGCCTAAATGAGATTCTCAATAATCTTGATAGCGACGAGATCATCATTCAATTGGCAGACCCAAGCAGAGCCGGCATTATCGTTCCTGTCACCCAACCAGAAAACGAAGATGTGCTTATGCTTATCATGCCAATGCTTCTGAATGAATAAAAATGAAAATACTCGTAATAGAAAAGAGAGAAAAAAGCATTAAGAAGCCGTTTTTCTCTTTTTTCTATTATTTGTTTATACAAGATTCAACTGTTTGAAGAAATATCAGGAATGAGACTCAACTTGACAAAACCTATAATAATATTCGATCTTGAGACAACTGGACTGGATATTATAAATGACCGCATAATTCAGATTTCATATATAAAAGTGATGCCTAATCAAGAAGAAATCAGAAAGGATTACCATGTCAATCCTGAAAGAGCTATATCTGAAGACATCACTAAACTGACTGGCATTAGCAATGAAGACGTTGCCGAAGCTCCGACATTCAAGGCACTTGCGCCATCACTATATGAAGACTTTAAGGGATGTGATTTTGCAGGATTCAACTCAAATCATTTCGACATTCCAATGCTCGCAGAAGAGTTCTATAGGGCTGGTATAGACTTTGATTTTCAGAAAAGCCGCCTAATTGATATTCAAACCATCTACCACAAAATGGAAAGACGCAATCTTGCCGCAGCATACAAATACTATTGCGGAAGAAAGATGGAAGACGACTTTGAGGCACATAGAGCAGATAACGACACGGAAGCAACATATCGCGTCATGCAGGGAATGCTCGACATGTACCAGCCAGGACGCCAAGAAGAGGAGGAACGCCAGCTGCCAAACGACATGGAAACTCTGTCAACATTCTCAAAAAACAACGACAACGTTGACTTCATGGGCAGAATGGTCTGGAAAGAAGTAAAAGATAAGAACGGACGCGTCATGCTTGACGAAAATGGTAATCCTATAAAAAAGGAATATTTCAATTTCGGTAAATACAAAGGTCAGATGGTTGAAGAAGTCATTCACCGTGATACCGGATATTACGGGTGGATAATGTCTGGAGATTTCTCAAACAATACAAAGCAGATCCTTACGAGGATTCGTCTTCGTGGATTAGTAAACAAAAAATAACAAGAAAGAAAATGCTAAAAGGAAAGAAAATAGTTTTAGGCATTACAGGGTCAATCGCGGCATATAAATCATGCCTTATCATAAGAGAGTTTGTTAAGCAGGGTGCTGAAGTTCAAGTTGTAATTACTCCAGCAGGAAAAGAATTCATTACCCCGATCACACTCTCAGCACTTACACACAAACCTGTCATCAGCGAGTTCTTTTCACAACGTGACGGCACATGGAATTCTCACGTAGACTTAGGACTTTGGGCTGATGCTATGGTAATTGCCCCTGCAACAGCAGCAACAATAGGAAAAATGGCAAATGGTGTGGCTGACAATATGCTCATAACTACTTATCTTTCAATGAAAGCACCAGTCTTCATAGCTCCAGCTATGGACCTTGACATGTTTGCTCACCCATCAACTCAGCGGAACCTGAAGACATTGGAATCGTATGGTAATCATATCATCCAGCCTCAAAGCGGTTTTCTTGCAAGTGGGCTGGAAGGAAAAGGAAGGATGGAAGAACCTTCTGCGATTGTCGACTATGTTAAAAAATTCTTTGAAGAAAAAGGAGATAACAACAACTGTATTCACAGAGATTTATCACTAAAAGGTAAACGGGTTATGATTACAGCAGGGCCAACATACGAAAAAATTGACCCCGTAAGATTTATTGGCAACTATTCAAGTGGAAAGATGGGATTTGCCCTTGCCGAAGAATGCAGAAAGCGAGGGGCAGATGTAACTCTCATAAGCGGTCCTGTATCTCTATCTTGCTCACCTGAAATAAACAGAATAGACGTTGAGAGCTGCGAAGATATGTATCAAGCTGCTAATGAGAATTTCTCAGATAGCGACATAACAATACTATGTGCTGCCGTTGCTGATTTCAAACCAGAAACAACAGCAGATAAGAAAATAAAGAGAGAAAAGGACGATTTAGTACTGCGTCTGCAACCAACACACGACATTGCAGCATCGCTAGGCAAAAAGAAACGTGAGAACCAGATTATGGTTGGTTTTGCTCTTGAAACTAACGATGAAGAAATAAATGCAAAAAAGAAACTAAAAAGAAAGAATCTTGACTTTATTGTGCTTAATAGTACACGCAATCCAGGAACAACTTTCAGAAGCAACGACAACCAAATTGAGATTATTTCTGATAAAGAAGTGAAAAAATTTGGGAAGAAACCAAAACAAGAAGTTGCAAAAGACATTATTGACGAATTAACATATTACATATAATAAACTAATCTATTTGCTTATGCTCAGGAATTTGAAAACATATATTCGCATCACAGCAGTAACGATACTGTTATACTGCTGCAACTATGCAAATGCACAAGAGTTGCAGGCAAAAGTCACAATAAACCACAATCAGATTCAAGGTACTGATGCAAGTGTTTTTGAGAATCTGCAACAAACGCTTGAGCAGTTTATAAACGAAAGACAATGGACAAACCTTCAATTTCAAAAAAATGAGCGAATTGTGTGCAACTTTAACATCACAGTGACAAAGTATGATAAAGACAACAACCAGTTCTCATGTAATGCGCTGATTCAAGCCAATCGTCCTGTTTATAATTCTTCGTATATAACTACCTTATATAATAATAAGGACGACAACTTTAACTTTGAGTTTGCACAATTCGACCAACTTGAATTTAATGAAGAGGTAATTGACAATCAGCTAACGGCTCTCATTGCGTACTATGCATATTTAATTATAGGAATGGATTTAGACAGTTTCTCTCCAATGGGTGGAGAAGATATACTACAACGCTGCATGAACCTGACGAATAATGCGCAGAACCTTCCATTTCCAGGATGGAAATCGTTTGATAATTCACGCAACAGATTTGCTATAATCAATGACTATCTTGATGGTGCAATGCAACCTTTCCGCCAGTTGCAATATGACTACTACAGAAATGGACTTGACGAAATGGCAAACAATGTTGAGCGCGGACGAACAAATGTTACGACAGCACTGGAAACACAACTGAAGAAATGCCATGAAGACCGTCCTCTCAGCCTACTACCACAAATTTGGACTGACTATAAAAAAGACGAACTGGCTAACATATATAAAGGAAAAGGTACACAAAAGGAGAAAGAAAGCGTATATGAGATTCTTTTCTCAATAAATGCTTCACAAAACAATACTTGGGAGAAAATTAAACAATAGAGAATAATTAACAGTAATGCTTCAACATCTTTATATTCGCAACTTCACTCTAATTGATGAATTAGACCTTGACTTTCATTCGGGTTTCTCTGTTATTACAGGTGAAACTGGTGCTGGTAAAAGTATTATTCTTGGCGCAATCGGATTATTACTCGGACAAAGAGCCGATTCTAAATCAGTTAAATCTGGACATGAGAAATGTACTATAGAAGCTCATTTTGACCTTTCCAAATATGGCTTGAAATCTTTCTTCGATGAAAATGATATTGACTATGATGAAGAAGACTGTATATTGCGCAGAGAATTAACGGTTGCAGGCAAAAGCCGTGCATTCATTAATGACACTCCCGTTCAGCTTACAATAATGCGTGAATTAGGAAATCAGCTTATTGATATTCATAGCCAACATCAAAACCTATTGCTTAATAAAGAGAATTTCCAGCTAAATGTAATTGATATAATTGGTAATTGCGAGCAACAACTTGACGAATATAAATTGTTATTTGGCAATTATCTTTCTGCAAAGAAAGAACTTGACAACCTAAAAGAATCAATAGAGCGAAATAAACAGAATGAGGTTTTCCTTAGGTTCCAACTCAATGAACTCGAACAGGCTGCGCTAAAAGATGGCGAACAAGAAGAAATTGAGCAAGAGACTCAACTCATGGAGCATGCAGAGGACATTAAAACGTCACTATTTGAAACCGATAACATTTTGTCTGGTGATAATAGCTGCATAGAGACAATAAGGCAATGCTATAAACGAATGCAAAGCATCTCTAATGTTTTCCCAATGGCTGAGGAAATTAGCAGTCGCCTTGAAAGCTGTCAGATAGAACTGAAAGATATTTCGCAAGAAGTTGCAAGCGCATTAGAGCAAGTTGATTTTGATCCAAACAGACTTGAATATTGCCAAAACAGATTGGACCTAATCTACAAATTACAGCAAAAACATCATGCTGAAACAATAAAAGAACTGCTCGATATAAAACAAGAACTAAGACGGAAAGTTGATAATATAGACAACTCTGACAGTGCTTTAAGCGAGAAAGAGGCTATAATCAAGTCATTACTCGATGAATGCAGCAAGAAGGCATTATCTATAAGCAAAATAAGAGCCAAAGCTGCAAAAAGAATAGAAAAAGAAATAATTGAAAGACTTGTTGCACTCGGCATGCCTAATGTGCGTTTTAACATAAAAATTGAGAATAAGCCTCTGAGCCAAGACGGATGTGATAAGGTTTCTTTTCTATTTAGTGCCAATACAGGTATGCAGTTACAACCAATTTCTGAAGTTGCTTCAGGTGGTGAAATTGCCCGCGTAATGCTTTCTCTGAAAGCAATGATTAGCGGAGCAGTTAAACTGCCAACTATTATTTTCGATGAGATTGATACTGGTGTAAGCGGTAAGATTGCAGAACAAATGGCTAATATTATGACTGAAATGGGTAAGAATGATCGTCAGGTAATAAGCATCACCCACCTACCTCAGATTGCATCTCAAGGTAAAACCCATTATAAAGTTTACAAAAGCGACACTCAAGAGGGTACAACAACTTATATGCATGAGCTGAATAAGGAAGAACGCATTAAAGAAATAGCACAAATGCTGAGTGGAAGTACAATCACCGATGCTGCCATAGACAATGCTAAACAACTTCTTGGGAATTAAGTAGAGAATAAATTATTATTATCAAGCGATACTGATTGCTAAGAACAATGCAAACTGAATACGAGATTTTATCAAGAAAGATTGGCAGACATTTTCAAAAAGCACTGACGTCATACAAACTTCTTGAAAATGGAGATAAAATATTAGTAGGTTTGTCTGGAGGCAAAGACTCATTATTACTGCTTGAACTATTGGCAAAACGTTCAAAGATAAATTTTCCCAAATTCACAGTTGAGGCTCTTCATGTAAGAATGAAGAATGTAAACTATGAATCAGATACATCTTATTTAGAGAAGTTTTCAGAGAATTTAGGTATTAAGCTGCACATAAAAACTACAGAATTTGATTCTTCTACAGACAAACGCAAGTCTCCATGCTTTCTATGCTCATGGTATAGACGTAAAGTTCTCTTTAACTTTGCACAAGAAAACAGTTTTAACAAAATTGCATTAGGACATCATCAAGATGATATTATCAATACCGCACTGATGAACCTGATATTTCAAGGGCATTTTTCGTCAATGCCAGCAAGTCTGAAAATGAAGAAAATGCCAATCACTATCATACGGCCGCTTTGTCTTATTCAAGAAAAAGACATTAAAAAATTCTCAGAGTTTTCACACTACGAAAAGCAGATAAAACTTTGTCCTTTCGAGCATGACTCACATAGAGAAAGCATAAAGGAATTGTTTAAATCAATTGAAGAAATGAATCCCGAAGCAAGATACTCTATTTGGCATGCACTTGACAGCGCAAATCTACTAATTGAATAATTTGACATATACAATAAAGGTCTGAAACAACAGTGTTGTGTTTCAGACCTTTATTGTTATTGAGATATCTTCTGTACTTTACAGTATTTCCAATCATAGCATTCATAAATTGGATATAAGCGTTGACATCTTACAAGAAAATCATCATAATTCTTAAATTTTGGAGAAATCCATTGCAATTCAGCAAGAGCTGCTAAACGAGGCAATGCCTGATAGAACAATAGTTCTCTGAATGGAATATATTCAGTCCATAGATTTGCCTGAACACCAATAATATGTTTCTTGGCTTCATCAGACAATGTTTCTGGAGCTGGTTCAAACGCATATACCTTTTCCAATGGACTATACCCTCCAATTAAAGTGGGATTTATCCAGTCTGTAGCAGGTGTCTGATAATGGTCGAAATATAACGGTGAATTTGGAGCCATTATTACATCATGTCCTTTCTCGGCGGCCTTGATACCACCTTCTACACCTCGCCAGCTCATAACCGTAGCAGATGGTGCGACATCACCATCAAGTATTTCATCCCAACCAATGATGCTACGTCCAAGACTATTGAGATAGGCTTCAACTCGCTTAGTAAAATAACTTTGTAAACGGTCTTCGGCGGAATGGTGTTCATCTGTAACAAGATGCTCGTCTCTTATTCTTTTCTGGCAAAGTTCACAACTTTTCCACCTTGTCCTTGGGGCTTCATCTCCCCCAATATGAATAATCTTAGAAGGAAAAATATCCATAATCTCATCAAGAACATTTTCAACGAAATGGAATGTTTCTTCTTTTCCTGCACACAGGATATCATCAAAAACTCCCCATGAACGTTCTACGGAATATGGACCACCAGTACATCCAAGTTCTGGATAAGCAGTCATTGCTGCCAACATGTGACCAGGCATATCTATTTCAGGAATGACTGTTATATACCTTTGTCTTGCATATTCAACAACTTCACGAGCTTCTTCCTGAGTATAATAGCCACCATAAGGTGTATTATCATATAAACCAGAATTACGTCCAATTACGGTACCATTTCTATACGCACCAACTTTAGTAAGTAATGGATACTTCTTTATTTCAATGCGCCAACCTTGATCTTCCGTAAGATGCCAATGGAATATATTTAAGCCATGGAGAGCCATCATGTCAATATATTCCTTTACAGTCTTAACATCAAAGAAATGCCGACCAACATCTAAATGAAAACCTCTATATGCAAAACGAGGATGCCCTTCAACTAAACATGATGGTACAATTATGTTTCTGCCCTCACCCATTGGGACAGCTTTACGCAAAGTCTGAATACCATAGAAAACTCCTTTAGGGGTTTTACCTTCTATAAGTATGCGCTTTTCGTTAACCGTAATTCGGTAATCTTCATCACCTCTAATTGACTTTCTGTTCAGCTTAAGTTCTATACGATGTTCCTTTGTACCAACCTTATCAACAACAGGTATGTCAGATGAAATATTGTCTCTAAGATAATCAGCAAGAAACATTGAATTTCTCTTCATGTCTTCATTATCACTGTGACTTGTTGTAATAACAAAATCATCAGCCATTGAAAAGCCTGTCTTGCTATTGTCAACAATTATATTTTGTGGTAATGGAACAATATTAAAATCAGCAAAAGTCTGCCCATTAATATTTGCAGCCATAAACAAAGCTAAAAATAATATGTTATATAATTTGATCATACCTTGTTGCTGTATCTTAGCTATACTATATCCATTATTTCTTTAGCAAGTTGTTCGGCTTCTTCTAAAGTATGAGCCTCACTATATACACGTATGATTGGTTCTGTATTTGACTTTCTCAGATGAACCCACTTATCACTGAAATCAATTTTCACACCATCAACATCATTGATTTGTTCATTCTTATATTGTTCTTTTATCTTCAACAATATCTCATCAATATTAGTCTCAGGTGTAAGTTCAATACGATTCTTCGCTATAAAATAATTGGGGAGCGTTGCACGTAACTGACTAGCTGAACACCCTTTATGTGCCAACGATGACAAGAAAAGGCCAATACCAACAAGGGCATCACGGCCATAATGGCTTTCTGGATAGATAACCCCACCATTGCCTTCACCGCCAATAACCGCATTGCATTCTTTCATCTTTGTAGTAACATTGACCTCACCGACAGCAGAAGCATAATACTTACCACCATGTTTTTCAGTTATATCTCGCAAAGCTCTTGTTGACGAAAGATTGGAAACAGTATTTCCTGGATTGAAAGCAAGCACATAATCTGCGACACTAACAAGAGTGTACTCTTCACCAAACATCTTTCCATCTTCACAGATAAATGCTAATCTATCAACATCTGGGTCAACTACAATACCCAAATCATATTTACCAGGCTTCATTTCTGCCATGATTCCTGACAGATTTTTCTCTAAAGGCTCAGGATTATGCGCGAAATCGCCATTAGCCTCACCATTAAGAATGGTATACTCAACACCAAGTGAATCTAATAATTTAGGAAGTATAACACCACCCACACTATTTATTGTATCAAGACAAACACGGAATTTAGCCCTGCGAATTGCCTCAACATCAACTAATTTCAAATTTAATACTGAATCTATATGACGTTTATCAAAAGAATCATCTTCTGCATAATGACCTAAGCGGTCAACATCTGCATAATCAAAGTCTTCATTTTCTGCAATTCTTAACACTTCATTGCCATCAGTTGCAGATAAGAATTCACCTTCATTATTAAGTAATTTTAGTGCATTCCATTGTCTTGGGTTATGGCTTGCTGTAATAATTATTCCTCCTGCAGCACCAGACATTGTAACTGCCAACTCTGTAGTAGGAGTTGTAGCCAGTCCGATGTTTATCACATCATATCCCATTCCCATGAGTGTTCCACAAACTATATTTTTAACCATCTCGCCTGAGATACGAGCATCACGACCTATTACAATTTTATTCGATTTAGACTTGCCACTTTTGCGAATAAAAGTAGCATAAGCGGTTGTGAACTTAACAATATCAAGTGGATTTAATGTGTCACCAACGTTTCCACCTATAGTTCCACGAATACCAGAAATCGATTTTATTAGTGTCATTTCTCAATAGTATTTTTTAGTTTATATTATAATTCTTGTTGATTATTTACCTTTTTCGTATGTCAGGACATAATAGCATGGATATACTCCAGATGTAGCACTTTGGTGTCCCTGAGAGTGAGGCACAATAAGTCTTACTTTGGCAATTTCATCACCTTTTTTTGATGGACGTCCCAAATTTATATAAGGTAATGGTGCCAACCAACCTGAAGGAACAGTAGAGCTTTTATACCATGTCATCATAACACCACTAATAAATGATGCCTTATATGTTCCACTTGTATTTCTGACATTAAATTTATCAGGGTCACCTGCATAAATCAGAACATTATTAGTAAGTTGCAATGAGTCTGTCAGAAGGTTATACTCATCAAATCTAGCTAAGACAGTTGTATTTTCTCCATTTTTCAGAACATCACCACAACCTTTTCGAACAATTTGTAAATAAATACCAGTTGACTCGAATAGAACGAACTCGTTTTTAGAAACATCTGTGGTATTATTCTGAAGATGGAATGTCGATTCACTTATTACTTTTATTGCAGAATCAGCAATAAATTTATTAATAGCAGTACGTTCACGCTTCTTTTGATCAGCATAAGTTTCATGATCATGGCAAGAAGACATTAATAACAGTCCTAAAGTCACTCCAAGAAATAAAAATATTTTCTTCATATTGATTTGTATTAATTTTTGTTCTTAAAAATAATTTTGTTCAAAACATTCATTCATAAATCTCTGCAAAACGTTTTATCGCTTGTCTTACAATTATCTCCGCTTCTTCTGTCGTGCAGTCTAAACTACCACCTGCCGCATTTGGATGCCCACCACCATTAAAGAAGTCCCGAGCCAATTCGTTACAATAATAATTGTCTACACTCCTTAGGCTAATCCATATTTTATTTGGACGATCAGTATCTTCACGCAATGAGATTGAAAGTCTCATACCTTTTATTCTCAAAGGTTCATTAACCAAACCCTCGGCATCACCTTTAATGAAATGAAAGCGTTTCATATCTTCGCGAGTTATAACAAAATAGCTTGCATGCTCCTGGGCTAATACGTTTAGTTTCTGGTACATTAAATATCCTCTAAACCTTATGCACCAATCACTATAATTATTATATACTTTGCGATAAATCTTATCTTTGTCAAACCTTTTTGTCAGCAGCTGGCTAATAATAAAGTAAATCTCAGGATAAGAAGAACTATATGTAAAAGCCCCAGTATCAGTCATCATACCTGCATATATATGAACTGCAAAATGCGTCGTCATTTCTTCATAAGCATCTAATTGCCAAACAATCCTAAAAATAAGTTCGCTTGTAGAACTCAGTTCTGGAAATGATATGGACATATCACACTCCAAAGATGGATTAATGTGGTGGTCTATCATAACACGTCGGGCCTTTGAAGAATCAAACACTGTCTGCATATTATAGAGTCGCTGTGAATCGTTGAAATCTAAGCAAAATACTAAATCTGCCTTTTCAAACATTGGGTCGACAACATCGCTGTGCCTATCATAACGAACAACTTTCTCTGAATTAGGAAGCCATTGCAAAAAGTCAGGATACGCATCAGGAATAGCTATCAAAGGCTGTTTGCCTATATAACGAAGATATTCTGCCCATGCTAATGAAGACCCTAAAGCATCACCGTCTGGACTCTTATGGCAACAAATAATAATGTTCTGCGCATCACTTATTAAACCTTTAAGCTTTACAACTTCATTATCATCTAATATATTTATATTCATAGCGTTTGCAAATTTACTATTAAATGACTAAATATAAGGCAAAAGAGAGTAAAAAAACATATTTTTTTGTTCTGAACAACTTTTTTTAATATAATCAAGCAAACATAAAGTTGATTTCACTCCATAATACAACCATAAATGATTTAGAAATAAAATGAAGTGGCTTTATAATAAAAGAAAAAAGATGCTTGTTTCCAAGCATCTTCTCCAATATTTATAAATAAAGTGGTCTTATTATTCTGCAACTGTTTCTGTAGCAGCAGCTTCTGTAGCAGCAGCTTCAACTTCTTCTGCTTTATCTTCAGCCTCTTCTGCCACTGTTTCTGCAGAAACTTCAGCAGGGGCATTTTCTGCAACAACAGATACTGGCAGAGTTACTTCAACTTCTTTGTGGAAGTGAACTACTGCTTCGTAGTCGCCAACACGCTTTGCATCACGCATTGTAATAATCTTACGATCAACTTCGATACCCTGTTTTGCAAGTTCTTCAGCAACTGCTGCTGCACCTACAGAACCATAAAGTACACCTGTTGCACTAACCTTTGCAGGGATTACAATCTTAACTCCATCAAACTGTGCAGCCTTCTTTTCAGCATTTTCTTTTAATGCAGCAAGCTTATGAGCCTGTTGGCGTAGATTCTCTGCCAAAACTTTCTTAGCTGATGCTGATGCAATAACAGCTTTACCAGTAGGGATAAGATAGTTTCTTCCGTATCCATTCTTAACGGTTACGATATCGTTCTTATAGCCTAAGCCTATAACGTCTTCTTTAAGTATTAATTCCATATAGTATCCTCCTATTTTTATTATTTCATCATATCAGTTACATAAGGAAGAAGTGCTATCTGGCGTGCACGCTTAACTGCCTGTGCAACACGGCGCTGATACTTCAAAGATGTTCCAGTGATACGACGTGGAAGAATCTTTCCTTGTTCGTTAAGGAACTTCTTAAGGAATTCAGGATCCTTGTAATCGATATACTTAATACCGCTTTTCTTGAAACGGCAATACTTTTTCTTCTTTGTATCCACTGAAGGTGGGGTCAAATAACGGATTTCTGTTGCTTCTGCCATGATTAAGCCTCCTCTTTTTTAGAAAGTTTATTACGTCTTTTCTCTGCATACTGTACAGCATATTTATCAAGCTTCACAGTCATAAAGCGGATTACCTTCTCGTCGCGGCGGAAGCCTGTTTCGAGAGTGTTGATTACTGTTGGCTCAGCCTTGAATTCAACGAGGAAATAGAAACCTGTTGATTTCTTTTCGATAGGATAAGCCATTTTTTTCAATCCCCAAGCCTCTTCATTCAAAATTTCTGCACCATTATCAGTGAGAAGTTTCTTGAACTTAGCGACCGTTTCCTTCATCTGATCATCAGACAAAACGGGAGTTAAAATGAAAACGGTTTCGTATTGATTCATACTTAAAAATTAATTAATAAATTATTATTGTGCTTTTTAGCGGCTGCAAAATTACTTTATTTTTTTTAATCGCACAAATATTTTTACCGATTTTGTCTATTATTTCATATATAACCATAATTTTCATCTTCAGTAGTAAGCATTTTTTTAAGTTTTTTATTAAAACAATATCTATTATAGTATTTAAGAAAACAATATGAAAGCAAAAGTATGCATATATAAAGCAAAATTGTTGTAGGAATTGATATCTTAATATTAAAAGTATCAGAATAAGGCAAACTAGAAATAGCTGATAATAATGAATTCAAGCACTCAATATACGACGATAGAAATGCAGACAATAACGACTGCAAGGAAGAACAAAAAGAAAGAGAAGCTATAAGACCAAATAAAAATATAATAATATAAGCAGATGGAACTGCTATTAAATTCCCGAAAAGGAAATAAGGAGTCGTTGTGCCAAAATGATATAATGTAAGAGGCAATGTACCAAGTTGGGCAGCAATGCTCATTGCAAACAATGTCCATATCCACGAGATTGGCAGTTGCAGAATACGCGATTTAACCGTAGGATGTATATAAGATATGGGAATACCGATAATAAGTAAGAAAAATACTGCCACAAATGATAACTGAAAACTAATATCAAGTATAGTTAATGGATTTACCAACAACATAACGATGGCAGCAGTTCCCAATGAATTAAGTGAGCTCTTATCAGTATTAAGCATAGATACAATAAGAAATATTGTCATCATAGTACCAGCTCTAACTGCAGATAGAGGCATACCAACTATTAGAATATATGCCCACACAGTAAACAAAACGATTGCTTCTCTAATATAATCAAACTTACGACTACGAAGAACAGAATACAAGAACATGAAAATAATACCGATATGCATACCACTCAGTGCCAGTATATGTGCGACACCTGCATGTGAATACGTTTCGTATGTTTGCTTTTTCAGGTAAGTCTTGTCGCCCAATGTCATTGCTGCAACTATAGAGAACGATTCGTCTGCCATATTTAACGGCTTTAACCTATTAATAATATTATCACGAATACTCATTGCCCTCAATTTCATCCTTTCTATTAGAGGAAGAAGACTGATTCCACTACCAGTTTTCTTCCAGTTCTTGCAATATATAAAGGATGTTGCAGAAAATCCATGAATATAAAGATACCTATTATAATATGAAGAATCTGTCTCCCGAAGAGACTTAAACTTGGACTTAGCTATGATGCAGTCACCTATTTTCAGTTGTTGCGCCTGACGGTTTTTATCTTTTAGTACAGACATTTTTACCTTTCGTCCTTTCATTACTCCATCTACAACATAAGCACTAAACTGCACGACCTTACCTCTTTCTACAGGACTACTATTCACAACCGAGGCGTAGACCTGTTGCTCAGTTGGGACATTGCCTAACATTTTATTCAAACTAATCCTGCTCAATATTGCTCCAAAAAGGACTATAGCAGAATATAGAATAAAAGTCTGAGCATAATGCAGACGACGAAAAAAATAAAGGTATATAAAAGTAATAGACAATACGGCAAAAAACGAAAACAACAAGGCGTAAGGTATTGTCATACAACTCCCCCAACCTGCTCCAAAAGCAAGAAAAAGAGACAACCTTAACATCGGGGCAGGTTGCTTCGCAGGAATACCAAATGCAGTCTTCAAAAGGTAATTCTTAAAAAAGATTGTTGTAATTCTAATAACGTTTTAATCTACAAGAACAATCCTCTTTACTTATACTATCTTAAATCGGATTCGGAAACTATGGTTCATTTCATCCCAATTAGTACCGAGAATTTGGAAAGTTCCTATTTGTGCAGTTGAGCGCACATGCTTACCTATACAAGGACAAACGTCGTAGTCGCCTATGCGCACAAGCCTGATGGTGTCAGAAACATCTGCAGGCAAACTGTCTGTTGAAACTTGAGATGGAAGTTCATCTATCGACACATACTCAAAACTAACAGGCAGGTCGTCGGCAATGAGTTGATTGATTCTACGCTCTATCTCTTGTTCTTCGTGCCGACTTGGTTTATGGTCAAGTATATAGCTTATCTTGCTTTTCTTTCTTTCAATGTGGGCATTACGTGAACGTTGGCAACCATACATGCGAATCATTGTTTGATTTAGCAGATGCTCAGCCGTATGAGCTGGCGGAAACTCTTCCTTGTTATGTTGGTTTAACTGATAATCGGGCATGGATTTTGAGTTTATATGTTTATGAGTTGAAATGCAAAGGTAAAGAAAAAAAATAAGAATAATGAAATTAGTTTGTATGTTTTTCATTTTTCTGTCTTTAAAGCAATATATAAATTAAGTTCTGAATTACAAATTAGCTCCTTCTCATTAACTTGTCTACTAAAAATCATTATATATGAGTATTGCTGACTATTAGATGATTACATATCTTTGCGAAGTTAAATTATAATTAAAAAGAAAAACCTTTTTGAAATATGGAAAATATTGATTTCTTTACAAATCTGGAATTTTCACCTGCTGGAGCATGGATTCCTTCAGTATTTCTTATTGCTGTACAACTTGTGTCTATGGCTATTTATAGAGAAGGAGGCATCAGAGCTATAGACACTTCATGGTATAGTAATAGTGAACGACGATTGTCCGCCTTAGATTTCTTAGTTCAATTTGCGCTTATAGCCATTGCTCTTTTTCTTGATTTTAAGTTTTCAACATTGTGGTTCTGGTGTGGCAGCCTGCTTTATGCAGCATCACTTACAATGTTCATTGCTTCTTTCGTAAGTTATGCAAAGACCCCGCTTGAAGTTGCTGTTACTACAGGAGTATACAAACTCTCACGAAATCCCATGTATTTTTCTTATATGTCTGCAACATTAGGTATTGTGATTGCAACGGCATCAATATGGCTGCTTATTGCACTTATGTTTTTTGCCGTTATCACCCACAGGCTGATTGTTGCCGAAGAGAGTTATTGTGAAGCAATTTACGGTTAGTCTTACAAGAAATATAAATCCAAAACAGCAAGATATTTTGGAATTAAGTTTATAAGTTTGTGAATTATATAAGTTAAAATTAACAGATAAATTATGGAAAAAATAAACAAAACAAATTATGGGAACTGGATGCCTATTAAACTGGTCTATATCATTGTTGCAGGACTCATACTGGCTGCAGTATTAACCTTTTTGACATTTCACTTTTCTTGTCATTGGACATCAAAGACTCTTGCCATTGCGTTTCTAATCTTTATGACCATATCTATGGTATATGCTTTAGCTGTCCGACATACATTTTCTTTTTCTGGTGGAGGACTGATGGGCAAAGTACACGAATATCTTACCAATCACATACAATGGGATGGCAACGGAAAACTGCTTGACGTAGGTTGTGGTGCTGGTGCGCTTACGATAAGATGTGCTAAGAAGTTTCCGCAGTCAGAATGTACAGGAATCGACTATTGGGGAATGAAGTGGGACTATAGTAAGAAAATGTGTGAGAATAATGCTAAGTTAGAGGGAGTAGCAGACAGGTGCGTGTTTATGAAAGGAGATGCCAACAACCTAGATTTCGGCGACGAGACTTTTGACGTTGTTGTAAGTAATTTTGTATATCATGAAGTAAACGGCATTCTTGACAGAGAGAGTTTGTTGAAAGAGACACTGAGAGTGTTGAAAAAAGGAGGTGTATTTGCACTACAGGATTTGTTTGGGCAACGCCTTATGTATGGCGACTTCAATGTTATTGTTGAGCATCTGAAATCCGAAGGCATAGAAGAAATAAACTATATTAAAGATGCAGGCAAAGAGATTCCTGTTCCGAGTTGGTTGAGAATGCCCGCTATGCTTAATGGTGTAGGAATAATCTATGGAAAGAAATAAGTTTTGAGTGCCCTAACTTGTGAATTTTATGTTCTTTCATTGATAACTAATGCTGCTTATCCAATGAAAGAACAAGTCCACAATATGCTGGTACATCTAAGTCTATTGACTCATTTGGATTAAGCGTAATCACCTGACTTTTACCCGATAAGGCATCAATGGCTGAACAAACACCAGAAGAAAGATTGAGATAGTCGAAAGCATGACTTGGAACAAATAAGGATATATGTCGTTCTGCCTGACTGAAATTTGCAACAACAAGAATTGTCTCAGCATCCTCTTTTCTTATGAAAGAATAAATGTAGTCTGAAATATGGCGGTTGACATACATAAGGTCGAAGAATCTGCCCCTGCATATTGCCTGACTGGTATTACAAAGTTGCAATATTGTTTTATATTTCTTCTCTAAGTTCTTTTCAGCTGTCGTCAACTTTCTTCGATTGTAATATCCGTGTTGCAAAGATGCTAACGACCAATAGTCAAAAATCGTAGTACGTCCATCAAGTCCGCTAAACCCCTCAATGTCCATTCCTCGCTCGCCATATTCCTGTCCAGCATAAATCATTATAGGATTAGTCCGCATCAGAGCCATTGTCATCAATGCAGGTATTGCCTTTATGCCATCAGTCGCAAAGAAGTCGGAGGCAATGCGCTGCTCGTCATGGTTTTCCAAAAAGAAAAGCATGTGTTCTGCAATGTCGTCTACGGCTTGCCATTGACGAGTAATGTCTTCCGTGTGCCTATGTCCTTCAACAATTCCTCTTAGTGAATCATACATTCCAACTTTGTCATACAGCCAATCAAATCCTGCACTAATAAAGTTGTGGTACAGATGTGGTTGATACACCTCTCCTATAATAATAATATGTGGATATATTTTTTTAAGTTCAGAAATTGCCCACTGCCAGAAAGCAAGCGGAACCATCTCAGCCATGTCGCAACGGAAACCATCTATACCCTTTGAAGCCCAAAAGTATAGAATCTCAAGCATACGCTTCCAAGTTGGTGGAATGAATGAGAAAGTCTTATGCAACGATTCTGATTCGAAATAATCAATACCATAGTTCAACTTAACAGTCTCATACCAATCATTAACTGACGGATGAGGAGTAAAACAATCGTTGCCAGTAGCTTTTGCAGGAAATTCAGAATACCGATTTAAATCAAACTGTGGTTCAAATGGTTCATTGGGGAAATAATAGAAATTGTTTTCTTGTGAAAATCTGCAGTTCTCATCATCATTCTCACCAAGATCGGGAATATCACTTGGCTTGCATATAGATTTATATTCTCTAGCAACATGGTTTGGGACAAAGTCTATTATCAGTTTAAGTCCTGCACTATGTGTTCTTGCTATTAGTTCATGAAACTCGTCTTGTCGTCTATTTACATCTACAGCTAAGTCTGGGTCAACGTCATAATAATCGGTAATCGCATAAGGCGACCCTGCCCTACCCTTCACAACAGAATGATGTTGACATGGGATGCCGTAGTCAGAATAGTCCGTAGTCGTTGCATGGCGTATTATGCCTGTATACCACACATGAGTAACTCCAAGCTGTTTAATACGACGCAAAACAGATGATGTGATATCATTCATTTTGCCACAACCATTTTCGGCAATCGTTCCATGCTTAATCCTAGCATCAGAACGATTGCCGAAAAGTCGTGTTAATATCTGATATACTACAGGTTTCAAGTTGTTAAGTTTATAAGTCTTTAAGTTCTTGAGTTTATTTGTTTTTTTCTAAAAACTTAAACGCCAAAGAACTTAGGCTTTTAATACTAAATGCCGTGAGCAGCAACATTCTTATCAATTCTGGCAATCATACCCTGAAGAGCCTTGCCAGGTCCACACTCGGTAAAGTCGTCAGCACCATCAGCAATCATGTTCTGTACACATTGAGTCCAGCGAACAGAACTTGTCAACTGTGCGATAAGGTTCTGCTTAATCTCATTTGTATCAGTATGAGGTTTACCATCAACATTCTGATATATAGGACATTTAGGTTCGTGTATTGTTGTTTTCTCGATAGCAGACTGAAGTTCATCTTTAGCAGACTGCATCAGAGGAGAATGGAATGCACCACCCACTTTCAAGGGGAGTGCACGCTTAGCACCTGCATCTTTTATCTTTGCACAAGCTTCATTTATTGCTTCAACATTACCAGAGATAACCAACTGACCTGGACAGTTATAGTTAGCAGGAACAACAACATACCCCTCACGATTGATAGAATTGCAAATATCTTCTATTTTCTCATCTGCCAATCCAACGATTGCTGCCATTGTAGAAGGTTCTTTCTCACAAGCCTTCTGCATTGCCATAGCACGAGCATAAACAAGACGAAGACCATCTTCAAAACTCAAAGCACCAGCCGCAACAAGTGCAGAGAACTCACCAAGTGAGTGACCTGCTGTCATTTCAGGTTTGAAACCATCTCCCATACACATAGCAGAAATAACACTATGGAGAAAAACGGCAGGCTGAGTAACCTTTGTCTGCTTAAGTTCATCATCAGTTCCTTCAAACATAATGTCTGTAATTCTATAACCAAGAATCTCGTTAGCTTTTTCAAATAAATCTTTTGCTAATGGATTGTTGTCGTAAAGGTCTTTACCCATACCAACAAACTGTGCTCCCTGACCGGGAAATACAAATGCTTTCATTTTTTCCTTTTATTTTTTTGTTTTTATTACTCTCTCGAAATATTCTGTGCAAAGATACTATTTCGCATTCAATGAACAAAGAAAAAAACAAAAAACTTGACTTAGGTCGTTAGTTTTTGAGTTTTGTGAATTTTAGTATATAAGTTTTTAAGTTATTATGTTTGTGAGTTTATCAGTATTTATTGCGTTTTTATAGTGTCAACTATAGAAAGCCTTTTCTTTATGTTATTTACAAATAAATAATCTTACCAATAAGCGAAAAATTGAAAACAAAATAATACTTTTACAACCGAAATCAACATATATTCATATAAAACAATCTATTATTTTCTAATAAAATTTACCAACTGAATATTATCATTATCATGGTATATTATAATTAATCATTCAATCATTTAATCTTAAAAAAAAGAAAGGACTTTTTTATGAAGAAGATTACATTAATCTCGTTCTTAATGTTCTTTTCCATGCTGGTCACAGCTCAGAACGACAGTAGGCAAATTCCACAATTACAGCCCAATCAGAATAAGGCTGTATTAAAAAAAGCTGTTCAAGGAAAAGAAAGACAACAAAAAACTAATCTGAAGAAAAATGCACGTAAAGCTGGCAATAATGAACTTGTTACTCCTCCAGATGGCACTTCACCTGATTTATGGGAATACCAAGCAGGTACTTTCTCATTAATGACTGGCTCAGGGTGGCAAGACTATACATCAGATGCAACTAAAGAATTTGAGGTTGTCATTGATGGACAAGATGTTTATATAAGTGGCTTGTCATATTATTTCAAAGACTCATGGATAAAAGGAAATATAGAAAATGGCAAAGTCATAATTCCTAAAGGACAAATTGCCGGAAAAGATGATTTTGGAGCAGTGTATATTAACGGTCAAGACTTTGATGACGAAAGTTCTGACGCAGCTCCGATAGATATTGTTTTTATCTATGATGAAAACAAAAAACAACTGACACTAAATAGCAACATTGGCATCATTGAATGTGAAAGTCCAGAGGAATTAGAGTGTTTCTGTTTTTGGGAAGACCTAATCATAAAGAAACCAACTCCAGAAGACTTTGTTCCAATATCGCCTCCAGAAGGAATAGACATTGCGGATATGCCATTGACTGGTAAAGCAATCTTACACCCTGCCGACATAAGCACAACCGTGAAAGTTGGTGTTGACGGAAACGACATCTATATTCAAGGCCTTGTTATTGACTTTCCAAACTCATGGATAAAGGGAAATTTAGAAAATGGAGTTGTTACATTCCCAATCCGTTTCATTGGAAATGTTGACGGAAAAAACTATTTCATAACAAGTTCAGATTCGCAAGCACTTATTCCATTTACAATGTATTATGATTCAGAAAGAAATACGTACGAAGCCAATACCCAGCTGCTACTCAACACAAGTAAGACATCGCTAAAAGGAGATGAACTACTTAATTACTATAGCGGACTTTATATAGGACCTCGTCCAGAACGTGTCACCCCGCCAAATGGACTCGCAACAAAACCAATGCCTTACAAAGGTAAAAATGCACAAGGTATAAGGATAAAGGGAAATGTGAATGTAGCTTTCGATGGCAATGACGTATGGTTTAAAGGTTTAGACCATGCAGTACCAGACGGTTGGTTTAAAGGTGTATTCAATGAAGATAGAAATGTTGTTACTGTTGCATACGGACAGTATATGGGTGAAGACATTGAAAACGGATATGGTGTTTACATAGCAGGCGATATAGAGAAAGAAGAAGACAAGTGGGACATTGGAGATGTAATATTCAAATTTGATAATAATAATAAGATTTTTGAATTACAAAACAATCTTTTCTTCAATGGAAAAAAAGATGCCATATACTATATCGATGTGATAAGAGCAGGACTTAAAATTGGCGAAAAGTATGACATAACATGGATTGCCAAAGACCAGGATTATAATGATGGACAAGATATAGAAACCATAAGTTTAGCAGAAGGAGTAACCGCAACATTGTCAAAAAACGGTGTAAAAGATGGTCCTAAATATTATATTAATGGAGAAGCTGTTAGAATGTATGCACAAAATACCATCAAGATAAGTTCTGATAAGAAAATATCAAAAGTCATTTTCACAATGACAGGAAGTGAAACCCAAATGCATCTGGAATCGGACAAACCTTCATACACTCTCAACGGAAATACTGGTATATGGACTGGAGAAGCAAAAGAAGTAACTTTCACCGTTCCAAACGTAAGCAGCAACCAAGCTAGAATACAGAGAATAGATATTATTTACTTCAATTATGCAGAGGAAATTGTTAGTATTCCTTCTGACTTAGTAACAGAAGAATACCATTTTAAGGCAACAAATACATACTCCAACACAATAAAAAGAAAAAAGGTAAAAGTTGGATTCTATGGCGATGACGAAGTATATATTCAGGGACTTAGCGAATATTCTGAGAAAGCATGGGTAAAAGGAAACCTCACTGATGGTGTTTTGAACATTCCTAATTGGGATATGGGTCAATCTTTTATCTTTGGGGTATTTGACATTGCTTTCAGTGGAGCCTCTTTCGATTATAATGCAGATGAAGGCAAGTTCTATTCAGTCAACGGATATAATACAGTTGATACGAACACTAACTTATTAATGGATGAATTCCTTGATATAACAATTGCAAAAATAATTGAAATTGCAACAAAGCCAATGAGGCCTGAAATTAAAAACTATATTCAAACAGATGACGGATATGACATAATTTCTGCAGAAATCCCTCTTGAGGACACGAATGAACGTCCTATAGTAGCAGATAAATTGACCTACTCTATATATACGGATATCAATGGAGAAATTTCTTTATTCGAATTTAAAACCGACGAGTATTCAAAACTTGAAGAAAACATGACAGAAATTCCGTATAACTTTACCGACAGCTACGATTTCCGCCCAGCAGGACAAATTATATCCTTCTATGATGCAAATCGCTCTAAATGGGACCGAATTGGTATAAAGAGCATTTATAGAGGTGGAGGTGAAACCAATGAATCTGAAATTTCTTGGTTCAATATTAAAGAATATCTGAACATAGAAAAGGCAGAAATAGCAGAAGGTCAGACTTCGACTCCTATCTATAACATGCAAGGCATCAAAGTAGAAAAACCTCTACGAAAGGGTATCTATATAAGTAATGGTAAGAAGTTTGTTGTAAAATAAAAATAAAAATAAACATAATCACGACTACTTATTGTTAGCAGACAAATAATAGTTAGACTGCAGCGACAAAATTTTTTCTTAGTTGCTGCAGTTTCTATTTATCCAAAATCATGTTTCATTGTTTTTTTGAATTTACAAGACGATTACCAAGAAAATGTTGTTTCTATATGCTATTCAATGAATGCTGATTTTCTTATAAATGCATACCATATAAAATAGTATACAAAAATCTACAATTAATGATTTGGAGTTGAAAAAATAAAATTAAAAACATCATTTTGTCAAAATTTTTCATATATAAAATAATAGGAAATGAGGTAAAATATAAACTGAAAAAAGTGAGTAAAAAAACATATATTTATAGGTATTCTATAAAAAAATGAAATTGAGAAAAACAAAATACGGCAACATCACACTGAAATGATGTTGCCGTATTTATTATAAATTAATATGCCATTTTGCTCCGACCATAATCCACGTGCCAGGTTGAGGCACATTGCCATAATCTACATAATCAGCATCAAAAAGATTATTTGCTTCTACATAAAATGTCGTCTTTGGCTCATTCCACGAAAGACGAGCATCGAAAACCGAATAAGGCGTATAATCCTGCACTTTGCCATTCACATCCTGATAAGTTCCTGCCCTATCCTGAAAGCGATAGTTCAACCAAAAAGACAACTTTTTGGTAATATTTGTCTGCAACGTTGCAACTAACTTATGGCGAAGGTATTCAAGAGTAGAACGAGTTCTTATACCCATAACTTCATGTTTGTCCTCATCAATATATGAATAACCGACATTCAGTTTGCCGAAATATCTTTGCGATGGGAAGATTCTCTGAAAATCAAGCATAAGTTCTGTTTCAAATCCCAAAGAGTTTACTCTGGTATGGTTGACACTCTCCCAAACTTCATCTTCAGAAGAGCTTCTCATAATCCAGTCTATCATATTCCTACAATGATGATAGAACAAGCTGGCTGTTGCTGAAAATGCTGGTGTGAGATATTTTACTCCAGCTTCAACTGCTTGCAACTCTTCTGGTTTCAGATATTTATCTGCTTTATGTCCACCTACACTATAATATAGTTCGGTAAAAGAAGGCATACGCAACGAAGCATTGTAAGAAGCGTAGACTTTTAAGTTTTCTCCAATGCGATATGAAAGATCTACGCCTGGATAGAGCGTAAACGGCATTTCATTCCATGTATTCTTAACTCCTATAAAACCTGCAGAAAGAGTAAAACGCTTCAATATGACATTATGCTCAAGTACAAGACTCAAGTTTGAACGATTTAGTCCATATTCATAATTACGGTCAGTATCATGTATATGTACCTTTTTATTAAGTGGTTCACCAAGATTACCACTTATGATATCCTCATTTCTGAATTCTGCAGCAATGGCTGTGCGGCCAAGTGCCCAGTCAAAATAGGTGTTTAGATTTAGGCCAAAAACATCAGTTCGATGGTAATTAAACGGAACTACGGTTTCAGACCCTCTAATCAGCTCGAAACGGTCTTGACTCCTATTCCAGTAAACTGAAGGCCGGAAATGGAACCAACTGTTTTTGGTTTCTGCTTGCAGGGCTGTATAGAACTTAGTCGTACGTTCATACTGCTCATCAAATTTAGGGCTGTAAAACGTATTTGAACCAAATCCCTTTGTACTCAATCCTGCATGCCATTTCAGCACTACAGCATCCTGATCGTAGAGTCCTTGATAGAAAGCCTTTCCGCCTTCATAGTCGGCGTTCAGATGTCCAGCCTTACTACGACTATAGCCGTCGCTTCGGATATAACTTCCACTAACTTGATTGTTCCACCTGTTCTGCCGTAAATTTACACGTCCCCCAACAGTAGCATAACCGAAACTGCCTGCTTCGGCATGAAAATCCGCACTACTGTGTGATGGATTTTTTGTGACAATGTTGATTGCCCCCACCAACGACGATGTGCCATAGGTGCGACCAGCAGGTCCCTTGAGCACTTCAATGCGCTCAATGTCACTTAAATCGACAGGAAAATCAAAAGCATTATGGGCTGTCTGAGGATCACAAATGTTGATCCCATTGAGCAAGATTGTCACTTGCTCGCTAAATCCGCCTCTAATTCCGACGTCGGTCTGCGCTCCAATGGGACCACGCTGACGGACATCAACGCTGACGGCGTATTTCAGCAAATCGTTAACACTTTGCACTGGCGCAGCAGCAATCTGCTCGCGATCCAGCACAGTTACCATTCTCGCCGCTTGTCTAATAGACAACGGGGCACGCGAACCCGTGACTTCAACATTTTCTAAGGTAATTTCGGTTTTCAGCATGTTTGTTGTTGAGTCATTTGGCATATTTTTCACGCTGATGCCATTTGCTTTCGCATTAGAAAGCGTGGCAACACTCAGAGTGCAAATGAGAACCTCACGACCAAGTGTGCAGAAAAGGGAATAACCCTTACGTTGAAAATGCTTGAACTTCAATCTGTCGCGTTTGACTTGAATTGAATTGTACTGCATTTTGTAAAAAAATATATAGCCTTTCGGCAAAACAGCTGCAAAGATAAGGGAAAGCGCAATAACCTACAAACTTTTCAACAGAAAAATTTACTTTGTGTTAAATGTAACTCATTTACTTGTTTACTCATCTACTTAAAACAAAAGAAGCAGGGAATTCCCTGCTTCTTTTATTACAAAATAGAATTCTTCTTTGTAAACTCTATTATTTCTTGAATATAGCCGAAAGCTATTGAAGTTACAGTATCGGCACAACCATAATATACGGCTATTCGTCCTGTTGGAGCATCATGCAAAGCAGCACAAGGGAAACATACATTAGGAACATCACCCATCAATTCATATGGCTGCTGTGGCGAAATGAGATATGGTCCAGAACGATAAAGCACCTTATAAGGATTGTCAAGATCAAGTAATGCCGAACCAAAACTATATACATAACCATTGCATGAGCGCAAAACTCCGTGATGGAATATAAGCCAACCTTCGGAAGTCTCTATTGGTATTGGTCCTGCACCAATCTTAAGACACTGCCATGCACTCACTTCGAATGGTGAAGGAGACATGACGTGGCGATGATGTCCCCAAAACTCCATGTCTGGTGACTCGCTATAGAATATATCTCCAAAAGGAGTATGCCCCGTATCACTCGGACGACTGAGCATGGCATAACGCCCGTTTATCTTTCGAGGGAAGAGCACTCCATTCCTATTATATGGAAGGAAAGCATTTTCAATCTGATGGAATGTCTTAAAATCAAAAGTATAGGCAACGCCAATAGTTGGACCATGATAGCCATTACACCATGTAACATAATAACGATCTTCTATAAAGCAGACACGCGGGTCATAGCCATAAACCCACTCCCCGATTTCATCGTCATTGCATTCAAATCGCAATGGTTCTGGATTGATGTCCCAATTAATTCCATCGTTGCTGAAACCAACATGCAAAGCCATGCGACGATTAGTGTCATCACAACGGAAAACTCCAGCAAAACCATCATTAAAAGGCACAACAGCACTATTGAATATACTATTTGATGTTGGCAACAAATCGCGAGGAATTATTGGATTCTTAGAGTAGCGCCACATTACTTGCTTACAGTCTTTTGGTCTGTCTTCCCAAACCATATTTGGAAGCGGAGTTCCTTTAATTATTAGTTTTTCCATATTTAGTTTTGAGTTTGTGAATTTATAAAGAGCTATTAAGTTTATAAACTTATAAACTTTTTACTTATGATTTATCTGGATATGTAAATGGTACAAACCATGTTATGAGCAAGGCTGGAATTGTGCAAATGAGAACAAATATAAAGAAGTTCTTGTAGCCTAAAGCATCGCTAACAAAACCGCTTAGCATACCTGGCAACATTACTCCAAGATTCATTATTCCACTGGCAAAAGCATAGTGCGACATCTGATGACGTCCTGGAGCAATCTGCTGCATCATAAATAGTGTCAATCCAACAAAACCGAAACCATATCCAAAATATTCAAGCACAATGCCAGAACCAATAACAAAAAGACTTTCAGGCTGGAATATGGCTAAAAGAGTATAGGCAACAAAAGGCAGGTTAAAAACTAATGCCAATGAAAATAAAGACTTCTGCAAACCACGATGTGCAATATAATATCCAGCAAGAATTGAGCCCAACACAAAGGCGGCTGCGCCAAAAGTTCCATAACAAAGACCAATCTCCTGCTCAGTGAGTCCAAGCCCTTGTTCTGCTCTCGACGATTTCAGGAACAATGGTACTATTTTCATTACAAAACCTTCAGCAAAACGATATAAGATAATGAAACAAATATAGTAGACTATATGTTTCTTTCTGAAAAATTCTGCAAAGACACTCCACAATTCATGCATCTGTTCACGAAAATCAGCAGCGTTATCAGATTTTTCACCACCAGACGGAAGAATGAAGAAATGATAGCACCCAAGAGCTATCATCAACAAGCCGATGATGAGCATAATTATCATCCATGCTTTAACAACTCCAAACATATCAATGAATGTACCTGCAAGGTAGACCAATCCACCTGTAGCAACGATCTTTGCAATATTATAAAAAGCTCCCTGCCAGCCTATCCATCGCGCTTGCTCATCTGTTGACAATGAAGACATATAGACACCGTCCGCAGCAATATCGTGAGTAGCCCCACTGAGGGCAACGACCGCAAGCATGCCTATAGTAACTGCGAAGAAACTGGAAAGCCCCAATGCAAAAGCCACGATTGAAAACATTACACCAGAAAGAACCTGGGTAACAACGACAAAGAACTTCTTTGTACGATACATTTCGAGGAATGGACTCCACAATGGCTTTAATGTCCATGGAAACATGATGAGCGAAGTCCACAAAGCAATCTCTGAGTCGCTGACTCCCATTCCTTTATACATTAAAGCACACACCATGTTGAGAACAACAAATGGCATACCCATAGCAAAATAAAGCGTTGGAACCCATGCTATAGGACTAACTTTCTTTAAGTCTGAACTAAATTGTTTCATTATAAAATATATTGTAGTTGAATGAAACTGCAAAAAGCTAATTAAAGGAGAAACCATAAACTTCATCATCAATAATGATTTATGGCATCCTACCTTCAATTAACTATTTATCTTTATCATTAATCCTTTACGTCTTATTCTATTCATAAACATCTTCAATACCGTCTGTTATAAAGTCATTCTTGACATGACAAGCATTGAATGTCTTTGGTATATCAAAATGAGCATCCGGACTAATATTCAAAGACTTATCTGCATAGACGCGCTGCATGAATAACGCCCATATAGGCAGCGCAACAGCTGCACCCTGACCTGTAGATGTAGAACTGAAGTGAATGTCACGGTCTTCCCCACCAACCCAACAACCACTTACAAGTTGAGGAGTGATTCCCATAAACCATGCATCAGAGTTATTATTAGTTGTTCCAGTCTTACCTCCTATTTCAGATTCTATATTATAACGATAGCGGAGACGTCCGGCAGTACCACCTTCAACAACTCCCTTCAAAAGCTCAATCATCTTGAAAGAACTTTCTTCGCTGATAACCTCATTCGTAATTGGTTGGAAAGTATCAATGACATTTCCATCGCTGTCTTCAATCCTACTTACAAACAGAGGTGCGCATCTGATTCCATGATTAACAAATGCCGTATATCCACTTACCATTTCACCAACAGAAACTTCACAAGGTCCAAGACACAAGGCCATTGAAGGATGAATGTCAGGGTTATTGATACCATACCTATTGAGAAGCTGAACAAAACCAGTTGGCGACATCTTGCTCATCAGATAAGCAGAAATCCAGTTGTTTGACTGAGCCAATCCCCATTTCAATGTAACCATCTGACCATAACGGCTATGGCTTCCATTTCGAGGTGTCCATGCCCTGCCTGCAACAATATAAGTCTGCTGACGGTTTGGAGCAACATCGCATGGGGAGAATCCATTTTCCATAGCCATGGAATAAAGATAAGGCTTAATAGTTGAACCAACCTGACGGCGTCCTCCCATACACATATCGTACTGGAAATGATAGAAGTCAACACCACCGACATATGCCTTAACAGCGCCTGTAGAAGGATCCATGCTCATAAAACCAGCTCTAAGCAGCGATTTATTATAGCGTATAGAATCAATAGGAGTCATAACTGTATCTACATCACCATGATAAGTGAAAACTGTCATTTCTGTTGGGGTATTGAACGCTTTCATGATATCCTCTTCCGAAGCTCCATTATCTTTCATTACTCGATAGCGTTCACTCTGCCTGATAGAGCGGTTCATAATATCACGAACTTGCTTAGCTGTAATATTATTAGAGAAGGGAGCATTCTTCTGACCTCTCTTTTCCTTATTAAATGTTGGCTGCAAAGTCTTGGAAACATGTTCATAGACAGCATCCTCAGCATATTGCTGCATTCGTGAATCTATAGTAGTATAAATTCGGAGACCATCAGTATATACATTATAAGGATCGCCATTTTTTTTCTTGTTTTTATTGCACCATCCATAAAGAGGGTCGGTTTCCCAAGTAATTGAATCTATATGATATTGTCCCTTGTTCCATGATGGATAATCATCAATAGAAGGTTTCTTTGCCATCATGTATTGACGAAGGAACTCACGAAAATATGGCGCAGAACCATCCTTATGATCAATACGATGGAAATCAAGTTTAAGAGGTTCTTGTGAATAATTTCTATAATCAGCTTCCGATAAATATCCAACCTTTACCATCTGAGAGAGAACTACATTTCTACGCTCCTTACAACGTTCTGGATATCTTACAGGATTATAAAGAGAAGGATTTTTGCAAAGTCCGATAAGAGTAGCAGCCTCAACCATTGTCAAATTATTTGGCTCCTTATTAAAATAAGTCTTTGCCGCTGATTTGACACCAACTGCATTATGAAGGAAATCAAAATAGTTTAGATACATTGCTATGATTTCTTCTTTAGTAAAATTACGTTCAAGTTTTACGGCAATAACCCATTCTATTGGTTTTTGAAACAATCGTTCAAAAGAAGAATGTACTTTTTCGGAATATAGTTGTTTGGCTAATTGCTGAGTAATTGTAGAACCGCCACCAGCACTATGTTGGCGAAGAATTCCACGTTTAACAACTGCTCGAGTCAATGCTATAAAATCAATGCCAGAATGCTCATAGAAGCGTTCATCTTCAGTTGCTACAAGTGCATTTACTAAATGAGGTGAAAGATGAGAATAATTAACAGCGACACGATTTTCCCTATTAACATTGTATGTACCCATTACCTTACCATCTGCAGAATATATCTGCGAAGCATATCGGCTAATTGGATTTTGCAAATCTTCGAAATCTGGCATGTATCCAATCCACCCAAACCAGATAGCAATAAATGCAATAATAAATACTCCAAAAGCACCAAGCAATATGGTCCACAAAAGCTTAATTATCTTATGTCTCATGCTAATTTTTCTTTATTTGGGGACAAAGATAAAATAAAAAAATGAGATTTCTTTCGAATTATGACAAATAAATTAAAAAATATTAGTAACTTCGCCGCGAAAATACACACATATATTGTATTCAGCTTAAAAACAGCTGTTTTCATTAATAAATTGATATAACCAAAATTTAATATAATCATTAAATCAAACAAAATTTACAATGAAAAGAGATCAAGAAATTTTCGACCTTATCGAGCGTGAACACCAGCGCCAGTTAAAAGGTATGGAGCTTATTGCTTCAGAGAACTTCGTCAGCGACCAGGTAATGGAGGCTATGGGTTCTTATCTTACAAACAAATATGCAGAGGGTTATCCTGGCAAGCGTTACTATGGCGGATGCCAAGTTGTTGACCAGGTAGAGCAATTAGCAATTGACCGTATCTGCAAAATCTTCGGTGCAGAATATGCTAACGTTCAACCTCACTCTGGTGCACAGGCTAATGCTGCAGTATTACTGGCTGTATTAAAACCAGGCGACACATTCATGGGACTTAACCTTGATCACGGCGGCCACCTCTCTCACGGTTCATCAGTAAACACAAGTGGTATTCTTTATCATCCAGTAGGCTATAACCTCAACAAAGAAACAGGTCGTGTAGACTATGACGAAATGGAGAAACTCGCTTTGGAGAACAAGCCAAAACTTATCATCGGTGGTGGTTCAGCATATAGCCGCGAGTGGGATTACAAGCGTATGCGTGAGATTGCAGACAAAGTTGGTGCGCTGCTCATGATTGACATGGCACACCCAGCAGGACTTATTGCTGCAGGCCTTCTCGACAATCCAGTTAAGTATGCTCATATCGTAACATCAACAACTCACAAGACTCTTCGTGGTCCTCGTGGTGGTATTATCCTCATGGGTAAAGATTTCGAAAATCCTTGGGGCTTGAAGACTCCAAAGGGTGTCACAAAGATGATGAGTCAGATATTGAACTCTGCTGTATTCCCAGGACAACAAGGCGGTCCATTAGAACATGTAATCGCAGCTAAGGCTGTTGCTTTTGGCGAAATCATGCAACCAGAATTCAAAGAGTGGGCTCTTCAGGTTAAGAAGAATGCTGCAGTTTTGGCTGACGAGCTCACAAAACGTGGCTTCTACATCGTAAGTGGTGGTACAGACAACCACTCTATGCTTGTTGACCTTCGTCCAAAATATCCAGAACTGACAGGTAAGGTTGCCGAAAATGCTCTTGTAGCAGCAGATATAACTGTAAACAAGAACATGGTACCATTCGATACACGTTCAGCATTCCAGACAAGCGGTATTCGTCTTGGAACTCCAGCCATCACAACACGTGGTGCCAAGGAAGACTTGATGGTAGAAATCGCTGCTCTCATCGAAGAGGTTCTGAACGACCCAACAAATGAAGAGGTAATTGCAAGTGTTCGCAAACGCGTGAACGAAACAATGAAGAATTATCCTCTTTTCGCATACTAATTCATTAGTATAAAAAATCAGGCTAATTAGCAAATTAACTCTATTATTCAAGATTTATAGTTTAACCATGGTTAAGTTAACATCAAGGTTATCATTCATATAAATGTTAATTTGTTGATTAGTCTGATTTTTATATTTAAGGCATAAATAATTCGTTTAGAATGAAGTATATTAATTGGGGTATTATAAGCAGTGATGATGCTGAGCAAAAGAACATTGAAGAATTGTTTAATTCGGTCAATGGATCTAAGGTTGTCGTCTGCGACAACGAAAACAATGCATTATCAATAATAAACTCCAATAAGATAAATGCCATCTACATTAACACAAAACCCGAACTACACGCAACCTATGCGATAATGGCCATGAATGCAGGCATTCCTGTGTTCTTAAACTATCCTTTGGCAAATACTTATGACGATTGCATAAGAATTAATTATACTGCTGACAAAACCAAAACCCCTTGCTTTGTTTCTTACTATTTGAGATATCTCCCTTACTTTAAAACTATTAAGAATATTTTAAATGATGAAATTATAGGAGATATACTTCAAGTTAATTTCTGTTTCTATAGTACAGCAGAACACCAACTCTTCATTAATTATGCTTCACAGCAATTAGACATTCTGCAATATCTTTTTGGAATAATTACAGAAGCAACAGGCTTCTATTCGCAACAAAGCAATGGCTACGACTATGACAGAAAAACAATTAATGCCTGCCTAATGTTTGAGAAAGGTATTTCTGGCAGTTCTTCTTGGTGTTTTGGAGTTCCCGAATGTGAAGAAAAAGATATTGTTGAAGTTATTGGAAGTAAAGGCTCCCTACGTTTTTCGACATTCTCACATAAGCATATTCAAATTAATCAGAATGGAAACCTAAAAGACTACAATGACAAAGAAATACAAACCCCACAGCTTCCTATTATCAAGGCGGTAGTTGAAGACCTTCAAGGTTTTAATGTCTGCAAATGTACAAGTGTATCTGCCACTCCAGTTAATTGGGTTCTTGACAGAATTCTAAGACATGTATAATTTATGAAACGGTATTATCTCATATTTATATATGCCTTGTTTTGTTCTTTTGCCATTGCACAAAACGACACGATAACTGTCAAAACAAGCGAGAAGCAGGCTGCAAATAATGGTAAAAGTAATTACGTGTATGAAAAGGTAAAAGATTTTAATAAGGTCGACACTTCATACATTGAACCACAGCATTACAATTTTACCGTAATGCTTCAAAACACAAACACTTACGATCTATACACAATAGAAAGCAAAAATGGTTATTCTATGGTTTTTGCTCCAGAACTTACTGTTAAAATCGGTCCTTATTTTGGCTGGCGATGGATATTCGCTGGATACACATTCGATATAGGCCACCTAAGCAATAACTCAAAGAAAGAATTTGACATAAGCATATATTCTTCAAAAATAGGAATTGACCTTTTTTATAGAAAAACTGGAGAAGATTATAAAATTCGAGATATAGACTTAGGTAAGGACATAAATACAAAATCACTAAATGGCATGCCATTTGGCGGATTGTCTGTTGGAATTAAGGGATTTAACGCATACTATATTTTCAATCACCATAAATTCTCCTACCCTGCTGCATTCAGTCAGAGCACACGACAAAAGCGCAGTTGCGGTTCTCCTCTCATAGGACTGGGATACACTCGACATGTACTTGGATTTGATTATAATAAACTTCAAAGTTTGATAAAAGAAAAAATACCAGAATATGAGCAGCAAATAGACTCTGGACTTATGTTCAGCAAAATTCGCTATACTGACATATCCTTGTCTGGCGGCTATGCATATAACTATGTTTTTTCAAAAAACTGGCTACTTGCTATATCACTATCCCTCGCAATCGGCTATAAACACTCTTCAGGCGATTTACAGCACAACGGATTTAGGTTCAGAGACTTCTCTTTCTCAAATATTAGTCTTGATGGAGTCGGTCGATTTGGTATTGTATGGAACAATGATAAATGGTATGCTGGAAGCAGTGCAATACTACACTCATACAACTACAATAAACCACAATTTTCAACAAGCAATTTGTTTGGTAGCATAAACATTTATGTGGGATTTAACTTTGGAAGAAGAAAAATGAAAGAGAAATAAACATTTATAAATTCAAAAACAAATGATACAAATAATAAATACAGCAAAAATGAAAAAAGCACTACTATTTTTATATCTAATTACATTACAACTGCCATGCTACTCACAAGTAAAATCAAATAATGTAAGCTATCAGAAACGTGACAGCATTGACGTAATAAGCATAATAAATGAGGCTAAAAAACTGCCAACATCAACTAATCGTTTCCTATTCATTGCAAGAAAATTTATCGGCAGACCATACGTTGCCCATACACTTGAAATCAACAATGAGGAAAAACTCGTCGTAAATGTCAGAGAAGTTGACTGTACCACATTTGTGGAATATGTATTAGCAATAGAGCAATGTTTAAAAAACAAGAAATACTCTTTTGCAGATTTTTGCAATTACCTTGCCCAAATACGCTATATCAAAGGCAATGTTGACTATACGTCTAGGCAACATTATTTCACTTTATGGATAAAGGATAACACCGAAGATGGTTTCGTTAAAGAAATAAATACACCTAACCCTCCATTTACAAATATTCAAACCGTTAATGTAAACTATATGACAACCCACGTCAGTTCATATCGCATGCTTAATCTTCACAAAGAATGGATAAAACAAATTAGAGCTTTGGAGCAGAGCATAAACGGCAAACGATATAGATACATTCCAAAATCAAGAATAAGTAACACACAATTATTAAGAAGAACTATAAAAACAGGAGATATACTTGCTATTGTATGCAATAAAAAAGGACTTGACATCGCACATCTTGGTATTGCCGTATGGAAGAAAGATGGACTTCATCTGCTCAATGCTTCTTCAATTCACAAAAAGGTTGTAGAAGAACCAATGACACTGCGCAAATATCTATATAAACATCCATCTCATTTAGGTATTAGAGTCATAAAAGTAAAATAAATTTTGGCAGTAAACACTAATCGGGATAAAAAACAGACATAAATATAATAAAGAACTATTTATTTTTTGTGTTTAGCATCAAAAATATTACTTTTGCAGAATATATAAACACATGTATCTGGCTAAATGAATAAGGTATATCACAAAGGAATTATTGAGGAGATAAAAGGCCGAAATGCACTTATTAGAATTGTACAGCACTCGGCATGTGATACATGTAAATCTGCAAAAAGATGTGGTATAAGCGAACAAAGAGAGAAAATAATAATGATTCCAATTGGAAACATAGAAGTTAAGCGTGGAGAATTTGTTGATGTCATAGCCACACCATCTGATGGTATGAAAGCTATTTTTTATGCTTTTATCATTCCATTGGCACTAATTGTTGTTACCCTCATATTAAGCTATATAGCTACCTCTAATGAACCTTTGTCGGCTTTAATAGCCATAACTATGCTTCTACCATATTATGTGCTATTATATAGCTTCAGAAAAAAACTATATGAAATATTCTCTTTTAGAATCGTAAAACAAAAATCATTATCATATAATTAATAAATGAATTTCCTATTGACTGCTATTATCACAATGTGTGCAATCGGACTGGTTGCAGCAATAATATTATACTTCTGCTCTAAAAAATTTGCAGTAGAAGAAGACCCACGTCTACCTATTGTTAATGAGCTACTTCCTGGAGCCAACTGTGGCGGCTGCGGTTTTGCGGGATGCTCTGGCATGGCTGCTGCCCTAATTAAAGGTGCAGACAATGGTTCTATCGAGGGACTTAACTGCCCTGTAGGTGGAAGTGAAGTTATGACAAAGATTGCAGAGCAGCTTGGACTTTCTATTTCTGAGACAAAACAGAAAGTTGCTGTAGTAAGATGCAATGGAAATTGTGAGCAAAGACAAAAAATAAATGACTATAATGGGCTTATGCAATGTTCTGCCATGAACGCCTGCGGAATGGGCGAAAGCGGATGTGGATATGGATGTCTTGGTTGTGGGGATTGCGTTAGCGTATGCCAGTTTGATGCAATCAAGATAGACCGCGAAACTATGTTGCCTGTTGTCGATGTTGATAAATGCTCTGGTTGTGGAAATTGCGCAAAGCAATGCCCTCGCAACATAATTGAACTTAGAGCAAAACGTCCCAAAAACAGGATGATATATGTCAGTTGTGTAAACCACGACAAAGGACCTATTGCAATGAAGGCTTGCAAGAATGCTTGCATAGGATGCAGCAAATGCCAAAAAGAATGTTCTTTCGAAGCCATTACAATTTCTGGTAATTTAAGCTACATCGACGATGATAAATGTAGACTATGCAGAAAATGTGAGAGCGTATGTCCTACACATGCCATCATAGCAAAGAATTTTCCACCAAGAAAAACAACAGTAGAACTATGAAGAAGAAGACTTTCCACATAGGTGGTATTCACCCTAAAGAATATAAAATTACCGCCGAATACAAAGCTATAGAGGCGCCACTACCCGATGTCGCAATTTTCCCATTAGCCCAACACATTGGCGCACCAGCTAAGCCTATTGTAAAAAAAGGTGATAAGGTTAAAGTTGGTTCACTTATTGCCGAGTCTGGTGGGTTTGTTTCTGCACCAATATACTCTTCTGTTTCTGGAACTGTTGCAAAAATTGAAGAACGAATAGACGCAACAGGTTATAGAAAACCATGCATAATAATAAATGTAGAAAAAGACGATTGGGATGAAAACATTGATAGAAGTAGCACTTTAGAAACAATAAAAAATCATCCTGAACTTACACCAGAACTTATTGTTGAAAAAATAAAAAATGCAGGTATTACGGGAATGGGTGGAGCAGGATTTCCAACTTTTATAAAACTTACACCTCCGCCAAATGCCAAAGCAGAATGTGTCATAATAAATGCGGTAGAATGTGAACCTTACATCACTTCAGATTATCGACTTATGATGGAACATTCGGATGAAATAATAGTAGGAATTGAACTTTTGATGAAGGCAGCAAAAGTTGAAAAAGCATATATCGGTATTGAAGAGAACAAACCTAAAGCTATAAAACTTTTTGAAGACAAACTCAATGAGAGAAACGACATCAAAGTTGTTCCTTTAGCAAAGAAATACCCTCAAGGCGGTGAAAAGCAATTAGTGGATGCAGTCATAGAACGACAGGTTCCTGCTCCACCTGCAATACCAGTTAACGTTGGAGCAATTGTTCAAAATGTAGGCACAACATTTGCTGTGTACCAAGCTGTTATGAAAAACATGCCATTGATAAGCAGATACACAACCATCACAGGCCTACAACTAAAAAATCCTAAGAACTTTATTGTCAGAATAGGTACTCCTATTAATATTCTTATAGACAACTGCGGCGGTCTGCCTGAAGGAGAGAACAAGCTACTCGCAGGTGGTCCGATGATGGGCAAATCACTATTTTCTACCGAAGTCCCAATAACTAAGGGAACAAACTGCATAACTGTATTGACTGATAAATATGCCAAGCGCAAACCAATGCAGCCATGTATAAGATGCGCCAAATGCGTAGAAGCCTGTCCTATGGGATTAGAACCATACCTGCTTGCAAGGGTATCAGAGCTTAAACTTTGGGAAAAAGCAGAAGAAGAGGATATCACTTCATGTATAGAATGCGGTTCATGCCATTTTACATGTCCTTCAAACCGACCACTTTTAGACTTTATTCGTAATGGAAAGTCTACTGTAATGGGAATAATTAGGGCAAGGAAATAACATAAAGATTTAATGTCCTGCAAAAAAAACAATAACAATGAGCAAATTAGTAGTATCACTATCACCACATGCACACAGCAACGACAGTTTAGAGCGCAACATGTATGGAGTCATAATCGCTCTCATACCAGCACTAATCGTTTCATTTATATATTTCGGTATTGGCTCTGCTATAGTATGCGCAACATCAGTTATTGCAGCAATAGCAACAGAGTGGGTCATAACAAAATTTCTATTAAAAAAAGAACCAACAATCTCTGATGGTTCTGCCATTCTAACTGGCTTATTGCTCGGTTTCAATCTCCCGTCAAATCTGCCATTATGGATTATTGTTATTGGCGCTGTTGTTGCTATTGGTATAGGAAAAATGACATTTGGAGGATTAGGCAATAACCCATTCAACCCTGCATTAGTAGGCAGATGTTTTCTTCTTGTCAGTTTTCCTGTTCAAATGACATCCTGGCCTGTGATTGGGCAGATTACTCAATATACAGATGCGACGACTGCAGCCACCCCACTCTACTACATGAAAGAGGCAATAAAGCACGGAGATGTTTCTTATCTGCAAAATGTTCCAGACGCACTTCACTTGTTATTAGGCAACTATCCTGATGCGAGCGGAAGCGGTACTATTGGCGAGATATGTGCTATAGCTTTGCTCATCGGTTTAGCATATTTACTTTTCATGAAAATTATAACATGGCACATTCCTGTAAGTATAATTGCAACGGTTTTTGTTTTTAGCGGTTTGCTGCACTTCATCAATCCAGTATATGCAGACCCACTAACAGTTATACTCAGTGGAGGTCTCATGCTTGGAGCAATATTCATGGCTACAGACTATGTTACCTCGCCTATGACTCACAAAGGCCAACTAATATATGGAGTTGGAATTGGTTTTCTTACTGTTGTTATAAGAAACTGGGGAGCTTATCCTGAAGGCATGTCGTTTGCTATACTGATTATGAATGCATTTACACCTCTTATAAATATTTACATCAAACCAAAACGTTTTGGAGAGAAATTGAAAAAATGAAGAAACTAAAATCATCTCTACTCAATATGACACTTGTCATGTTGTCAGTGTCTTTCATTACTGCAGCATTATTGGCTTTTGTAAATTACAAGACTGAGAAACCAATAATGGAACAGAAAGAAAAGGCTATTACTGACGGTATTATTGAAGTGATGGGCAAACAAAAAGTCAATGTAAAAAGTACTGACACTGTAAATATTACAATTGACAATAAGTCCCAAACACTTATAGTGCACAACATCACTGACACAAAAGGCACTGAAAAAGGTTGCGCTGTTGAAAGTGAGACTCAGGGATTCGGAGGAAAACTAAAAATCTTAGTTGGATTTGATAACGAAGGAACAATATTAGGATATACTATACTAGAAACCTCAGAAACTCCAGGATTAGGAGCAAAAGCCGACACTTGGTTTCAGAAGGGTGGCAAAGGATGCATCGTAGGAAAGAACCCTAAAAGCACACGGCTCGGTGTTACCAAAGGAGATGAGGGCGATATAGATGCAATTACTGCATCTACTATAACTTCAAGGGCATTTCTAAAAGCTATCAAACAAGCTTATGATGCAATTAAGAAATGATTTTAAATATAACGAGACAACAAATCAGAATAATAAGAAATCATGAAATACATTAATATTCTTTCAAACGGAATACTTAAAGAAAATCCAACATTCGTCTTGTTGCTTGGAATGTGTCCAACACTCGCAACTACCACATCAGCAATAAACGGTATGTCAATGGGATTGGCAACAATGTTTGTACTAATATGTTCGAATGTTGTTATTTCACTTATAAAAAACCTGACTCCCGATAAAGTCAGAATACCTGTATTCATTGTTGTTATAGCAACTTTTGTAACTGTGCTTCAGATGCTTCTTGCTGCATATCTTCCTTCTATCAATGAGTCACTTGGCATATATATTCCACTGATTGTTGTAAACTGCATTATTTTAGGTCGTGCAGAAGCATTCGCATGCAAGAATAACCCTTTAGCAAGTCTTTTCGATGGTATAGGTTGCGGATTAGGTTTCACTTTGGCATTGAGCCTCTTAGGTGCTATTCGTGAGATACTTGGAAGTGGTTCTCTATTTGGTTTTACAATAATGCCAGAGACAACTAATATACTTCTATTTGTACTACCTCCAGGAGCATTTATTTCACTTGGCTACCTAATTGCAGTTATTAAATCTGTTGAAAATAAATAGAAAATAAATAACATATGGAATACTTCTTAATTTTCATATCAGCGATATTTGTCAATAATATTGTTCTGTCACAATTCTTAGGCATTTGTCCTTTCTTAGGTGTTTCAAAGAAAATAAATACTGCAGCAGGCATGGGAGCTGCTGTTGCCTTTGTTTTGACACTGGCAACATTAGTTACATATCTGCTTCAGGTTTATATACTTAATCCTTTCAATCTGCAATACCTGCAAACATTAGCCTTCATTTTGGTTATTGCGTCATTAGTACAAATGGTTGAGATTATATTGAAGAAGGTTTCTCCTGCATTATATGCAGCTTTAGGTATTTTCCTTCCTCTAATAACAACAAACTGTGCTGTTCTTGGTGTCGCTATACTCGTCATTCAGAAAGAGTACAATCTACTCCAGAGCATCATCTACGCTTTTTCTACAGCATTAGGTTTTGCCTTGGCATTAATCGTTTTTGCAGGATTAAGAGAACAATTAGCCTTAGCGAAAATACCAAAAGGCATGCAAGGCGTTGCAATCGTTCTCATAACAGCAGGCATATTGTCTCTGGCATTTATGGGATTCTCTGGTGTTGACTCTGGACTCAAACAACTTATTGTAAATAATTAAAAACAAAATATAATAATACCAACTTGTATTTGTTAGTATTAACATAAATATCTAAAGTACAAATGAAAAAAACAATCTTAGTCACTGGTGGTACAGGCTTTATTGGTTCACACACAACGGTTGAGCTGCAAGAAGCTGGATACGATGTCGTAATTGTTGACAACTTGTCTAACTCTAATGAAAATGTAATAGATGGCATTGAGAAAATAACAGGCATTCGCCCTGCTTTTGAAAAGGTAGACTGCTTAGATAAAGATTCGCTTGATAAAGTTTTTAAGAAATATTCTCCTATTGAGGGAGTAATACATTTTGCTGCATCTAAAGCTGTAGGCGAAAGCGTAGAAAAACCTCTGCTCTATTACAGAAACAATATCGTTTCGCTAATAAACATTCTTGAACTAATGGTAGACAACTGCGTTCCTGCCATTATATTCTCATCAAGTTGCACAGTCTATGGTCAACCAGATGCAGAACATCTTCCTGTTACAGAAAATGCTCCAATACAGAAAGCCCTCTCACCATATGGTAACACAAAGCAAATTAATGAAGAAATCATTGCAGACTTCATTCATAGCAAAGCCCCGTTGAAATCTATCATACTGAGATATTTCAATCCTATCGGTGCACACCCGTCTGCTCACATAGGCGAACTACCTAATGGCGTGCCGATGAATCTTATTCCTTTTGTAACTCAGACTGCTGCTGGCATACGCGAACAACTGAAGATTTTCGGCAACGACTACGATACTCCCGACGGAACCTGCATCCGCGACTATATCTATGTCGTTGACTTGGCTAAAGCTCATGTGGCAGCAATGAATAGAGTACTGCAACAAGACTCTCCAGAACTCGACTATTTCAATATCGGTACAGGTAATGGAGTTTCTACCCTCGAAGTTGTCAATAGCTTTTGCGAAGCTACTGGCGTTAAACTCAACTGGGCATTTGCACCTCGCAGGGAAGGCGACATTGAAAAAGTATGGGGAAATGTAGACAAAGCCAACAAAGTATTAGGATGGAAAGCAACAACACCTCTAAAAACCGTATTGGCTACAGCATGGAAATGGCAGCAAAAGTTGCAGTCGCAGCAATAGTAGTTTTTTCCCTAAGCCAATGCCAAAAGACTGAAGCCCCCATCGTCACGCCTTGGGGGCAAGTCATTGGCGACTCTTCTGACAATAGTCACTCCGTTGTGTCTTTCGACGATATTCTGCAACAGGGTGAACTGATTGCCGTAACCATGTCTGGTCCTGAAACCTACTATGAATATCGTTCACAACCTGTAGGAACCCAATATTTTCTTCTTTTGCAATTTGCAAAAGCCTGCGGTTTGTCACTACGTGTCGACTTATGTAGTGACACCACTACTATGTTCAAGCGTATCAGACAAAATCAGGCAGATATCGCAATACTGCCAAACAGTCTTAAGAACGACAGTTTGCAACGATATCAACTTGCAACCATTAGCAGCATAGGATGGATTGTAAATAGCGGAAACCACCAACTTGCCGACACCCTCGCCCGATGGTATCGTCCAGAATATCTTAATCGTGCAGCCTCAGCATCACATCCTGTGTCACTTCCACGTTATGCAACAGATACAAAACGATACAAAACCCCAAGAGGTGCAATCTCACCATTCGATAACCTATTCCGTCGTTATGCTCCAACATCACGTTTACACTGGAAACTATTAGCAGCTATAGCTGCACAAGAGTCAGCATTCAATCCTTCTGCACAATCATGGGTAGGGGCAAGAGGTCTGATGCAAGTAATGCCACATACAGCTACACGTCATGGAGTAAGCCCCGATCTGCTTTATCAGCCTAATTACAATATTCGAGCTGCAGCTCTTCATCTTCGCTACATACAGCAGCAACTTGCCATACAAATCAGAGATCCACGAGAAAGAATACTGTTCACACTTGCTGCATATAATGCAGGTTTAGGCCATGTTACCGATGCTATAGCTCTTGCAGCACATCTCAATCGCGACAGTCGCCACTGGTCTTCCGTATCACAAGTAATGCTACTACTTCAGCAACCAGCCTATAACAGACTCCCTGTTGTACGTCATGGATATGCCCGAAGTTCCGAAACTGTTGACTATGTAGAGCGCGTAGTTGCACGTTATCAGACATTTAAAGGATTCAGAAAATAGGACTAAACGTTTTTTGCAGTTAACCATTAAAACAATTTCGCATATTAATTAATATGCAACATAATGGCGAAGCCTATTTATATCTTCATTGGTAAATTCCTTTAAAAGTCTAAGATCGGATAAGTCTTGAACATCACCACGCAACCTGCGAAAATCGACAATAGCTTTTGCTTGATAGAAATTTATATATGGATGCTTGCGCAATTGATTTACATTCAGTTTGTTTATAGCTATCTTTTTTACAGGCGCATGATCATTTCTGAAATAGTCAAGAGCCTCATCTGGCAAACCATCAATCTCAGCCAGTTGCGTAACATCATAAAATCCACCTAATCTGTTTCTATAGCTAACTATGGCACGAGCAAAACCGCTACCTATACCTGGCACTTTCTTTAATTCTGTCGTATCAGAATTGTTTAGTGATATTGTTTCTCCAAATTTTAACTTTACAGGATACTTAATACTGTCACGAACATACTCGTTACCCTTATATTCTGCCCATCTTGCCCTTGCTTGCTGATAATCAGAAGATATCCGGATATATGGTTCAAGTTCTCTATACTGTTTTTCTGTCAAACCATATATTCGTGAGAAATCTTCACGGCTTCTAAACACTCCTCCCTTATTTCTATACTTATAGATGTTTTTCACTTGCCATCGAGATAAACCGAGTCTCAACAGCTGAGAGCTATCAGCAGTATTAGGGTCAAAACTAAACCTTTCAACCACTCTGTCGCTTTTGTCATCATAATAGTAATCTATATTCCCAACAGATTTTCCAATATTTTGTTCTGCTTTCCTTATTGTATCCGACAATGCAACTTTCTGAGATTCGTTGTTATCATTACTACCAAAACACAGATACAATCCACACAAAACAACACCTATAACAAGCAAAGTGAATATGACTCGTCTGTCACTGCGCGGCAAATAGAAAAAATCATTCAAAAACATAGTTTCTTACCTATTTATTAGTAATTCTTAGCTCATTGACTGTTTATAATTACAAAGTTACAAATAATTTTACAAACAAAACAAAACCAACATTGAAAAATAGTGCATGGCTATTATGGATTAATGATTAAGGAATAATGATTATATGGAATGTTGCCGAGTAAACAAAAACATATAATAACTCATAACTCGTTCCCGTTAAGGTTAAAGCTATTTCAATCTGAAAGCTATTTCCCGTTTCTTGCCTTTGCCGAGCAAAAAACTTGCAATTTTCAGAGCCGAGTTTGGCAAAAAATTGATTAACTAAACTCGCTGATAACTTAAAAATTTACGACCGAGCGAAATGAAGTTGCAAAATATGCGAGTATTTGGCGGTTTTTTGTTGTTTTTAGTAAATCGCTTAATATCAAGACATTATAGCTTTCATCGTAAAACTCATAAGTGTTAAAAAAGTCAAAGGGCATCTTTCGCAGTGTGAAAGGGCACCTTTGGCACTGCAATATGCCACATATCGCACTGCGATATGCCACGTTTCGCATCGCGAAAGGACACCTTTCACTTTTTCATTCCTTATGTTCGTTTACATTGTTTAAGCCGATTGATTAACAATTAAATAGATTTTCACATTTCGCCTCGTGCCAAGCAGAAAATCTTTCTCTAGAATGAAAATTCCATTTGTCAAGATTTTTTACTTTTTTCGTCAATATTTTGGGCTGATTTTGGAAGTTACAGTTTGTAATCAGGAATTGCTCTCCTAAGTCAGGGGGAGCTGTCACGAAGTGACTGAGGTTTGTGTTTTCTGAATATGAGGTTATAAGGTGACTATTGTTTTTTAGGTTGCATAGTCTATGGGGCGCTCCGCTTAGAGGGTATGAGGCAGTTATGCAATAATTCCTAACTATGACAGCCTAACATCACCTCAGAACCTTAAATGTTCAGAAAGTCCGAAACTTTAATCATATAATATTAATAATACCATATAAATATGTATTATCAATATCCGTCTTATATATATTAGAACTTTGCTTAATATATAAACAACGAAAAAAATATATTTGTCTTGCCGTTCTAAGAATTTATTCTTAGTTTTGCATCGCTATTCCTTCAATAGGCGTATAATGCATAAAATATCAACAAAAATGTGCAAATATAATTTCTCATTAAGCACTTTGGGTATGTAACAATAATAAACAAAAACAATTTATCATGAAAAAGTATTTTAGTTTTTTAGCCTTTATTTTAATGGGTGCATTAAGTCTGAGCGTTGTGTCTTGTGGTGACGACGATGAAGAAGACTTTTCTGGTGGAGGAAACATCATTGGCACATGGTCAACCGACTTAGCTAGTGACATTAGCAAACAGCTGGATGATGACGATTACATAACCAATATGGAACAATACTATCAGTTCAAAAATGATGGTACTTTTACAGAAGTACTTGCAACGACCTACAGCGATGATTGGGTAAAATGGTTTAATGAAGACAAACAAGAAATCGAAATTGAAAGAGGAACATGGAAGGTATCAAATGGCTTATTATACATTACTTACGAAGACAATTTCACTGATTATAGTAATAATACATACAAATATAGTGTAAAAGGCAATAAACTCACATTAACAGCAATCTCTGGCATAATTCTATCAGTAACTTTTACTCGTATTCCTGACAGTACAATTGATAAATACCTAAAATAATTGATATAAAAAAAGACAGCCATTAATCACATGGTTGTCTTTTTTTATTACGACATAAGCAATCTTCACTTTTTAAGAAGCCTATAGCCTATAATACCTCCTATGATGGAGGCGGCAAAGATTGCGACCTTTGCTTGGATATAATTGTTGGCATCATTGAACGCTAACATTGTAACAAACATTGACATAGTGAAACCGATAGATGCAAGGAAGCCTAAACCTGTAAGCCGTCGCCATGTCATCTTGCGCGACCTATGCCCCAACCCAACCTTTTCTGTTATCCATACGGCAAATAATATACCTAATGGTTTACCGAAAAGAAGACCTGCAAAAACACCTATAGCAACATTACTTTCTGTAAGAACAGACAAATCCATATCTACAAATGATATTCCAGCATTGCCCAATGCGAATATTGGCATTATTACGAATGATACAAGAGGCTGCAATCCGTGTTCCAAACGCTGAAGAGGTGGCATTGCCTTCAGCGAATCAGACTGTACTTTAGAGAGTATCTCCATTTGTTCAGGTTCTAATGTACGAACATCATTTCCCTCAGTATTTTCAAATTTATGCAACTGTTTTTTTGTCCTTGCAATAAATGCTATTTCAGGAATACTTGAGTCGGCAGGTATAACCAAAGCGGCAAGCACAGCAGATATTGTAGCATGAATACCCGACATAAGGAAAGCCATCCAGACACCTCCTATTCCCAATATGCCATAGAACCACACATTTTTTACACCCATACGGTTTCCTATAAACATAACTAACAATATAACAAGACCAACAAGCAGGTTTGCAAACGAAATATGAGACGTATAAAACAAAGCTATGACAAGAACTGAACCTAAATCGTCAACTATAGCTAAAGTGGTTAGGAAAACCTTGATTGACACTGGAACCTTATCACCTAACATATACAAAACAGCCAAAGCAAAGGCAATATCAGTAGCCATTGGTATTCCCCATCCCTGATATGCTGGTGTATTTGCATTAAATACAATATAGAATGCTGCAGGGACTAACATGCCAAATATTGCAGCCACTACAGGCAGGGTTACTTTGCGAATATCCTTTAATTCTCCGCCAATAAATTCATGTTTTAGTTCGAGTCCTATTACAAAAAAGAACATGGACATGAGACCGTCGTTAATCCAGTGCTCAATGCTAAAATCAAGGAATGGTTTACCATTGAATATAAAACCAAAGTGATAATCGAGGAAGGAGCTATATTCATCACGAAGCGGAGAATTAGCAAGAACCAATGCTATAAGCACTGATACTGCCAAGACTATCCCACTTGACTTCTCACGGTTCATGAATTGAATAACTGGAAGTATTATTTTATGTTCAATTTCTTTTTGATAACTTTGTTTCATTTTCATCATAAATATAAGCTTAATAGATGTTGAGTTACAAAGATAGCAACTTTTTACGATAGCAGCAAAGGAAGTAAGCAGATTTCTATGAAAATATAGATAGATCGAGATAAAAAAAGTGGACTATAAGTTAACAACCAAGTAGGTATAACTAATAGTCCACATTTTTATTTCTGAAAATTAGCACAAAGACTAATTTGATTCAGAGTCTTATAATATTTATTCTCTCACAGATCTATTACATGAAGAGATAACGATTGTCTACGACGTCAGCCTTACGCTGCAAATCTTGCTGAATGCTCTGGAACATTGTACGCATGTTCTGCATTGCAACTTGCTCAGCATACTGCTTAGCATCAAATTTACCTGGCAGTTGCTTCTTGTCTGTAACCTGGAATACGTAAACACCTGCATTACCTTTAACAGGATGAGAAGAGAACTTACCCTTAGGAGTAGCAAACACAGCTCCGCTAAGTGCAGGTTCTGAAGCCTGAAGTGCAGGAATCATTGCAGGTGCAGCAAATGTAATCTGTTCCACCGTTGTAACCTTGCATCCTTTCTGCTTAGCAGCTGCAATGCTGTTTACACCATTCAGCTTAGCCTTTATTATCTCAGCCTTCTTGTCGTTCATAGCTTCAGCCTTAACATACTCCTTAACTTGTGGATGGTCAAGGGTGAGATATCCCTTTGGATGAACCTTTGTAAGAACAACAACAAGCAGTTCGTCAGTATTGCTACCACAGCTATAAACTGGAGAGATGTCACCTTCTTCTGCTTCAAAAATCCACTTCAAAGCATCGCGTGTTCCCTGAATTCCAGCAACATTGCCAGAAGATGTTGTTACATTAGGCATTTCCAAAACCTGATAGCCACTCTTCTGAGCATTCTTTTCCATGTCTGCAAGTGTACGGTTAGCTGCTACGAAAGAATTGAACTTATTATAGATTTCATTTGAAGTCTCATCAGAGAAATCAATAGTCTTCTTGATAACAGCAACGTCATAGCGTGTTGAGAAGCTCTTGCGATCAGTAACCTGAATAATCATGTTGCCCTGTGTGAGTGCAATATTCTGATAAGCATTCAAAGCACCGTCATTCCAAGCATTGATGATAGGCATATTCTCCTTAGACTGCAATGCTGCATTGTAGATCTGGTTACCTGTTACCCACTGCTTTTCACCAGTTTGGTTGTATTTCTTTGCAAGTGCTTCAAAGTCTGCACCCCCCTGAAGGGCTGTGTAGATGCTGTCGGCAGTCTTCTTAGCTTCTGCTGGAGTATTTCCACCAACGGCAATCATTCTGTACTGGATTGAGTCAGCTTGGCTTGTCTTACCCATCAAGCGAATGATGTTAAGAGTATTGTCAGCCTTATTTTCAACAGGACCTACAGTTGAACCAACTGCGATAGAATCAAGCTTATTAGCAATATCAGTTGGGAAGATGGTCTTAGCAGCAGGAACACCTGCATACTGAATACGTGACTGGCTCTTGCGAACAACCTGTTCAACATTAGCAGCAGTCTTCAGTTCTTTTGCATACTGATTCATCTGCTTCTGAAGTTCTGCACGGTCAGCTGCCGAAGCAACCTTCTTTACATCGATGTATTTGATTTCGCGAATCTCCTGAGGAATATAGAAACGCTCTTTTAGTTCATCATATTTAGCCTTTAAGTCTGCATCAGAAACCTTAGCCTCATTGTCGTTGATTGATTTGTAGTCAATATAAGCAAGTTCAACATTGCTTTCTATCTTCTCTGCATCGAATGCGAACTTAGCTTCAACTGGATTAGAGAGAACACCTGCCTGAAGCATGGCCTGGTACTTCTGCATGAGAAGAGTCTGACGAAGCTGGTTCTCTTTGAACAACCAGTAGCGGTGAGCCTGCTCCAATTGCTCTGCCATCTGTGGATTATTCTTACGAGCACTGTTGTAGTTTGCAAGGAACTGCTTCAAGGCATTAGCATCGAAGCGACCTGTCTTTTCGTTATGGAACTGTGGAATAGCTACGCTCATCAGGAACTGATGAGTACCCTCGTTAATAACATTCTGGATTTCTTCGTCTGTAACAGTAAGGCCAAGAGCCTTAGCTTCTGCCTCAATCATCTTGTTATTAACATAGTTCTGCCATGCCATTTCGCGAATCTGCTCATCTGATGGAGCAGGACTCTGCTGCATAGCATACTCTGTGCTTGTGGCTTCTTTAAATTCTTCCACATACTTCTGATAGTCCTGTGCATTGATTTTCTCGCCCAGTACTGATGCCAACTGGTTGCGTTTCTGAGCACTAAACGATTCACAAGACTTGAAACCATCTCCTGCGATAAAGGCAAAAAGGCCTAGAGCAATTATCGCAACCAAGAGTGGTCCTTTACTTCTAATTTTTCCTAATGCTGCCATTTGAATTTTATGTTTTTATTATTATTATTTTTTATTTCTATAATTAAAAAGCGTACAAAATTATGAAAAAAAATGCAAATGACCCAATTTTTCGTTTGAAAAATACTCTTATTGCACTACTTTTCCTCATTTATTGCAATACCGTCAACTTGACAAGCTCGATTTTAGTCATCGTATTCTTCATAATCCTAAACTCATATTGTCCTATTGTGACAATTTCGTTTATCTTCGGGAAACTCTCATATTCATGCAGAATGAGTCCTCCTATCGTCATATATTCATCGCTCTCAGGCAATGCAAGATTAAACATCTCGTTAACTTTGTCAATCTCTAGTCTGGCTGAAAGCATATATTCATTTTCTTTTATCTGCTTTGCAATATACTTTGTGCTGTCGTGTTCGTCTTCAATATCTCCGAAAATTTCTTCTACAATGTCTTCGAGAGATACGATTCCGCTTGTTCCTCCAAATTCGTCAACTACAACACCGAGCGACTTTTTCTGCTGAAGGAATATCTGCATAAGTTTCTTCGCAGCCATTGTTTCTGGTACGAAGGGCAAAGTTCTGATATGCTTAACCCAGTCTGTTGTTCCCTTAAACATTTCCGATGAATGTATATAGCCGACAATATGGTCTATATCTTCGTGATAGACAATTATTTTCGAGTTTCCGCTCTCAATAAACATTTGCTTCAGTTTATCAATTGAACAATTGTCTTCAACAGCGTTTATTTCTGTTCTCGGAATCATACAATCACGCACTTTTGTATCTACAAAATCAAGAGCATTCTGGAAAATCTTGACTTCTTCTTCAATATCGTCTTCACTTTTGGCATTGTCGATGCTTGACTGCACAAGATAGTCAAGGTCTACCTTAGAGAAAAGCTCATCGGTCTTAGCTTTCTCAACCTTTATACCTATAACCTTCAACAAAATTCTTGACAGCCATGTTGCAAATCTCGATATAGGCCAAAGAAGCACATAGCAGATGAATGCAGGCAGAGCAAAAATTGTAAGAAAACGGTTAGGGTGACTTTTGAAAAGGGTTTTCGGCAGAAATTCACCTGTGAAAAGAACTATAACAGTAGAGAGTATCGTGTTTGCAGGCACTTGAAACTCCTCAGATAGTCCCTGAAAAATAGTATTATTGAAAAGGCGCGCTATCAGTATACCATATATAACGAGTGCTATGTTATTGCCGACAAGCATAGTGCTTACAAAGTTATTCGGGTGGTGGAAGAATACCGACAAGCACCGCTGCGTCAGGCTATTCCGTTCTTTGTCCATCTCTGCGAGCATCCTGTTGACTGAAACAAAGGCAATCTCCATACCCGAAAAAAAGGCAGAGAAAACCATGGTCACTATAATCCCGATTATGAGTGGTATATCCATTATCTGTTTTTAGTTGTCTTTAGTAAAGTTTTTCTTATTGTTCTACTTGTAATAATACGAGGGTTAAGTTTCTTTTCTGTCGTCAATCCTGTTTCTACCTGAGCAATGGAATCGTTACGTTCCTGCGCACAGGCTCTGCCGGCTTGCGCCCGAAGAGCATTGATGTATCAACGTCGCTTTGTGTCATAGTATCGCTTGGGAGTGAGCCGAAATCACCTTTTTCAAACGAGCCTTTGCTATTTGATATATAGTATTTTGTCATTCTGTCGTCGCTTCTGAAATATGAGCCTTGCAACTGTCGTTCAGGCGTAGTCAGTTTAGAGAAGCGATTTGAATAGAGTTCATGTTTTTGTTCGTCCCAATAGAGTTCTTCGCTCGTAAAGTGAAGTCCCTGTTTAGTCTTAATGTTCACTCTTCCGCGAAGTTTCCAAAGTCGCTTTATATCATAATAGTAAGCAGTGTCACACTGGATGTATGACTGAACATGAAAGTTTTCATCAAACTGTTCGAGAAAAACTCCTTTATCAAAAATCCACCTTGATGGGTTCACATTCTGATTTATTTCCCATCGTTCTGCCACTATTCTATATTTAATTACTCCAGAATCGGAAATAAGAGTATTCACTCCATATGTCGTCATTACAGCAACTGAGTCGCGCGGATAGATGGCGGGCGCAGTATGCTCTTGTTTTTCTTCACATGAGAACAAGAGCAATGCAGCAACAGCTAACCACAAAAACGTGATTAGCCTGATCTGCCTGACTGATTCTTGAAATGGTTCTGTTGCTTGTTCGCTCATGCCTATGCCGTTATTCGAACTTCCACTTCTGGAACCATCGTTCATTGAACGTAATACCAATACAAATACGGAATGTGTTTTCCTTGAGCATTCCCTTTGCTTCTTGTCTTACCCACTGTCCGGAAACGTTAAGAATAGAACGGTTGTTGTAAGAATTAACTATAGGAATACCAAAACCTGCACTTACGCTCAACTCCTTAGGTCCGTCGTTCTGACCGATGTTCACATAAGGTGTTGCATAAGAGACACCTGCTCTATAGCGTAATCTGCCGAAGAAATTGCGCGAAAGAGAATTTTTGCAGTACTCTCCGCCTAATACGAACTTATGTCGGTTTGAGAAATAATCGTTACTCAAAGTGAATGAAGATTGCTCGCCTGATGAATGAAATTCAGGGAACTTCACATCAGCCCATTTCTGCAAGGTATAGTCAAATCCAATTTTCCACTTATTGTTATGACTCCAGAAAAGACCTGCCCCAAACGTATGTGGCAAGCGCAAACCTTTACTTATAGAATAGTGGGTTGTGTCTGCAACCTGAGTCTGAGCATTGATAGAAACTATACTGCATTCTGGGTCGGTACTGATTTCGTGTCCGAGTCCATAAGTAAGACCTAAAGTAAGTTTGTCTTTCTTTGTTAAACTTGCTGTATATTGCAGACCGAAATTAACATCATAGGTTCTTACTTCTGCAGAAAGAGTCTTAGTTATGGCGTTGACATAGGTATCACTATATCCGTTTATAAGCGAATGAGAGTAATCCCCCCACATATATGCAGCATTTACACCTAAAGAAAGATTTCGCAATGGTTCCCAGCCTACACCGACATAGACTTTACGTAAGCCTCCATTACCAACATAGGTATTAGAATATTGCATGCCTTGTTGCTGCGAACCGAGACGGTTTACAGTAGAATAGTTGTAACCTATCTGCGTGAACGGAATCAATCCAAACGAAACACCGACATGCTTTGCAGCACGAAATCCAGCCACAGCATAGTCGAAATTGGCATTGTTTGCATTGAGCCGCTTTCCGTTTTCCTCAAAATTAGTCAACTGGAGCGACAGTCCTGCATCAAAAAGGAAGGTCAGAGAGTCAAGTTTTGAGTAAGAAGCAGGGTTGAGATAGTTCACTTGATTGCCTTCGCTAAAACCTATACCGACACCTCCCATGCCTCTGTTGAATCCACTGCTTTCGCCTGTCAGTTCTCCAAAACCGAATTGGCTATAAGGCGAATTTGTACCACTTTGAGCCGAAGCCGTCAGCACTGAGGCTGCAACAATGGCTGCTATAATGATTTTTTTCATTCTGATTCTTTAGTTCTTACATTTTAGATGCAAAGTTGCAACATTTTTCTGAATCTTGCAAATTGCATTGGTTAAAGATTAACCTATAGGCAGAAAATTTATTATTTTTGAGTATTTCTTTATGTGTTTTCACAATATTTGATACTCTCCTCTGCCCTACTTTTGTCTGCGCGACAAATTATAGTTGAAGTAATCTTCGTTGCCTGTAACGTCTTTTATTACCTTCAGGAATGGAGGGAAAATTATATCGCTATGCTCTTTCTTTCCCTCTATCTCAAGAATGCTGGCGCCCACCTCAGGTTGCTGATACGTATCAAGTTCGAAGTATTGTTTTTCCCAAACAAAGTTCTTACGTATCTTTTTGATTGTCAGTCGCTCTGGGTCTGCCTGTTCAAGTAGAGTTACATATCTGTTTGGACTTATTTGTCGCTCTGTTTCAATGCGTTCAGTTTCAGAAACTTGTTTCTTTGTAGTCTGGAAATAAACATAACTTCCTTCGCGTCCGCGCTTTCTGAGTCTTATTTCCAGTCCAGGCTCTGTCTTCAGATAGGTTTGTGTAATTTCGCTTTCAATTACTTCAGGAATTTCCCCAATCACCTCGACAAGATATTTACGTTCTGTCTCAATTGGTTCTGGAGTACCTATCAGGCTTGAAATTTCAGAAAGCACTCGCCTTATTTTCTGTTCAAAGTCTTCGCTGTTGTCAACAATTCGCAGATGAGGATGGCCTGTCCATGCTGCCGCTACCTTTTTGTCGAGTGTGCGTGCCAGTTCTATCCCTTCCGAGCGATACTGGTTGTTGGCATTTGTGAAATACTTCTCTGCGCCACGGGCTGCAGTAACAAGATGAAGCACAGCATCATAGCGAGAGTCGCGCAACTTGACAGTATCTGTTCCCAACTCAATAAGTATGGCCTGCCACATTTCTTCCGACATGTAGGCAGAAATATCCATAGTTCCCCTATCGCAGATAACGATGGCAGGTTTACCCGACGAAGCTGCAATCTCAGCAAAGCGGTCTTCCAGTTCCATCTGCATCTTCAGCGTAGCCTTTTCTTCCTGATAGAAATAGGCCTTATCATCCGTAAGATAGTTTATGCCAGCCGCGCTGAACATAGTGGGAACTTCTGGCAGTGTATATACTTGAAAACCTCGCGTAGAGAAATATTCTATAATCCTTACCATTGCGGTTGTCTTACCTGCGCATGGTCCTCCTGTGAGTACAATCTTTGTGACGTTATTCATTTTGTTAGCGTTAAAAACTTCGCAAAATTACGGTTTTATTTCCATTTACCAAAATTTCGATTATTATTATTGGCATGTTTTTGATTTTGTGAGTTTATAAGCTATTTTTATAAAGACGATAAGTCTTTTACTACATCTTTGTACTTACTAACTAAGAATATTATGCATTTTAACTACCTGTTAACACTAATATTTTTGCTGAGTACCATTTTGAAAAATCTTGACAAAACACTCATTTTCTTGTTATAAAAACTCTTTCATAATCGCCTATATTGTCCTCTCCTTCACAGTTGTCCACTTGTAACGCTTTATGCGCTTAGAAAAGAAATTTCATGCAATTACCTATCATTCAATGATTTGCAAAAGGAGGAAAAACGATAGGTATTGCTTCGAAATGCGAAAGGTGCCCTTTCGCACTGTCATATGTGGTGTTTGACCATGTCAAACGTATCGTTTCGCACTGCCATATGCCACATATCGCAAACGCTAACAAACCTTTCAATCGTGAATGTCGGTTAAAATTATTCACAACCTTTAAGTATATTGATTAACAACTTCATGGATATTAAGTTTTCAGCGTGCCAAACTAAAAAAACAATAAATAGTTCCAGTACCCTTCATCGTTCCAGTTTTTTATTATGAAATATTTTGACAAAATGAGAAAAATCGCGAGGATTTTTTCAACGTAAACACTAACGATAAAGAAAAGCAACAAAACAACAATAAATATCCTGACACACTATTATATTTTGGTAGAAATTTATTACTTTTGCAACCAAAATATGAAAATGAGAAGTTTACAATATATATATAATAAGGTTTTGGCTATAGCACTGATTATGTTTGCCACAACAAATGCTATGGCTGACGACTCTATCGGAACCGCAAACAGATTTGACTCTGTAGAAATAAGCCTGCTCACGTGCGAGCCACACAATAAAGTATACAGTTTGTATGGGCATACCGCGATAAGAATAAACGACAAGGTGACTGGCGAAGACCTTGCCGTAAACTATGGAGTGTTCAATTCAAGAAAGAAAAACTTCGTATTGAGGTTTGTTTTCGGTTTAACCGACTATGAGGTTGGTATTTACCCCTTCAGCAGTTTTCTGCAAGAGTATGAACACGATGGACGTAGCGTGACAGAGCAAGTACTGAATCTGACTGCCGACGAGAAACAGGCAATCATTCAAGACATTGCCATAAATGCAATGCCAGAGAATAAAGTATACAGATATAACATATTCTACAATAATTGTACGACAAAGGCTCGCGACGTAATACTAAAACACCTAAAAGAAAATGTTGAGTTCTCTGAAAGAGGAAACAGGCATTCATTCCGTGAAATGACTCATAAATACACTAAGAATCATCGTTGGGCTCAGTTTGGCAATGATATGCTTTTAGGAGTGAAGGCCGATGCTGAGACCACGCAAGAAGAGCAGCAGTTTCTGCCAGAACGCCTGATGCATGACTTCAATGATGCTCGCCTTGTGGATGACAATCAAAAAAAGACATACCTTGTAAAAAAGACCAACACCATACTGCCTTCTGGGGGAAAAGAAGCAGTGAGCGAGTTTCCACTCCCTCCTATTGCTGTTTGCAGCATTATAGGACTTGCAATTATCATACTTACAATAATAGAGAGAAGCAAAGGGAAATATTTCTGGCTGCTCGATGCCATAATATGCTTGTCATTCGGACTTGTAGGAATACTCCTGACTGCAATGATGTTCTCACAACACCCAACTGTGCAGCTAAATCTGCAATGGATGATGTTCAATCCGCTACCGCTGATATTTGGCTGGAAAGCCATTTGCATGAGAAGAAAAGGCAAAAAACACTGGCTGTGGATTACATGGAATTTAATGATTGTTGGCTTAATTTTTGGAAGTTTCTTCCAGCATTACGCCGAAGGAATTACCGCTTTGGCACTATCTTTGCTGTTAAGAGACATGATAAGAAACATACGCATAGGCAAAAATAAACTAAAAATCACTTCCAAATAATCGGATTTTTAGAATTATTTATTATCTTTGCACGATTTATGTAATTACCCGAATAATAAATAAAGAATAATATAACAAAATGGGATTTTCAAACTTTCTGACATCACTGTTCGGCAACAAATCGAGCCGTGATATGAAACTTATTCAGCCTTTAGTAGATAAGGTCAAAGCCGCTTATCCTGAAATAAAGGCTTTAGACAATGATGCTCTCAGAGCAAAGACTAAGGAAATTCAACAATACGTTCAGAACTCTGCTAAAGAACAAAAAGCAAAAATAGAAGAGCTGAAAGCAACCATAGAAGATACTCCTATCGACCAACGTGAGGCTATCTTCCATCAGATTGACAAATTAGAAAAAGAGGCTCTTGACATATACGAGAAAGCACTTGACGAGGTAATGCCTGTTGCTTTCAGCATTGTTAAGGAAACAGCCCGCCGTTTTGCAGAAAACGAAGAAACTGTTGTAACTGCAACTGATTTCGACCGCGAACTGGCAGCCGATCCAAGTAAGGATTTCATCACAATAGAAGGCGACAAAGCATACTACCATAACCACTGGACTGCAGGAGGAAACGACCTGAAATGGGAAATGGTTCACTACGATGTGCAGCTCTTCGGTGGTGAGGTTCTGCATCAAGGAAAAATTGCCGAGATGGCTACAGGTGAAGGTAAGACCCTTGTTGCCACCCTGCCCGTATTCCTTAACGCTCTGACTGGTAATGGTGTTCACGTAGTAACCGTCAACGACTACCTTGCAAAGCGTGACTCAGAATGGATGGGTCCGCTCTACGAGTTTAATGGTCTTAGCGTTGACTGCATCGACAAGCACCGTCCAAACTCTCCAGAACGCCGCAAGGCATATCAAGCAGATATCACTTTCGGAACAAACAATGAATTTGGTTTCGACTATCTCCGCGACAATATGGCTATATCGCCAGCCGATTTGGTTCAGCGTGCCCACAACTATGCCATCGTCGATGAGGTTGACTCTGTGCTGATTGACGATGCACGTACACCACTCATCATCTCTGGTCCTGTTCCTAAAGGAGACGACCAGATGTTTGAGGAGTACCAACCACTCGTAGAAAGACTTGTGAATGTTCAGCGCAAACTTGCTACCGAATATCTTGCCGATGCGAAAGCAAAGATTACAAAAGGTATTGAAACTAAAGACGACAAGCTGCGCGATGAGGGTTTCCTCTCGCTCTACCGTTCTCACAAAGCTATGCCTAAAAACAAGCCTCTCATCAAATATCTGTCGGAGGAAGGTATCAAGGCAGGCATGCTCAAGACGGAAGAGTATTATATGGCAAACAACAACCGAGAAATGCCGAAGGCCGTTGAACCTCTGTATTTCGTTGTTGAAGAAAAACTAAACTCATGCGACCTTACCGACAAGGGTACCGAGTGGCTGGCTAATCAGGTTAACGACCGCGAACTTTTCGTACTTCCAGACATTGCCGGTCAGTTGTCTGCTCTTGACTCTGAAACTGGTCTTACAGAGGAAGAAAGAGTAAATAAGAAAGATGACCTTATGAACCATTATGCTGTTCAGAGCGAGCGTGTCCACACATTGCAGCAGCTTCTGAAAGCATATACAATGTTTAATAAAGATGATGAATATGTTGTCATCGACGGAGAAGTAAAGATTGTCGACGAGCAGACTGGCCGTATCATGGAAGGTCGTCGCTGGAGTGATGGTCTGCATCAGGCTGTTGAAGCCAAAGAACATGTAAAGGTTGAAGCAGCCACACAGACATTTGCAACAATCACCCTTCAGAACTACTTCCGTATGTATCACAAACTTGCAGGTATGACTGGTACGGCTATTACAGAAGCAGGTGAGTTCTGGGACATATACAAACTCGATGTTGTTGAAATACCAACAAACCGTCCTGTTATCCGTAAGGACATGGACGACCGCGTATATAAGACTGCACGTGAAAAGTATAACGCAGTCATTGAGGAAATTGTAGAGATGAGAAATGCCGGACGTCCTGTACTTGTTGGTACGACATCGGTTGAAATCTCTGAATTGCTGTCAAGAATGCTCAAGATGCGCAATATTCCTCACAACGTGCTGAATGCGAAACTACACCAACGAGAGGCTGACATTGTTGCTCAGGCTGGTAGAAGTTCGCTTGGCATGACTACAATTACAGATGAATACGGAAACTCTCATCAAGAGGAAAGAATGCTTGGTGCGGTTACGATTGCTACCAACATGGCAGGTCGTGGTACCGACATCAAGCTGACACCAGAAGTAAAAGAAGCTGGCGGTTTGGCAATCATTGGTACTGAGCGTCATGAGAGTCGTCGTGTAGACCGTCAGTTGCGTGGTCGTTCTGGTCGTCAAGGCGACCCAGGCTCATCTGTATTCTATGTTTCATTGGAAGACAAGCTGATGCGACTCTTTGCAAGTGAGCGCATTGCTAGCGTTATGGACCGTCTTGGATTTAAGGAAGGTGAACGCCTTGAAGCACCAATGATTTCAAAGAGTGTTGAACGTGCACAGAAGAAAGTCGAGGAAAACAACTTCGGTATACGTAAACGTCTGCTCGAATATGACGACGTAATGAACAAACAGCGTACCGTAATATACGAGAAGCGCCATCATGCTCTCATTGGAGAACGCATCGGAATGGATATCACCAACACTATTTGGGACCGTGTGATAAACATCATCGACAACAATGCCTACATTGGATGTCGTGAGCAATTCATCAAGGTGCTCGGCATGGAATGCCCATTTACAGAAGAAGAATTTATTGCTGGACACAGAGAAGAACTTCAGGAAAAATCATTCCAGATGGCTATTGAGGCATTCAAGCGCAAGACTGAACGCATTCAGACTGTTGCATGGCCTATCATCAAGCAGGTATATGAGAATCAGGGACAAATGTATGAGCGCATCATGGTGCCTATTACTGATGGCAAGCGAGTATACAACATTGCTTGCAACCTGAAAGAAGCATACGACACTGAGGCTAAGTCTGTCGTGAAAGAATTTGAGAAATCAATACTCCTGCATATCATTGACGACTGCTGGAAAGAAAACCTGCGTGAGCTTGACGAACTAAAACATAGTGTTCAGAACGCAAGCTACGAACAGAAAGACCCTCTGCTTATCTTCAAACTGGAAAGTGTCAAGATTTGGGACAACATGATTGACGGAATGAACAACAAAGTTGTCAGCATACTGATGCGTGCCCAGATTCCAGAGATGCAGCACGATGAAGTAAAAGAAGCTGCACCGGAACAACGCTCACAACGATACAACGAGCAAAAGGGCGACAATCTGGTTGATGAGAATCAGCAGGCTGCAGCACAACACGACACTCGCGAGAATGCTGCACAACGCCACACTCAGCCAATCATAAAGGATAAACTTCCTGGACGAAACGACCCATGCCCTTGCGGTAGCGGCAAGAAATTTAAGAACTGTCACGGACGTGGACTATAACATTTCACTTATGCCATAATAATAAGGTAATTAGTTAGGTCCGAATGAATCATCAGAGGTTCTGACAAAATGATTTCGTAGTAACTATAATTTATTTGACAATGATAAAAATTGCCAATCTTAAAAAGACTTTTGGGGAGAAAACTGCCGTTGACATAGAAGACTTCACAATAAATGAAGGCGAAATACTCGGCTTGGTGGGAAACAACGGTGCTGGTAAGACGACTCTGTTCCGTCTGATTCTCGATTTGCTGAAAGCCGACACTGGAACTGTAGAGGTTAGGAAAAGAACTACCAACAGTGAAGACAAAGAGGCAGACTCAGAAGCAGAGTTTATAAACACAGCCGAAAGCGAAAAATGGAAAGACTATACAGGAGCGTTTATTGATGACGGTTTCTTAATTGACTTCCTAACTCCAGAAGAATACTTTGACTTCATCAGAAAAATCTCTGATATAGACAAGACTGAATGTGAGGAACGCCTGAAAGAATTTGAAGGATTGATGGCTGGCGAAATATTAGGTCATAAGAAACTTATACGCGACCTTTCTGCTGGCAACAAGCAGAAAGTGGGTATTATCTCTGCCCTACTCGCTAAGCCAGACATCGTAATACTTGATGAACCGTTCAACTTCTTAGACCCTTCATCGCAGAATGTTCTGAAACACATATTAACAGAATACAACAAGCAGACTGGCGCGACTATACTTGTATCAAGCCATAACCTTGCACATACTGTTGACATCAGTTCGTCTATCGCACTTATGGAAGATGGAAAAATAATCAGGAACATTGACAACAGCAACGCATCTGCAACCAAAGAATTAGAGGATTATTTTAATAAATAACTGATTTTATTACAAAATAATTTGGTTATCAACTAAAATATGTGTAATTTTGCACCGCCTTTTGGTTCCGTAGCTCAGTTGGATTAGAGCAACGCCCTTCTAAGGCGTGGGTCTTGGGTTCGAGCCCCAACGGAATCACAAACGGTCATAAGAGAGTTTTCGTTAAGGGAACTCTCTTTTTTTATTTATTATATGGGCATGCATGTACTTTCCACCACCTTGTGGCTCTAATGAGAAGAACTAATATAAGTGGTGTCGAAATCTTAAGAAGATAATTTAACAATCCAATCTATACATAACAATTTTTTTTGAGTACCTTTGCGTTTAAGAATAAGACAAATCGGAATTTATGGAATATATAAAAACAGGAAAAATGATACGAAAACTTTCATTCCTCGCCATTACAGCCATCATGTCACTTGGGATGAACGCACAGGAGATCAATCCTTACGTTTCATTCGTTCAAGGGCAGACAACTTCTCCTTTCGACTACCTAACGCTGAAGATAAAGCAATACAACGTTGTGTCTTTGGGCGAAGACCATTGGGTGAAAGACCACATGCAATTTCTGGCCGATTACCTCGAACATGTTGCCAGCGACACGACTTTCCACATTGATGCACTTGCATGGGAAAGCGGAAACAGCATAGACCAAAAAAAAGCGGATACGTTGATGATGTCGAAAACCTTTCGCGAGGATCTGGCACTACAGATTCTTCGCAATGCTCCTGATACTTACGGATGGCCCTACAAGGAAGCCGTAGAGGATATCAAAGCTTTGTGGCGTTACAACAGAAGACAGGGCAAGTTCACCCGTCTACTCCTACTCGATCCTCCCTATATGTTGCAACTACTCGACGGCGACAAATATGAATATACATTGAGTAGAGACCAGTCAACAGCCAACAAGGTCTCTGCTTATGTCGGCTCTAATCGTAAGGTACTCTACTATGCAGGTTCAAGCCATACGATGCGGCAATTCCATGCTTCCTACAACTCGAAGTCGGGAATGTACAATGTACAGGCCACGGCGGGTAAGATACTTTCGGTTCTCTATCCCAACAGGGTATTCACTATAAAGCTATGGGGTGGTCTAATGGGTAGTAATGGATATATCCCAACTATGAATGATTCCCGTTGGGAACAATGTGGTGATGGCCTTGCAGACAAAGCGTTTCAAATCAATGGCAATCGGCCTGTGGGTTTCGATATTGCAGGAAGTCCATTTGCCAATATTCTAATTTCGGACTTTTTCCATTTTCAATATAGTGAACAGATGTTGAACAAGAGCAATGGAAGTCCATTCCGTGCAGAAGAAACACTTGGCGACCGCATTGATGGTATTATCTTCTTTCGTGCAGTCAATGATTTCTCCATTCCTCACATCGAACCTAAGATATTTGATGACACATTTATTAAGCGAATCAATAAGAGGACAAAAGGAGAGGTGCAGACGCACAATGATGTCTATCAATATATAAAGAAAGGCCATCCAACCTTAGCAAATGAGTGTGACAAGTACATTAGAATAAAGTAAATTCAAATTTATATATTTAATAAGTAACACTAACTTATTTTATCCCTTTATAATATCTACAAATGACTTTGGCAAGATAATGTTCTCTATGTCAATAGCCTCTACAAACAATGGAGCAATATCTTCATCCCTGAATCCTGCAATGCCACAACCGATGCGAGTTACAAAGAATGTAAGTTGCATATGCTGCTTCGCAAATGCAATAAACTCATCAACGTATGGCTGAATGGTTTCCACACCTCCTTGCATTGTAGGAATGGCATAGCTCTGTCCTTGAAGTCCAACACCATTGCCCCACTCTGCTCCAAATTTATTCATTGCAACACGAGCAGCACCTCCACCATGATAACCTTTCAAGTTACTGCCAAAAACAAAAATTTCATTTGGTTTCAGTTCTCTAATAAAATCAGGAGTAAATCGTCTTTCCATAATATATTTTCTTTATAAATACTTACTAAGTTATTTGCAAAGATAATAAGAAAGTTGAAAATAAAGAATTATTTGCTTGTTGCCTCTCAAAAAATAAAATAAAAAGACAGCATAAACTTGTTTTAATTCTTTAATATCACATTTTTAAATAAAATTTGTACCTTTGCAATGCTAAAGGAATATATAAAATGTATTAATTAAAGTTTCGGAACTACTCAACTAAAAAAATGAATAGTGAAAAACTTCTGAAACACAAACAAGAAAAAATAAATTTGGTATGATTTCATTTACCTGTGACTATAACGAAGGAGCGCATCCAGAAATTCTGAAACGTTTAACAGAGACAAACATGATGCAGGAAGACGGCTATGGCGAAGACCGTTTCACTATATCTGCTTGCAATAAGATTAGAAAATACATTGATTGTCCTGCAGCTGATGTATTTTTCCTTGTAGGTGGCACTCAGACAAACTCAACTGTGATTGATAGCATTCTTAAATCGTATGAGGGTGTCATCTCTGTTGATACTGGACATATTGCCGTGCATGAGGCAGGGGCTGTTGAATTGAGCGGGCACAAGGTAATCACCTTACCGTCACACAAAGGAAAAATGGAAGTTGAAGAATTGAAATCATATCTTGTAAATTTCTATAACGACCCTACTTGGCCACATATGGTATCGCCAGGAATGGTTTATATTTCGTTTCCTACAGAATATGGAACTCTATATTCAAAAGAAGAACTGAAACAAATAAAAGCTGTATGCGATGAATATAATCTACCGCTATTTATAGACGGAGCAAGACTTGGCTATGGACTGGCAAGCACTGAGTGCGAAATGACAATGGCTGAAATGGCAAAACTATGCAATGTTTTTTACATTGGCGGCACAAAAATAGGTGCATTGTGTGGTGAGGCTGTAGTATTTCCAAATGGCAATGCTCCGAAAAATTTTTTCTCAATAGTGAAACAACATGGAGCTTTGCTTGCAAAAGGAAGATTACTCGGAATTCAATTTGAAACTCTATTTACAGACAATTTATACCTTAATATAAGCAAGAATGCTATCGATGCAGCTATGTCGCTAAAAAAAATGATGAAAGATAAAGGTATTACTTTCTATATTGACTCTCCTACAAACCAACAGTTTCCAATACTTTCTGCTGAACAGATAAAAAAACTTGACGGTAAAGTGAAATTTGAAATATGGGAACAACGGCCTGATGGCAGCGCAGTTACACGCTTCGCTACAAGTTGGGCAACACCTATTGAGCACATCCTCCAGCTGGAAAAGGAATTATAACAAAGTCGAACAAAAGATACTGATTCTTAATAATTATATAATAAACAGTATAAAATGGAAACAAAAAGAGAACGATTATGGAATAAGAATTATTGCAAAGTGATGTTCGCCAACTTCGCATTATTCTTTGCGTTCTATATACTAACTCCACTTCTGCCTCTCTACCTGAGTGAAGAATTTCATGCTACAAAAGATGTAATTGGTATTGTACTATCTGGATACACAGCAACAGCACTCATTGCACGACCTTTCAGCGGCTTTATAGTAGATTCATTCAGGAGAAAGACTGTGCTGATGATTTGCTTTAGTTTATTTTCCATATTCTTTGCAGGCTATTTGGCTGCGTCTACCCTACTATTATTTACAATTATCAGAACACTTCACGGAGCACCATTCGGTGCTTTGACAGTTGCCAATTCAACTGTAGCTATAGATGTTCTTCCATCAAGCAGACGAACAGAAGGCATTGGTTTCTATGGACTTAGTAATAATCTATCTATGGCAATAGGTCCCACTATTGGTATTTTCATTTATAAATATACTCACAGTTTTGAATTACTTTTCTGGATTGCATTAATTGTTGCGTTTATCGGACTTGCTGTTGACGCCTCTGTTGAGATTCCAGAAAAAGAGATCGTGAAAAACAAAGCAAAGATTTCTCTTGACCGTTTTTTTCTTCTGCGTGGCTGGCTGATAGGTCTTAATATGGTTGCCTTTGGTTTTTGTTTTGGAGTATTAAGCAACTATCTTGCCATTTATGGTAAGGAAGTAATGGGCATTACAGGAGGAACAGGAACCTATTTTATGCTACTCTCTATAGGACTTATGCTTTCGCGAATACAAGGAGCTCCAGCACTACGCAAAGGCCGACTTACTCATAATGCAGGCGAAGGAATGTTAATATCACTCGTAGGATATACCTTATTCATTGCTTGTCCGAACATGATTGGCTATTATGGTTCTTCAATACTCATTGGATTAGGAAACGGCCACATGTGGCCTGCTTTTCAGAATATGTGCATCAATGTTGCCCGCAATAACCAGCGTGGAACAGCCAACTCAACAATTCTTATTTCATGGGATATAGGTATGGGAATAGGTATACTGATTGGTGGAGTAGTTGCTGAACATCTTGGATATGCAACTGCATTTTGGACTGTTGCACTGATAAATGCAATTGGAGTTGGAACATATTTTGCCTATACCAAAAAGTTCTTCCTACAAAGAAACCTGAATGAGCAAGTAAAATAATTCCTCAAATATGTTAGCAAAAAAAATGGTGTCCGCAGAAAAGCAGACACCATTTTTTTATTTTCGATTAAATCTTGACTTACTAAAGAAAAATAATATATATGCGATAATTAAAAGTATAAGGAAATTTGTCAGTCACATGAATCCTTCAATTTCAAGAAATTGCTTATAAGACTGTTTCTCGTGTACATGAGTTTTATCACGACGAAGTGTTTTAAGCAAGTCATTAAAAGCACCACTGCTAACAGATTTTATCTTTTGTGTTCGATATTGCAAATAAAGAATCTGGGCACGAACCCTGTCAACACGCTCAGACAAGACATTGTCGCCAGAAACTTTGCGCATTGCCTTATCAAGTATTCCCATACTTTTCTGGATATATGAATTAGTAAATATGGGATTATCAGTCTTAAAGAAAATAGTCAGATGAGTTTCGGGCTTAACCAACTGCTGTGTAAGATTGTAATACTGAAGAATCTCATTTGCAGCACTTCCATAATAATCATATATAAACTGACGGACAAGAGCGTTTACATCTTGGTCGGGATTCCAAAGAAGTTTCGCTATAACCCACTGGCGAAGTTCACTGAATTGGCTATAGTATGACTGATATTGCCCTTCCTCAAACACTCCTATAGCATTATACTGCCTGAATGTACGAAGATTTTGAGCCAAGACATCAAAGTTAGGGAAAGGTGCAAGATAGTTAGTAAACCCTACTATATAATCCCAAATATATAGACGCTTAGCTATTGCTGACCACTCCCTTATATATTTCATGAAATCTGCATTCTTGCTACATTCCGAAAGAGGATGAACAAAACAGCATGAGACATCGCAAAGACGAATAATAACATTGTCACTGGGGTGTATCCCTTTTGGTGGTTGCTGTGAATAACTATATGCAAATGTGCCGATATACTTATCAGGATAGACCTTGTTAACGGCATCAGCAACCTGATTAACAGCCCACAGAATAAGACCAGAATGTCCTCCATATCTCTTTTCTATTGACTGGCAGTTGCGACATTCACAGAATAGACGATTATCCAGCTGAGATAAATCATAGCACCAATAGTCAGGCAACTCTTTGATTTTCTTCAACATTGCCTCAGTAAGGAGCTTAACAACATTTTTATTAGAGAGACAAAGTTGTCCGTTGTCAACTCGCTTTCCAGAGCGCATTGCAAAATATTCTGGATGTGAGGAAAACCACTGCTTTGCAGGTAATAATATCGCCATTGTATGATTTCCCCAATACTGCTTAGGAGAACCATATTTTCTGTCTTTTAAGAAAGCCTCACTACAGTTTTGTAAGTTATGAGCAGCATAGTCAGCATTCTTTCTGAAAGCATAGTAATAAGGTTCACGATTTATGAAAGCAGGCGATTCATGATGATTAAGCTTCGGAAGGTTCAACGTCTTTAATTTTGGAATGTGCGTATAGTCATGAGCATACCAATGCACTCCTATCTGCTGTTCGAGGAAAGAAAAAACTCCATATTGAGTTCCGCGACTCCTTCCGCCAAATATTACAATATCATCACCAACAGTAAGATATGTAAAAGATTCATCATCATCGGCAGGCTTATGCGAATGAACATAGGCAGCAATTCTATCATTATATCCAACAAAAATATGATTTCCTGTATTGTGATTCAAATTGAAAACAACAGGAAAAGCAGCACCACTCACCTTATTTAGATATTCACTAAGCTCTTTTGCTGCATTCTTTTCCGTAGCAGATGCATCTGGCGCAACTACTATAGTATAGGTGGTTGAACCATTCTTGAACAATTCAACAGCCAATACCCTATTTGAAATTAAGATAACAGCAAGAAAAAACAATAACCGTAAAGATAAATTATAACAACTCTTCATAATCTTATTGATAATAACAGATGAATAGAATAACTTATTTAGTAATAATTTCTTCAAATTTTACATAGCATCTACACACCTCATTTCTTGTTACAATACGAATATAAAAATCACTTTCACTGCGTTCTTCAACATAAAAATGAAGTTCATCGCCACAATGCGCCTCTGCAACATAAGCAACCTCAACTCGCTTAATCCTATGAAAATTATACCAGTCAATATCCCAAAGGTCAAGAACATGCTCAATATACTTTACGGAATTGACATGGCCATTAATATCTATGTCGCAATATGTTGCCTTGACAGTACTCCACAAATTGGCAGAGCCGTTAACCTTAACCCTCGAACATGAATCAACTGGGCAAGGCTTATCAGTTTCAACATAATCATTTAACAACCCGTCCCTAACTTTCAACAAATCAACAGGTTGACGAGTATTAGTATCAATCATTGCCCATATACTTCTGCCATAAGCATAGACCTCACCATCAGTTCCTGTTACTGCGAAGTTTCTACTAGTAAAAAAGCGCATTGCACTTTCAACCCAAGTCTCAACATTCAAGACTTTATAACTTACGGGCATATCAACAACTTCAATAGCAAACCGTGACAATACCCATGTTTTATCTACCGTATTAAGATAGTTCATACCAAATCCCCGTGCATCACTATGCAAGTCGGCTGCATTCAACATATCATTGCCTAAATGGTCTATGCGCAGATGATTTGAGAAATCACAATGGAATGGCATTGCAAAAAACTGATATTTACCAACTTTTGAGGTTTCAAAAACATTCGTCTTTTCCATATTCAAGTTCGCGATTTGCTATTAAGGTTATTAAACTAAGTAAGAATAACGACATTATAAAATTATGGCAGAAACAATAATAACCGAATGAAGAAAGAAAAAGAAATCCCCGACACTCGCAGGAGTATCGGGGATTGTAACTATAGTAAATAACTATTGATTACTTAGCTTATTTAACAATCTGTCAAATTCGATTACTTAACGTAAACGATTGCAAGACGGTTAGATGTTACGCCCTTAACACCTTCACCCTTAGCCTTGTCAACAACAACGCCACGGCCTTTGAGGTAGTTAGCAACAACATCAGCACGAGCCTGAGACAGTTTGTCATTGATAGCCTTAGAACCTTCTGGAGAAGCTGTACCAACGATTTCTACGTGAGCACCAGACTTAACTGCGTCTAAGCACTTCTTAGCTTCAGCTGTCAGGTTAGACTTACCCTGTGCGAATGTTACGAATACGAGGTCTTCAACCTTAACTTCCTTGCCTACTGGAACTTCCTTAACAACTTCCTTAACAACTTCGCGTACTTCTGGCTTGCGGTTGCGGAGGTCGTTGATAGTAGCGTTCAGAGCATCGATTTCAGCCTGGTCGCGGAGCTGAGCGATTGTGAAGTTGTGAGTTCCGTTAGAGTTACCGAACTTGTAAACTACACCAGCGTTCAACTGAACCATAGAGTTGTTGATATTGTACTCTGGCTCGTCATTTCCATAAACATTAGCAGCAGTTACACCCTTGAAGCCCCATGTGATAGATGGCTCAATGTAAACCTGCCAAGCCTTAGCCTTGCCAAGGTTGAATGTGAAGTCAAGACCAGCCTTTGATGTGATACGGTTGAAGTGGTTGCCATGATATTTAGCTTTTACTTCATCTGCAGTACCAAACCAGTGACCCCATCCGAGACCATAGAGAGCTACAACTTCAAAAGTACGAGGTTCGCCTTTGTAACCACCGAACCAGTTGCTGAGGTTTACAGTACCGAGCAATTGAGTGTTAACCATCTTAACAGCTGTGCTGTTGAGCTCACCGCTACCATTCTTGCGAAGGTTGAAGTAAGCGTTACCTTCAATTGCGAGTCCGAATACAGGAGTAAAATAGCGACCGATGCGGAGACCTGCGTTAGGCATCAAGTTGCTCATCCAACGATTGTTTGTAGTGAATGTTGCAACACCACCATTAACACCAACATAAATGTTGTCGAAAGTCTTGCTTTCTGTAACAGTCTGAGCTGATACAGTTACTGCCATAGCAGCGGCAGCGAACAATGTAACTAACTTTTTCATGTTTCTCTGATGAATTTAAATTAAATTATAAATTGAATTTTAAAAAATTATATCTTTCTCCTTTTATTTGGGTGCAAAGTAATGAAAAATTATTGTAACCTCCAAATTATTTCATTAAAATGTGCAATAAAAACACTAAAAAAGGGGAAAATAAGCGAAATTTGAAGAGTTTAAGGCGGTTTTTTTTTGTTAATTTTTACATAATAAGTACTTTTGCAATATGAAAAGAAGAATAATACTAATTACAGGCGGACAACGCTCGGGAAAAAGCCAATATGCAGAGCAGTTAGCGCTTAGTCTGAGCGACCATCCAGTGTACCTTGCTACAGCCCACATTTGGGATGAGGAATTTCGCCAACGGGTTATAATTCATAAGCAACGTCGAGGCGAAGCATGGTCGAATATCGAAGAAGAGAAGTTCTTAAGCCGCCATAATATATATAATAAGGTGGTAGTTATAGACTGCATAACGCTTTGGTGCACAAACTTTTTCTTTGAGCACAGTGCTAAAGAATGGGAGCAGCCATCAGTTGAGGAAACACTGATAAGACTTAAAGAAGAATTTGATAAATTTACCAGCCAGGATGCTACTTTCATATTCGTGACAAACGAGATTGGCAGCGGTGGAGTAAGTGACAATGCCATACAGCGTCGCTTTACCGACCTTCAGGGCTGGATGAACCAATATGTTGCTCAAAAATCAGACGAAGTTGTATTTATGGTTAGTGGCATTCCTGTAAAGATAAAAGGATGAAAAAACAGAATGTCCTTACAGATTATAACATCAATAACTTACATTTTGATACAAAAAGAAAAACACCGACAATGAGACAATTCAAGATTGAAAAACCATCTGAGCAAATGCTCGGGGCAATTAGAGACAAGATAGACAACCTTAATAAGCCAAAAGGTTCATTAGGACAATTGGAAAAACTTGCAGAGCAAATATGCTATATTCAGCAAACACTCACCCCAGCACTGAACCATCCATGCCATCTGCTTCTTGGTGGCGATCATGGCATTGAGCGCGAAGGTGTGAGCGTTTCGCCTCGCGACGTAACATGGCAGCAAATGATAAACTTCACTCACGGCGGCGGCGGTGTAAATATGTTCTGCCGCCAACATGGTTTCGACTTACGCATTGTTGACATGGGCGTAGACTATGACTTAAGCTGCAATAAGTCTATTCGTAACTGCAAGATAGCCAATGGAACTCGCAATTTCCTTCACGAATCAGCCATGAGTCTTTCAGAATATGACAAAGCCATAGAAACAGGCTGCTTGCTCGTTGACGAATGTGCCGAAGACAAGGAATATAAGGAAGGCAAAGGCTGCAACATTATTTGCGTAGGTGAAATGGGCATCGCCAACACCAGCCCTTCAAGCATCTGGATGTCACTGTTTGGAAACATTCCGCTTGATGAGTGCATCGGCGTTGGCGCAGGATTGAACAATGCAGGACTGTTGCACAAGCGCGAAATACTTGCAAAGAGTGTTGAACGCTTTCAGAAAGAAACCCCCAATCCTTCCGTAGTAGACATTATAAGAGAGTTTGGCGGTTTCGAGATGGTTGGTGCAATAGGCGCCATGTTGCGTGCTGCAGAGCGAAAGATGATTGTTATGATAGATGGTTTCATAATGTCGGCTTGTGCACTTGCAGCAGTAAGGCTCTATCCAGAGGCAAGAAACTATTTTGTTTTCGGACATTGCGGAGACGAAAGCGGACACAAGAAGATGCTTGCGTTAATGGATGCAGAACCACTGCTACACCTTGGCTTGCGACTTGGCGAAGGCACAGGAGCATTGTGCTCATACCCTATTATTGAAAGTGCTGTGCGCATGGTTAATGAAATGAATAACTTTGAAAATGCAAAAATCACAAAATACTTCTAAGTGGTATCAGAATGCCTGGGCTGCGCTCATGTTCTTCACACGCCTGCCACTATGGCGAATTTATCAGCCACCACGCGACAGTTTTAAGGCTGTTGTTGAGTTCTGGCCTCTTGCCGGATGGCTGACTGGCGGCATCATGGGACTCGTGCTCTATGTCGGTGCGCAGTTTCTGCCCTACCCCGTAGCTATATTACTTGCCATAGTCGTAAAGCTTCTCATTACAGGGTGTCTTCACGAAGATGGTCTGGCTGACTTCTGTGACGGATTCGGAGGTGGAACCAACCGCCAGAGGATTCTCGAAATAATGAAGGATTCTCACATTGGAACATATGGGGTTATAGGACTGATAATGTATTTTGCACTGCTCTTCACGTCACTATTGAGTCTTTCACCACTCACAGCATCTTTACTTGTTTTTACAGCGGGAGCATTCTCCAAGATGCTTGCATCTCAGATTGTCCAAATGATGCCATACGCACGGACTGAAGAACAGGCAAAAGCACGAGTAGTGTATAGAAACATCAGCATTACTTCAGCCATTTCGCTCTCTATTCAAGGACTATTACCTGTAGTAATTTTCATATATTTCATAGGCATACCATCCAACTGGCAATGGATGATACTCATACCCTGCCTAGTAATGTATTTTCTCTATCTCCTGATATGGGGAAAACTGCGTGGATATACAGGCGACTGCTGCGGCGCAATGTGTCTGCTCATAGAATTAAGTATTTATTTATCAATGACGGCAAGCAGTCTGTAAATCAAAACATTATAAACACAAATGAAAGTAACTCTTATCCGTCATACTCGCGTTGGAGTCGCTCCTGGAACCTGCTACGGCTGGAGCGATGTTCCTTTGGCTGAGACCTTTGAAGAAGAAGCTCAAAAAACATCAGAAGCACTAAAACAATATGCTCCTTTTGACATTGTTTTCTCTTCGCCACTTTCACGCGCAACACGACTTGCAGAGTTCTGCGGATACAACGCCCCAAAACTCGACCCAAGACTGAGGGAAATGCACATGGGAGATTGGGAGATGAAGAAATATGATGAAATAAAAGACCCTCATCTCGAAGAATGGTATAAGGACTACATGCACTTGCGCACAACTAACGGCGAGGGATTTCCCGATATCTATAGCAGGGTAAGTGATTTTCTTAACGAATTGCGAACTAAAGATTATCAGCGTGTTGCAATCTTTGCGCATGCGGGAGTGCTAATTTGCGCAGGTATCTATGCTGGGCTTTTCAGCGAAAATGACTGTTTCAATCATCAGACACCATACGGAGGTATTCAAGTTATAGAAATATGAGCAGAGCAGAATAAATATCTGCTACTTTTTCCGAATATTCTGCAATGTCCTAAAACTCCTATTTCCGAATAAAAGGAAATAGATTTTTGTTAAATTTACCCCTTCATAATTTAAAAATTTACGACCAAGCAAAAAGAAGTTACAAAATATGCGAGTATTTGGCGAGTTCTTGCAATTTTAGGCAACTTATTAAAAGTCAAGACCTTATAGATTTCGCCTCAAAACTCATAACTGTTAAAAAAGTCAAAGGTGCCCTTTCGCAGTGCGAAAGGGCACCTTTGACACTGCGATATGCCACATATTGCATTGCCATATGCCACGTTTGACATCGCGAAAGGACACCTTTCGCAAAATCGTTCCTCATGCTCATTCACAAAGTTTAAGCCGATTGATTAACAAATAAACAGTTTTTTACATTCCGCTGCGTGCCAAACGGAAAAATCACTCCAACTCTTTTTCTAGATTGAAAGTTTTGGTTGACAAAAAAATCACTTGTTTTCCAGCTTTCAGCATGTTCCAAAACTCCCATGGCACAGTTTTTGCAAAACAAACATTTTTTTGCAAAAAACAAAGAAGCCAAAGCTATTTCAGTCTTTTTATAATGATAGGCATGCCGAAAACAATTTCAGTAAGGTCGGCTTTTCCTTTATGCGCCTTTACGTTTATGCCCAAGCGCAGGTTGTTGAGACGTGGAAAAGTATAGTGAAGCCCTACCCTTTCATAGTAAGGAGCATCGTTAAGATAAGCTTTGAAGCCCATTTCACGATAAATATAATAGCCTACAGCTACTGCAAAAGAAAAGTTGTGATAATAGATTTCGTGCTTGGCTGCTATGCCGAGCGAGAACGGGCTATGACTTGCTTTCAGGTTATCCAACTCATCTAAAGTACGCAGGCGCTTGTAGTAAGTGCCGTAGAACATATCAATGCCCATTCCGCTAGCCCAGCGTCTGGCATAACGGCACATCATGTCTGCCTGCAATGAGAATGCGGGATATATGCTGAAATGGTCTTTTCGGTAGTCGGGATGGCCTTTAGGTGTTTCAAACTGTGTTTTCTTCCACTCTTCATAAAGCGACTTTCCACCAACACCGCCAGTAACCTCTATATAAACATAGCGATTGTCCTCTGGTCTTCTTTGTTTTGGACTAAGTGTAGCAGTATAATAAGGTGTATATACAAATCCTATCGTTGGTCCGAATACATTTACTCCTTTGTTTGGACGACTCATACCTCCATTACTCAAATGCCAATAGTCGAGTCCGAAACGCATTCCCCAGTCGCGGTGCAAATGCCATGTGGCATGGAAACCTGCGCCAAAGAAAATGAGCCAGCGTGCCCCTATCAGTTCGTTGTCAATAGCATTGTGACGATTGTATTTACTATGAGAATAGCCCAGACCAAGATTTAGCGTATAGTCAGCTTCCCATCGCTTCATACGGAGCAATGGTCTTACAAATGTACCATAAACAGTAAGTGTATTGCCTAAGCGAGTATTATAGTCAACCTCTTCAGCTTCTCCCCAGTCTCTGTCGCCATCTTTGTGCATGCTGACATTGTGATTCATGCTATACTTCAGACCTATACCTAACGTTGGATAGCCAAAGTCTTCGTCGAAGGCACTGTAGTCTTCAGGCAGAGCAGAACGCTGCATTTCAAAAGAGAAACTCTGTGTGAACTTTTTCTTGATGTATTGCTTCTGGTCTTCGTTTGTAGCCATCACCCCGCCAGGATTTGCCAGCATAGACAACCCCCACCTACGAGCTTGCGTAGTTGTACTGTCGCTGCTTTTTTCTTCGTTCTCGCTTGCACAAGTTGGCAGTAGGAAAACAAATGACAGCAACAACGAAAAAAGTATAGACAAAATACGTCTATCGCGGAATGGTAGCCTTAGAAACAAATGTTCCATCAAAAATCTACTATTTCTGAATAAAATATTATTGATTTGCAAAAATACGAAAACAAAAACTATAAATATACACGTGCTTTGTTAAAGTTTTCAAAATGCCAAGACAGTAATCTAATATAGGACATTGCTGGTTACGAAAAGAACGCAAAACACAAAATAATTTTATAGTTTTTCAGCATATTTTCTTTGGCTTTTGATAGTTAAATATTAACTTTGCCGCCTGAAAACAAAAGGTAGAAAAACAAAAAATATAGAAACACTATGAATAATGAATTTAAATGGGCAGAAGAAATGAACTGTGCCGTAACCGTTAGCGACTTTGAAGGAAATCTTATCTATATGAACGAAATGTCGCGTAAGACATTCTGCAAACCAGGCGAGACTATGGTTGGAAAGAACATGATGGGTTGTCATAGCGAGCGTTCACAAGGAATAATAAAGAAAATGCTTAGCGAGGGATGCTCTAATGCCTACACGATAGACAAGAAGGGGGTTAAGAAACTTATCTATCAGACTCCTTGGCGTGTCAACGGAGAAGTGAAGGGATTGGTTGAAATATCAATGATAATTCCTGAGGATATGCCTCACTACGTCAGAAAATAACAAAAACAATTATTCTGAATTGGATATTCATAATATGCAGTAACATTCATCAGATTCTGCTATAGCCTGATAGCCAATCTTAAATTACACTTTTTCAATTATACAAAGATGATAGTTTGCATAGCAGAGAAACCAAGCGTAGCAAAGGATATTGCACGCATCATTGGAGCCACCCGTTCTATGGGTGGCTACATGGAAGGTAACGGATATCAGGTAACGTGGACCTTCGGACATCTATGCGAACTAAAAATGCCTGAAGACTATACCCAACATTGGCGAAGCTGGGCTCTCTCATCACTGCCAATGATTCCTCCGCGCTTCGGAATCCGTCTTAAAGAAGATGAAGGTGTAAAGAAACAGTTTGCCGTTATCGAACAGCTCATGCAGCATGCAGATGGCATTATCAACTGCGGTGATGCTGGACAAGAAGGTGAACTGATTCAAAGATGGGTAATGCAGAAAGCTCATCCTACTTGTCCTGTAAAACGACTTTGGATTTCTTCAATGACTGACGAGGCTATTCGCGAAGGATTTCAGCAACTCAAAGAGCAGTCACAATATGACTCACTCTACATGGCTGGTCTGTCGAGAGCTATTGGCGACTGGCTTTTAGGAATAAATGCCACTCGTCTTTATTCCATAAAATACGGACAACCTGGGCATCCTTTATCAATAGGCAGGGTTCAGACTCCTACACTTGCCATGATTGTTCAGCGCCAAAAGGAGATAGACTCATTCAAGCCAGAGCCTTATTGGGTGCTATCAACAATTTATCGCGACACGATATTCACAGCAACTAAAGGAAAATTTCTTAGTGAAGAAGAGGGCGAAGCTGCATTCAAAACTATTGAAGGTAAACCTTTTGTAGTGAAAAGCGTGCAGAGAAAGCAGGGAAAGGAAGCACCTCCCCACCTTTATGACCTTACGAGTTTGCAGGTTGACTGCAACAAGAAATACGGCATGAGTGCTGAAACTACTCTCAACATCATTCAGGGTCTATATGAGCGCAAACTCACTACCTACCCACGTGTTGACACTCAATTCCTGAGCGACGATATTTATCCTAAATGTCCTGCTACGCTTAGGGGACTGAAAGGATATGAACACCTAACGACACAGTTGCTCAGCAAGAAACTGCCTAAGTCAAAACGTGTGTTCGACACTTCGAAAGTAACCGACCACCATGCCATCATTCCCACAGGCGTACAAGCTACTTATCTTACTGACATGGAACGTCATGTCTACGACCTCATTGCCCGCAGGTTTATTGCAGTATTCTACCCTGACTGTATTTTTGCGACAACAGCAGTAATGGGAAATGTTGATGATGTTGAAATGAAAGCAACTGGCAAGCAGATTATTGATGAGGGATGGCGCATTGTTGAGCACGAAGCAGTTCAAAACAACAGGCAGACTACGAGTCAGAATCTTAACAGCGAACAAACGGCACAGGAAAAAGAAACAACCCTGCCTGAGTTCAAGAAAGGCGAAAGCGGACCACACCAGCCAACACTGGCACAGAAATGGACTACTGCCCCAAAATATTTCACCGAAGCAACCCTGCTAAGAGCAATGGAGACTGCTGGAAAAATGGTAGAAAATGAGGAACTGCGAGCAGCAATGAAGGAAAACGGAATAGGCAGACCTTCTACACGTGCTGCAATAATAGAAACTTTATTCAAAAGAAGATACATAAAGAAAGAACGAAAGAACATATTGGCGACAGCTACTGGAATCGAACTAATAGACACTATAAACGAAGATTTGCTGAAAAGTCCAGAACTAACAGGAATATGGGAAAAGAAACTGCGCGACATTGAAGCCAAGAAATATGACCCAGCACAATTTATAGAGGAACTAAAACAACAGATTATTCAGATAGTGAATAACGTTCTGCGCGATAACTCTAACAGAAAAATTGCAATTACAACAGAAGAGGACTTGAAAAAAAGGATTGCCAAGAAGAAAGATGCCCCAAAGGCAAAGGTTAAGGTTTCTCAGAAAGGCGGCAATATCAATGAGAATAAAGCAGCAAATAATTCAACAGAAACAAATAATCAAACTGCGGTGGAAGCTAACCCCCAGGTAATTGCTAACGAACCAACGGGACAAGTTTGTCCATTATGCGGCAAAGGAACGATAATAAAAGGACGTACTGCCTATGGTTGCAGCCGATGGCGCGAGGGATGCAACTATCGTTTGCCATTCTAAATATAAAATATTAAGGAAATAATAAGGAGGAATAGATTGCATCTCATTAAGCATTCATCTATTCCTCCTTAATCTTTTATCATCGCCATAAATAACTAATATGGACAACTACTTAGCTACATCTTTTCCACTTCGTTTATTTCTATGGTAGCTTCTGTAGTCATCAAGTGGTATTTCTATATCAGATTCTTCTAATTTAGCACACTTAGGCAACTGAAATTTCATATACTTTATATTCAGTCCGCGCTCTATCCACTGCTGTTCATAATAGGTCTTTATTTCAAGAATCTGCTTTGTTGCCTCATCAATTCCATCTGTATGATAAAGATCCTCTGTAATAAAAAGGAGAGGCAGGCTATTGTGCTCAACCATTAACTTAGTATATGTAAAAAGAAATAATGAGTCTGTCTTCAGATGTATTATACCACCGTCAGTAAGGAATCTGCGATAACGCTCCAGGAAATATGTGCTTGACAAGCGTTTTCGCGGATTTTTCATCTGAGGATCACTGAACGTAAGCCATATTTCCTGTACCTCATCCTCAGAAAAGAAATGGTCGATTACTTCAATATTTGTACGAAGAAAAGCCACATTATCAAGTTTTTCCTCTAAAGCCTCTTTTGCACCCTTGTGCATTCTTGCTCCTTTTATATCTACGCCTATGAAGTTTACATCAGGAAACAATCGAGCTAGTCCTACAGTGTATTCGCCTTTACCACACCCCAATTCTAGAACTATAGGATTATTATTGTGGAAATAATTATTACGCCACCTGCCTTTCATTTCGAACGGCATATTCTCTATAACTGAATATGGATATTGAAACACGTTCTTAAATGTTTCCATCTCAGCGAATTTCTGTAGTTTTCCTTTACTCATTAGCTTTTCTTATGAAATAATGACAAATATATTTATTTTTTTTCAATTAAAATCTTGAGTTATCCACTCCATCTGCTTCTTCCTTCAACAGTTCTTCATAGAACTCAGCATGTGCCGTCTGAATATATGGTGCAAGGAAAAAGAAACCTATACCTAATGACAAGATTGAAAGAATAAACCATCCAATCATGCTCAGATCAAGAAGGAACAGCTGCATACGATGTCCATGCATCATCTTCTTACTGCGTTCTATTGCTGCGTCATAACGAAGATCGGGATTGTCAGCCATTAGAAAACAAGTCATAGAATAAGAATATGATTTCATAATTCCCGGAATAATCAAAAGCAGCGACCATAGGAATGTGAAAATATACATTATTAAAAGCGTGAACAGCACAGGGAAATACTCTTTAAATCCTTCAAACAAAGTGTCAAATTCTATTTTATCTTCACGCTTAAGACGCAAAAATAAAATATAATATCCATAAGTCAAAGGCAAAAGTAGACAAGACAAGAGACTACCGATTTGCGAATCTGTTTTAATATCAATATATGTAGATGGTACACCTAAAATAACATAAGCAATTAGTGTTGCAACAGCTGCCTTCAACCAGTTTTTATTCAAATGATTTAATGCTCTTTCTTTTAACTCCTTATTTGTTACATTAAGATTCATAATTATTTTTTGCTTTTTGTTAAGTATAAACTATTATTATTATTTTCCTTTCTTTTCTTTCAAGAGTTGCTGATAGAAATTCAGCATGTGCTGTCTGAACGTAAGGACATAGTAACAATAAACCTATGCCAAAAGACAGTATCAACTATATTGCCCAACTAATCATACTTAGGTCAAATAAATAGGTATCACAAGAATGTCAAGAAATAATATAGATATTGTTTTATTACCAATGTTTAACACCGACAATGATGAGTTGAAATAACAGTAGCATAGATTAGCATTACCATAGCTACTTTCATCCAAATTCCATCTAAATGGGATTGTGCATTTTCTTTTATTTCTCTAATAGATATATTCAGGCTCATAGTTGAAAACGATATCAGTAAATACTGTTTATTTTCTAAATATAAAATATCCCCTCCACTCATATAATGAAGGGGATAATATATTAGTCAGATTATTCTTTTACAATTGTAATCCAGTTGTGCTTATCTTCAACAGTACCATACTGAATGCCGCGAAGCATTTCATACAGTTTCTTAGAGATAGGACCAGGCTGTCCATCCTTAGAGATTGTATAGCGCTTGTCGTTATCTAAGTCGTCGATATAAGAGATAGGACTGATAACAGCAGCAGTACCGCAAGCACCAGCCTCCTCAAATGTTGAAAGTTCTTCTTCTGGGATAGGACGACGCTCAACCTTCATGCCTAAGTCTTCAGCAAGCTGCATCAAGCTGCGGTTTGTGATACTTGGAAGGATTGAGTTAGATTTTGGAGTAACGTATGTGTTGTCTTTAATTCCGAAGAAGTTAGCAGCACCACACTCGTCCATGTATTTCTTTTCTTTTGCATCGAGATAGAACTCAGCAGCATATCCTTTGTCGTGAGCGAACTTGCTTGCCAACATAGAAGCAGCATAGTTACCACCAACCTTGTAACGACCTGTTCCTAAAGGAGCAGCACGGTCATACTGACGTGTGATTACATAAGGATTGCAAGAAAAACCACCCTTGAAGTAAGGACCTACTGGAGTTACGAAGATGAGGAAGCAGAATTCAGTAGCAGACTTAACACCAACCTGAGCACCTGTACCAATGAGCAATGGACGCAAATATAATGTTGCACCAGTCTCATAAGGAGGAATCCAGCTTTCGTTCATCAGAACAACTTTCTTACACATTTCAGCAAAAAGTTCTGTAGGAACTTCAGCCATGAGCAATCCGCGAGCAGTCTGTTGCAGACGTTCAGCATTAGCTTCAACACGGAACAAACGAACCTTACCGTCTTTTCCACGATAAGCCTTCAGTCCTTCGAAGCCTTCCTGTCCATAGTGGAGACATGTAGCAGCGATTGACATATTGATGTTAGGGTCTGAACTTACTTCAATTTCACCCCACTTTCCGTTGCGATAGTAGCAACGAACATTGTACTCTGTCTGCACATATCCAAAAGGCAGACTTGCCCAATCTAAGTTTTTCATATCGTTTATTTAAAGTTTAATTTGTTGAATATTTTAATTCTTTATATTATCAACAGTTGTGTCTTAATAATAAATCAGAGACATACTGCCTCCAAATTATTTTGCGCAAAAGTAATAAGAATGATTGTAACCTCCAAATTTTATTATAAAAAGTAACATAACAATTCTTAAAATCACTCTTTGCCGAGTAGTTTTTCGATTTCCTTATCTGTTTTTGTCAGTTTATCCTTACACATTTTCAGCAGTCGCTGGGCTTGCTTCAGTTTCGATGTCAGTTCATCTATGCCAAGCTCATTATTTTCTATTTGCTCAACGATCTGCTCAAGCTGCGTCATTGCCTCTTCATAGTTCATTTCTTCTTTCATACGCTAATTTGGTATTTATTGGTATTTAATTATATGGGTTATGAATGTTTACATAAAGAATATTTCATTGTTGATTCTTATCTACAACAGACTTCACAACGCCTTTTTGCAAACGGGTTTCAATAATGTCACCGTCAGAGAGCTGGTCTGCAGAAGTAACCGCTTTCCCATCTTTCATCGTTATGCTATATCCCCTGCTCAGCAGTTTATCAGGATTCAACAATTCGAGTCGTTTTTCGTACAGTTGCAAACGATATTTTTCGTTAACCATTCGCTGTTTTGATGCCGAGTTGAAACGCTGTGAGATAATGATGTGACGATTGTTTTCCTCTTTAAGTTTCAATCTGAAACTATTAGTTATAAACTGTAACATCTGGTTAAGCTTTATTTCCTGTTGTGACTTAATAGAAGAAAACAAGTGTGGTATCACTGTGGTCAGATGTTCCAGACGTGATTTTTCTAATTGCAACCGCTGTCGCACATTATTTATTATGGTGTGCTCCAAATCGTCTATTCTGTCGGCAACTCTCGAAAGCCTGTCAATCAAGAAAGCTGCTACAGCCGTTGGAGTCTTCATCCTTGTATGTGCAACTAAGTCAAGCACGCACTCGTCACGCTCATGACCAATACCTGTAATGACTGGCAAAGGGAAATTAGCTACATTCTCTGCCAGTAAGAGAGTGTCGAAACCACTCAAATCGCTTGTTGCCCCTCCTCCTCTTATTATTACCACACAGTCAAAATCGTCACAACGAAGGTTAATCTGATTCAATGCTGATATTATGCTTTGCTCTATCTGCTCACCTTGCATTATGGCTGAGAATAACTCTATGTTGAAACGCAGACCTTGAGGATTATTCAACAACTGGTCTGCAAAATCTCCAAAACCAGCAGCCGACTTGCTTGAAACAACGGCAATACGCTGTGCAAACAATGGCAGATGAAGTTCTTTGTTTAGTTCAAACACTCCTTCTTCCTTCAACTGCTTTATTATCTCTTGTCTGCGACGCGCCATATCGCCCATAGTGTATGTAGGGTCAATGTCGCCGACAATCCACGAGAAACCATACTGCTCATGAAACTGAGGTGAAACGCGAAGCAATACTTTCATGCCAGCACGCAGTTCTTCGCCTGTAACACGCATAAAATGCGGTTTTAACAACATCCATGTTGTGCGCCAGCATTTTGCAGAAGCCTTAGCAATAGGCGTATGCGTGTGTTCCTCTTTCTGAACAAGCTCCATGTAGCAATGTCCGCTACGCTCTCTTACTTCTGAGAGTTCTGCTTCCACCCAGTAGTCCCTGTCCATCGATAATTCTATTGTTTCGCGGACAAGTCCATTTAGTTCATATAGAGAGAGGGAGGACATTTTTTCTTTTCTCTGGAGTTATGTAGTTATGAAATTATATAGGGTATGCTCTACAAAATCATTTTGCAAGCTTGTGTGCCCTTCCGAAATCGGGGATGCCATAGCCGAAGATGTTGTTTGGTTCATCATAGCTATCTCCACAACTGCGAATAAGGTTCATAATCTCAAGAGCAGTCATGTTTCTATGAGCCTGCCATAAGCACGCTACCATTCCTGACAGTATAGGAGTTGAGAAAGAAGTTCCATTGGCTGTTGTCACTTCGCCAGTTCCATCAACTACCGTCGAACCTCCACCCATAGACATAACATCTGGTTTTACACGATTGTCGGCAGAAGGACCTATTGAAGAAAACTCAGTGTTTATTCTATTGCTATATACAGCACCAACAGCAAGGATGTTGTGGGCATCGGCTGGGCAGTTTATCTTTTTCCAAGAACCACGTCCGAAGTTTCCTGCACTATTGACAAGCACCATACCTTTCTGAGCCACCATAGATGCAGCACGGCTATTAGTTGCCGTCAGTCCGTTTTGGTCTGAATAGCGGTGGTCGCCTACCTTTGTTTCAAAGTTCTGATAACCAAGACTGCTGCTTATTATATCTGCACCCACAGAGTCAGCAAACTCTACGGCTTGCACCCAGTAGTCTTCTTCAACAACCTGCTCATAGTTGTCAACCTCGCTTCGCAGCAACCAAAATTCTGCTTCAGGTGCTGTTCCAACAAACACACCAGGACGATTCATTCCGATGCACGACAAGACCATTGTTCCATGGTCAACCTCTTTGAAAATACTCTCTGGATGTGTTGCAGCGAAATTCTTCCATCCAAGTATGCGCACATTGTTAAGTAGCGAAATGCTGTCGGCATTCATGTATCCACCGTCAACAATTGCTATCATCATGCCTTTTCCTTTATATCCTGCTTCATGGAGAGGCTTTCCGTTTAGCAAGTCAATCTGAGTCTCACCTTTTCCATAATAAGACTCGCTTGCAACATTCTCTTTGCTTGAAAGTCTATCGCGAACTGGTGGAGCATAGAGTGTATCGGGAGCCATCCATACCTGTTCTACTTTCTTTATACATTTTAGTTTATTCAACTGCTCTAAACATGCTGCATTACAATTACTTACAAGCACTGTGTTAAGCCATTTGCTTTGTCCTACGACATTAGCACCAGTCTTTCTTATTGCCTTAAGATAAGATGCAGACAGAGGAAGATCAGTAGAGTCAACTTGAAGTCCTTGACGCGCACGACGTTCTAAAGCTCTTGGCGAAAGAAAACGCTCTGGATGTTTGAGCGAATATTTACTTCCATGCTTATCAACAAGAGAGATTCTGTAGATGTGTTGCAACTCTTTGTTCACTCTTTTTTGTGGTGCAGCATTAGTCATCGCCACAATAGATACAAATAAAATCAACAATAGCAGTCTGAAATTCTTGGTTTTCATTATAAATAAGCGGTAATTTAATGATTTAATTTTCGATGTTTATAATTATAGGTTAAAATTGTCGGGTGCAAAGTTACTAAAAAACAAGGGCAGAACAAAATGAAAGCTTTCATTTTTTGTACCGATTTAAAGTAACATCACAGTTTCTTTCCGAAAAGGCAAGAAAAACATGTGAAATGTAAACTAAAATTTATTCTTTTTTTAAAGAGTGCTAAGTAAGTTCAGTTTGGCAAAAAAGAAAACTTGTCTTTTTTTGTTTGGTTAAATAAGTATCATTGAGAATAAATAAAATATGGAAATACTTCACAATTTTTCAGTTCTTGTTAGAGCAATTTCACCCATTGATTAAAGTATGAAAAATTTTGACAAAACGCCCTTTTCAGATAAAAATTATAACTCATAACAATCTGAAACCAGTTTTCGGTTTCTTGTTTTTGCAGAGCGGAAAACTTGCAATTTTCAGAGCGGAGTTGGGTAAAAAATTGATTAACTAACCCCGCCCATAACTTAATAATTTACGACCGAGAAAAATGAAGTTGCAAAATATGCGAGTATTTGGCGGCTTTTTGCTCTTTTTACTAAATCGTTCTATATCAAGACATTATACGTTTCGTCGTAAAACTCATAAGTGTTAAAAAAGTCAAAGGGCACCTTTCGCAGTGTGAAAGGGCACCTTTGGCACTGCAATATGCCACATATCGCACTGCGATATGCCACGTTTCGCATCGCGAAAGGACACCTTTCACTTTTTCGTTCCGCATGACCGTTTACATTGTTTAAGCCGATTGATTAACAATTAAACGCTTTTTAGCATTTCGCCTCGTGCCAAGCGGAAAATCTTTCTCTAGAATTAAAATTCCGTTTGTCAAGATTTTTTACTTTTTTCGTCAAGAAATCGGGCTGATTTTGGAAGTTACAATTTGTAAGTTGACAGTAGACAAGTATTCAACATTTCTCAATCATTTATTTATTAATCCATCAAAATCATGCACTATTATAGACTATGCACCACGAGCTACACTCTTTCCTGATACGACTTCAAAATGGTATTTCACTATACCCAAATCTATTTTTGTAAAGAATCCCCAACTTGATGTTAGCAGAACATTGCCGTCGTCGGTCAGAGTGAACCTGAACTTCTGCTGATTAAGTGCTGTAGGTGCCAACAAAGCAGCCTCTACCCCACTTCTGAACCAATCTGGCATTGTGCCATTCACTTTTGTTACCTTCTCTATTGGTTTGACTTTATGAGCCACACCCTGAGTTGTACCATAACCAACGGCAATGACAGCCCTAAGTTTCTCGCCTTCGCCAAACTGCAACACATCGGGATTCTTCTTGAATGTGAGACCTACCCAGCAAGTATTAAGCCCTAACATCTGAGCCGCAATCACAATCTTTTCGCCATAATATCCAATCTTCTCGTCAAGGTCGTCGTCTTTCTTGCCTATCATTGCAAAATAATTGCTTATGCCAGAAAACTTTCCGTAGTGAGCCATGCGTGTGTCAAAGGCCTTCGGGTCGTTGGTTACTAACTGGATATGCAGTCCGCTCTCATCATTACATTCGTTGACCAAACGCACGAGTTGCTGCATTTTTTCATCTTCAATGGGCCTTTCGGTATAACTACGCACACTGTGTCTTTGCTTAATTGCCTCAAGTATAGTCATAATCACAATATTAAAATTAAAGTTTCGCAAATGCTCAACTGGTCAGGTTATTAAGGTATTCGGGAGATAAGTTTAAGCATGTTATGTAATCATATAGCCTATGAATAGAAGCAACGCGAAAACCTTTTAAACCTTACGAAACTGAAGCTTGCGAAAGTTTAGTTACAATATTTATTTAAACAGCGCAAAAATAATCATTTTATTCTCAAGAACTGCATATTGGAAAGAAAACATAGACATATTTAGCACAAAAACAATAAAATCCTTTTGTGATGGCTAAGAAAATTAGTAACTTTGCATGAAATTTATGCCGTAGAAAAATAGATGGACAACAGAAAAGCCACATTAGAATTAGGAACAAAACCTGTTGGCAAATTGCTCTTGCAATATGCATTGCCTGCTATTATAGCCATGACAGCATCTTCGCTGTATAACATGATTGACTCTATCTTCATAGGTCAAGGTGTTGGACCGATGGCTATTTCAGGACTTGCCATAACTTTTCCATTCATGAATATTTCGGCAGCATTCGGAGCTGCAATCGGTGTAGGAGCAAGTACATGCATATCGGTAAGACTTGGACAAAAAGACTATAGTCGGGCTAATCATATTCTGGGAAACACTGTTGTACTGAACCTTATCATAGGTCTGTTTTTTGCTACATTTGCTTTGCTTTTCCTCGACGAAATTCTAAGGTTCTTCGGGGCAACTGACAACACAATAAGCTATGCACGCGACTACATGGTAATCATCTTGTTAGGAAACATGATTACTCATGAATATTTTGGTCTGAATGCTGTGCTTCGCGCTGCGAGCAAGCCGCGACACGCTATGTATGCTACAATCTTTACGGTTGTGCTAAACACTATCCTCGACCCTATTTTCATTTACACATTCGACATGGGCATCAGAGGTGCTGCCATTGCCACCGTGCTTTCGCAGACAGTTGCACTATGCTGGCAGATAAAAGTGTTCAGCAATCAGAACGAGTTGCTTCATCTTGAACGACGCAACTTCAAACTAGACTCTACTATTGTTAAGAATATCATAAGCATAGGCATCTCACCATTTGCAATGAACACCTGTGCTTGCATTGTAGTGATTTTCATAAACACAGCTCTTGTAAGACACGGGGGCGATTTGGCTGTAGGAGCCTACGGCATTGCCAACCGAATAGGTTTCTTCTTCTTCATGATTGTGATGGGTCTGAATCAAGGCATGCAGCCCATTGCAGGCTATAACTATGGCGCACAACAGATAGACCGTATGTTACACGTTCTGCGACTGACAATTATTTCGGCTGTTAGTGCAATGACTATAGGATGGCTCATAAGCGAGTTTCTCACAAGACCATGTGTCTCGCTTTTTACCACCGACGAAGAACTAATAAGAATAGCAATTCACGGAGTGCAAATAAACTCGTTGTTCTTCCCGCTCATAGGCTATCAGGCAGTTGTAACAAACTTCTTCCAGTCTATCGGCATTGCCCGAATGAGCATATTCCTCTCTCTGTCTCGCCAGTTGCTATTCCTGCTTCCGCTCCTTATTGTCCTCCCTCCAATCATGGGAGTTGACGGTGTGTGGTGGTCATTGCCTGCAAGCGACTTTGTTGCATTCATCGTAACGCTTATCATCATGATAAGATACATGAAAAAGTTTAGAGACAAACAGGCAGAAAACTCGTAGACAGCGAGCTGCAAATTTAAGAAAAAGACATAACTCACAATTCAAAAAAATATTTTCTCATGGAACACCTGATAATAGTTATAGGCAGACAGCTAGGCAGCGGAGGAAGAATAGTAGCCCGAAAGCTGGCAGAACGGTTCGGATGCAAGTTCTACGACCGCGAGATACTAAACCTTGCAGCAAAGGAAAGCGGATTCTGCGAAAAGTTCTTTGAGCGAAACGACGAAAACAAAGGATTTTTCAAGGCTCTCTATCATCTGCACCTGCCACACATAACCGACGGCAATTTCTATGCCAACAAGTTCTCTGAAGAAAGTCTGTTCCAGTTTCAGAGCGATGCTATACGCCATGCTGCGGCAGAGGGCAACTGCGTATTTGTTGGGAGAGCAGCCGACTATGTTTTGCGAGATGTTCCAGAAACGATAAACATCTTCATCACGGCTGACATGGAAGAACGCATAAAGCGAGTTATGGAGCGTCACCAGTGCGACAAACCAACTGCAAGGAAAATAATTCATGAGAAAGAGAGTGAACGTGCAAAGTTCTATAACTACTACACTGGCAAGCAGTGGGGAAATGCCAGCAGCTATGATATTTGCGTTAATTCTACTAAGCTTGGAATAGACGGAACCGTAGAAATGTTAACTCACTTTATAGAGGAAAGCAGAAAATGAAAGTTGGAATATTGAGCGACACCCATTCTTATTGGGATGACAAATACTTGCACTACTTTGAACCATGCGATGAGATATGGCATGCTGGCGACATCGGCAGCATGGAAGTGGCAGACAAGCTTGCTGCTTTCCGTCCGCTCAGAGCTGTACATGGCAACTGCGATGGAGGCGATTTGAGAAGAATTTATCCAGAGAAACTACGCTGGAAGTGCGAAGACATTGATGTGCTAATGACTCATATTGGCGGTTATCCAGGACACTATGATGCGAAAATACGCGGAACACTTTTTGCCTCTCCGCCAAAACTTTTCATTGCAGGCCACTCTCACATTCTGAAAATACAGTTTGACAAAACACTAAATCTGCTGCATATAAATCCAGGAGCGGCAGGGCAGCAAGGCTGGCACAAAGAAAGAACTTTAGTCAGATTGTCTATTGAGGGCAATAAAATGACCGATTGCGAAGTTATTACTTTAGGAGGCTAATACCTAATTATTATGCCACTTGCACTATGCATTTCAATAATACGATAGTAATAAATTTGAAAAACAAATAAAACAAAAATAAACATGAAAACAATTGTAATCACTGGCGGAGCAGGTTTCATCGGAAGCCATGTAGTTAGACTGTTTGTTAACAAATATCCAGAGTATCACATCATAAACCTAGACAAACTTACATACGCAGGCAATCTCGCCAATCTGAAAGACATAGAGAATAAGCCGAATTATGAGTTTGTAAAAATGGACATCTGCGATTTCGATGCTTTCTACAAGCTTATGCAAGAAAAGAAAGTAGACGGAATCATACATTTGGCTGCAGAGTCGCACGTTGACCGCTCAATAAAAGACCCTTTCACTTTTGCCAAGACCAACGTGATGGGAACACTGTCGCTACTCCAAGCTGCAAAACTGTATTGGGAGTCATTGCCTGAGAAATATGAAGGCAAGCGTTTCTATCACATATCTACTGATGAGGTTTACGGTGCATTGGAGCTGACTCATCCAGAAGGTATCGAACCTCCATTCACAACAACAGCCTCATCGTCAGAACACCATTTGGCTTACGGAGACAAGTTCTTCCTTGAAACAACAAAATATAATCCCCACTCTCCATACTCTGCGGCAAAGGCTTCGAGCGACCACTTTGTGCGTGCATATCATGACACTTACGGCATGCCTGTAGTTGTAACTAACTGCTCAAACAACTATGGTCCATATCAATTCCCAGAGAAACTGATTCCTCTATTCATAAATAACATTCGCCATCGCAAACCTCTTCCTGTCTACGGCAAAGGCGAAAATGTGCGCGACTGGTTGTTTGTTGAAGACCATGCACGTGCTATCGACCTTATTTTCCATGAAGGAAAGATAGCCGAGACTTACAACATAGGCGGCTTCAACGAATGGAAGAATATTGACATAATCAAGGTTCTTATAAATACTGTTGACCGACTGTTAGGCAGGAAAGAAGGTGAAGATATGAACTTGATTACGTTTGTAACCGACCGTGCAGGTCACGACTTGCGCTATGCCATTGACTCTACAAAGTTGCAACGTGAACTTGGATGGGAACCAAGTCTGCAATTTGAAGAAGGTATAGAAAAGACTGTACGCTGGTATCTTGACAATCAAGAATGGCTCGACAATGTAACTTCTGGCGACTACCAGAAATACTACGAGAATATGTATAGCAACCGATAAGTAATAATGGATAAACTGACAAAAGAGTTTCATTCATTCCTTGTCAACATGAGATACAATCCCGAAAAGGTTAATGACAAGGTGAAACATTATATGGAACACTTGCTCCGCCTCTTGTCACCAGCTGACGAGGAAGCTGTGCTCCACTACTATGGCATACTCGGACACGAACAGCATTCTCTCATGGAGATTGCACATAACAGGCAACAACCTGAGGAGGTTACAATGGAAGAAATTGACAATGCACTTCGTCGTTTAGCCATTACACCAGAATGGCAGATGATGAAGGCCATGATAAACAAGACTATTGAAACAAACAAATAAAGAATAAAAGAATGACAAAGATATTGCTCTTGGGCTCAGGCGAACTGGGTAAGGAATTTGTAATTGCAGCTAAACGAAAAGGAATCTACGTTGTAGCTTGCGACCGATACGATAATGCTCCAGCAATGCAGGTTGCTGATGAGCGCGAAGTATTCTCTATGTTAGACGGCGATGCTCTTGAAGCAGTTGTACGCAAACACAAGCCAGACATTATAGTTCCTGAGATTGAAGCCATACGCACAGAGCGATTGTTTAAATTTGAAGAAGAAGGAATTCAAGTCGTGCCAAGTGCGCGTGCCGTAAACTACACAATGAACAGACGAGCCATTCGCGATCTTGCAGCAAAAGAACTGGGACTTCGAACAGCAAAATATTTCTATGCTAAGACTCTCGAGGAATTCCGCAATGCAGCAAAAGAGATTGGCTTCCCTTGTGTTGTCAAACCACTAATGTCGTCAAGCGGACACGGACAAAGCTATGTGCACAGCGATGAAGAGCTCGATGCTGCATTCCATGAAGCAATGGAAGGCAGTCGTGGCGATGTTAAAGAGGTTATTATAGAAGAATTTATCGACTTCGACAGCGAGTTCACTTTACTCACTGTAACACAGAAGAACGGTCAGACACTCTTCTGTCCTCCAATCGGACACGTTCAGAAAGGCGGAGACTACCGTGAGAGTTGGCAGCCATACACAATAAGCGAAGAAGCCCTGAAACATGCTCAAGAAATGGCAGACAAAGTAACCAAAGCACTTACGGGCGCTGGTATCTGGGGTGTTGAGTTCTTCTTGACCAAGCAAGGCGAAGTAATTTTCTCAGAACTTAGTCCACGTCCTCATGATACAGGTATGGTAACACTTGGACACACTACCAACCTAAGCGAATTTGAATTGCATCTGCGTGCAATATTAGGTCTGCCAATAGCAGGAATCCATCTCGAACATGCAGGGGCAAGTGCTGTTGTATTAGCAAAGAGCGAAGACAAGCAACTGCCAGAATACAATCTGCATGATGCACTTTGCGAGGACCGCACTCGTGTTCGTATCTTTGGAAAACCAGAGCAGCATATAGGAAGGCGCATGGGCGTTGTACTATGCTATGGCGATAAGGATGCAGACACAACAGCATTGCGCGACAAGGCAAAGCGACTGGCATCTACAATCATTCCAGACTAGACTAAAAAGATGAAAATAGGAAAACTCATTCAACTGCAAAAGATTCACGACCCACGTGGCAATCTCACTGTTGCTGAAGGTGAATCTCAAGTGCCTTTCTCCATTAAGCGAGCATATTGGGTATATGACGTGCCAGGAGGGGAAAGCAGAGGTGGTCATGCACACAAAACACTTAAACAACTCGTGATTGCCATGAGTGGTTCTTTCCATGTAACACTTGACAACGGAGATGTGCGCGAAACTGTTCTGCTCAACCATCCATGGGAGGGACTTATTATCGAGCCAGGCACATGGCGAACGCTTGACGATTTCTCTTCAGGTGCCGTATGTCTAGTATTAGCTTCAGACCATTATGAGGAAGAAGATTATATAAGAGAATACAACGAGTTTATTGAGTGGAAAAGAAAATAAGATTAAGTGAATAACTTAGAAACTCAATAACTCACAAACTTATAAATTAAAAATGAATATCATAAAATATACAGCAGACAAGGCTGAAGAATGGAATAGCTTTGTAGAGAAGTCGAAAAACGGAACATTACTAATCGACCGCCGCTACATGGACTATCACTCTGACAGATTCAGCGACTTCTCGCTTATGTTTTATGATGATAAGGAAAGACTATGCGGACTTCTGCCCGCCAACAGAATTAATGATACAATATATAGTCATCAAGGACTTACATACGGCAGCCTGATTACCAACGACAAGATTTCTGCCACAACCGTTTTATCTTGTTTTTCATCCATGCTTGAATACTTAAAAAGCAATGGAATTGAAAAGATTATTTATAAAGCAATTCCTTATATATACCACAAGCAGCCAGCAGAAGAAGATCTCTATGCATTGTTTACGGTTTGCAATGCAAGACTTATAAAACGTGATATTTCTTCTGCGATACCACTCTCCCATCCTCTTCGTTTCATTGAGTCGCGCCGTTCAGGAATAAGGAAGGCAGAGCGTGAAGGGTTGAATGTAGTTGAGTCTTCTGATTTCAAGCACTTTTGGAATATTCTTGAGACAAACTTAATGGCAAAGCATGGAGTAGAACCAGTGCATAGCCTTCAGGAAATAGAACTTTTGAAATCTCGCTTTCCTAAAAATATCAAGTTATTTGTTGTTACAAAGGAGGACAAACCAATTGGCGGAACTCTTTTATATCTGACTACTAATGTAGTCCATACACAGTATATTTCCGCTTCAGAAGAAGGAAAGCATTGCGGAGCTATCGACATCTTATTTGACAGAATAATTCATTCTGACCTCATTTCAAATTACCAATATCTTGATTTCGGCAAATCGAATGAAAACGATTGCTACATCTTAAACGACAAACTGCTTTTCCAAAAGGAAGGATTTGGTGGAAGAGCAGTCTGCTATGATACTTATGAAGTAACGATTGATAAATTCTAATTAAAATACCTTAATTCAAAACTCATTAGTAAAAATATGGTTGGGTACTTAGAACTGAATCGAATAACGGCTTTGCATGGAAGAGAAATCGCAGAAGCTGTAAGAAAGACGGTTGAGAGCGGTTGGTATCTGCATGGAGAAGAAACTGAGGCTTTCGAAAGAGAGTATGCCGAATATATCGGTACCAACCACTGCATAGGCTGCGGAAATGGACTCGATGCACTAACACTAATATTCCGCGCTTATAAAGAAATGAACGTTCTCAACGACGGCGACGAAGTGATTGTACCAGCTAATACTTTTATTGCTTCTATTCTTTCAATAACAGAGAACAACCTGGTTCCTGTTTTCGTAGAACCCGACATAAATACTTTGCAAATTGACGAGACGAAAATTGAGAATGCAATAACTTCAAGAACTCGTGCAATTCTCCTTGTCCACCTATACGGCAGATGTGCCTATAGCGACACCATTGGTGAAATTTGCAAGCGACATGATCTGAAACTTATTGAAGACAATGCACAGGCACATGGCTGTTTGTGCCAAAACTCGTATGTTTATAGCAATAAGCGCACGGGCAGCATTGGCGATGCAGCAGGACACAGTTTCTATCCTGGCAAAAATCTTGGAGCATTAGGTGATGCTGGAGCAATTACTACAAACGACAATGAACTTGCAGACACAATACGTTCTCTTGGCAACTACGGTTCGTCGAAGAAATATGTTTTCGACTATTGTGGACGAAACAGTCGTATTGACGAGATTCAGTCAGCCGTGCTTCGCATAAAATTACGCTATCTTGACGAAGACAACAAGCGAAGGAAAGAAATAGCCAACAGATATGAAAAAGAAATAAACTTGCCCGATTTGCGAATAACGCCTAACGGGAACCGCGACAATGTTTATCATATATTCCCTGTATTTTCTCCGTATAGAGACAAACTGCAAGAGCAACTGCTGCTTAGTGGTATTCAGACAATGATTCACTATCCAATACCTCCTCATCGTCAGAAATGCTACAGCAAGTTTGCCAGTCTGCAACTGCCCATTACAGAGCGGATTCACAGGGAAGAACTTTCACTGCCCTGCCACCCTGCCATGACCTACAATGAAGTTAGTCAGGTGATAAATGCAGTAAACAAAATTAATAGTAATATGAAGATTTAATCACATTAACTCTTATGAAAATAAGCAACATAAAAAGTATAATAATTGCAGGCTGCCTTATTTGTTCTGTCAATTCTTTTGCGCAAAGCGCACTCAACGACACTTTAAACATCAAAGAACACGAAATGGAAGAAATTGTCGTTGTGAAACAACGCGAGGGTACAACGCGTATAAACAGTGCAATGAATGGTTTTCAGATTAACAAGAGCGAACTGTTTAAGGCTGCATGCTGCAATCTTGGCGAGAGTTTCTCTACTAACCCTTCAGTTGACGTAAACTATAATGATGCAACAACAGGAGCACGCCAAATAAAACTGCTTGGACTTGCTGGCACTTACGTTCAAATGCTAACCGAAACAATGCCTAACTTCCGCAGCAGCGCTTCGCCTTACGCATTGTCGTATGTGCCAGGGCCTTGGATGAAGAGCATACAAGTTTCCAAAGGTGCTGCATCGGTGAAAAACGGATATGAGTCTATCACAGGACAAATCAATATACAATATCTTCAACCTGAAGACGAAGAGGGAATCACTATAAATCTCTATGGTTCGACAATGGCACGCTTTGAGGCTAATGCCGATGCCAACCTGCACATAAACGACCGCCTAAGCACCGAACTGCTTTTGCATCATGAGAATGAATACAGCGAGCACGACGGCAACGACGACGGATTCATAGATATGCCAAAAATAAAACAATGGAATGTGCAAAACCGCTTGGCATATCTCGGCGATCGCTATATCTTCCATGCTGGCGTAGGTATTCTGAAAGAAAAACGCGACGGAGGTCAAGTTGAAAAACATATAACCAACCACGACATGCCTCCATATAAAATCGGTATAGAGACCGACAGATATGAAGCCTACATGAAACATGCTTTTGTTCTTGACAAGGTTCACGGCACAAACATTGCCCTTATGGCTTCTGGAACATTGCATGAAATGAACTCGCTATATGGATTCAAGAAGTTTGACACTAATGACAAGAATGCATACGCATCACTGATGTATGAAACCAACTTTACTCCAGAGCATAACCTTTCTATTGGTGCAAGCATGAACCATGACTATATAAAAAACGTAATAGAAAGGTATCCTATTACAAAACATGACGAAAACGGAAATCTAAACGACGATTATTTGGGGAGAACCAAAGAAGGAGAAAACTTCAAAGAAACAACTTGGGGCGGATATGCACAATATACCTACACTCAAGGAACAAGATGGACAGCAATGGCAGGTGTAAGACTCGACCACAGCAGTGCATACGGAACGTTCTTTACTCCACGAATGCATATAAAATACTCTCCTAACAGCATTATAAGCCTACGCCTTTCACTCGGCAAGGGTTACAGGACTGTGCATGCTCTAAACGAATATGGATATCTGCTGGCAAGTGGTAGAAAATTAATAATAGAATACCCGCTGAAACAAGAGGAAGCGTGGAACTATGGCTTCTCTACGGCTCTGAATATTCCTATAGCAAACAAGACTCTGAAACTGAATGCCGAATACTATTATACCGACTTCAGCGAGCAGGCTGTTGTTGACTATGACACTAATATAGAAGAAATAAGAATAAGCAACCTCAAAGGCCGCAGTTATTCTCACACCATGCAGGTTGATGCGACTTACGAACTGTTTAAAGGCTTGTCGCTTACGGCTGCCTATCGTCGCAATATTGTTAAGACAACATATAACGGGGTAAGAATGGAGAAACCTCTAAACAATAGATATAAAGCTCTGCTGACTGCATCCTACAAGACTCCATTAGGCTTATGGCAGTTTGATGCAACACTGCAACTGAATGGTGGAGGAAGAATGCCACAACCATACGCTACTGACGAGAAAGGCACTCTGAGTTGGCAGCCTTTATTCAAATCTTATGAGCAAGTCAACTTGCAGATAACTCGCTGGTTCCGCCACTTCTCTATCTATCTTGGAGGAGAGAATCTCACTAACTTCAGACAAAAAAATCCTATCATAAATGCTAACGAACCATTCAGCCCACTTTTTGAGCCAACAATGGTATGGGGACCTGTGCGTGGCGCAATGGGATATCTTGGCATTAGAATAAACATTGGAAGACTTTGATAATTGATAATTGACAATTTATAATTGATAATTTATAATTGATAATTAAAGGAGATTTAAGATATGAAGAAAACAATTATTACGCTGATGATGGCCATTTCTGCCACTATCTCAATGGCAAAAGACATTAAGACTGTCGTTTTCACTACCATTCCGCAGATGCATTGCGAGAACTGTGAAAACAAAATTAAAGGTAACCTCCGTTTTGAAAAGGGTGTCAAAAAGATTGAAACTGACATTGAGAAGCAACACGTCACAGTTACCTACGATGCAGACAAGACTACCATAGAAAAGCTTCAAAACGGTTTTGAGAAGTTTGGATATGAAGCAACTGTAGTTGACACAGAGTCAAACGAAAATTCAATAGAGGCAGATAGCCAAGAAAAGAACGACTAAACTCTTATTGAGCAACTCAAGTTCTCAACTTATTTCAAAATAAGCCCCCACTATCAGGAAAGTCAATTTGTCAAGATTTTTCACACATTATTTTATGAAACATTTTGACAAATTGATTTTTCATTCTAGAGAAAAATAAAGACCGCTTTTTCCGTTTGGCACGCAGCAGAATGTGAAAAAGCATTTATTTGTTAATCAATCAGCTTAAACTTTGTAAACGCACATTATGAGCAGATTTGCGAAAGGTGTCCTTTCGCGATGTCAAACGTGGCATATGACACTGCAATATGTGGCATATCGCAGTGTGAAAGATGCCCTTTCGCACCGCGAAAGGACACCTTTCACTTTTTATAGAGTTATGTATTATAATTGTAAAGTTTATAAAACACTGACTTATAGTGATTTATCTAAAAAATCGGAAAAACTGCTCAAGAATCGCATATTTTTCAGCTTCGTTGCGCTTGGTCGAAAATTTTTAAGTTATCAGGGCTTAAAGTTAATCAATTAAGAATCGATTTGTCAAAATTTTTCATACACACGATCAATAAGTTTTTCCTATATACTCAAGTAAAACCCCTGTAAGGTATAAACCATATATAAGCTGTGCCATGAAATGAGTAGTAAAGTTGGTTACACAATAAGTAAAACATCAGAAATGGAACAGTAATATTTTGCATATATAATCGGAAAATTGTATTTTTGCATACATGAAACAGAAGGAAAAAAGAAGAATGCCTGCGGAATGGGAACAGCAGACAATGGTGCAACTAACGTGGCCACATAATGGCACCGACTGGAAACCATATCTTGACGAAATAGTGAAGACCATGACAGAAATGGCTGTTGCCATTGCAGAGCATGAAAAACTATTGATAGTTACGCCCAATACCGAAGAAACAAGCATGATGCTGAAAAGGCAAATGAGCGAAAAACAATGGAGAAATACTAAGTTTTTCGAATGTGAGACAAACGACACTTGGGCTCGCGACCATGCTTTTATAACGGTTGCAGAAGATGACGGGACAGGCTGCAACTGCAAGCTGAAACTGCTCGACTTCCACTTCAACGGATGGGGCATGAAGTTTGAAGCCAGCAAGGACAATGCAATCAACAGCAAACTAGCTGAAAGCGGCATAGTAGGCGGAGTTCGTGAAGACAATGATGACTTTGTACTTGAGGGTGGTTCTATAGAAAGCGATGGGTGTGGAACTGTTTTCACTACAACGAGTTGTCTACTCGCCCCTCACAGAAACCAGCCTATGGACAGGGAGCAGATTGAGACAGAACTGAAACTCCGACTCGGTGCAAGGCGCATCGTATGGCTAAACCATGGCAACCTTATTGGCGATGATACTGATGGGCATATTGACACTATTGTGCGCATTGCTCCCGAAGACACTTTGCTCTATGTGAAATGCAACGATGAAGGCGACGAGCATTATGAAGACTTTATGGCATTAGAAAAAGAGTTGAAACTGCTCAAAACTGCTGACGGCAAACCTTACAGGCTTATCCCCCTGCCTTTTCCAAAAGCTATCTTTGACAGCGAAGGAGAAAGGCTGCCCGCTACTTATGCAAACTATCTGATAATAAACGATGCTGTTCTGGTACCAACTTATAATCAACCAGAAATGGACAAAGAAGCTTGCGAGATAATAGGCAAAGCATTCAAAGACAGGGAGATAATCCCTATTGACAGCAGGGTTATAATCCGCCAACATGGCTCAATACACTGCTTGACTATGCAATATTATTAGAATAAAGATAAAGTGGCATAAATTTAAGAAACAAGCAAAACGCTGAAAACTTTAAGTTTTACTTCCAATTACAATAAACTAAAAGAAAAGTATATGAAAATAGGAATAATACAGCAACACAACTCGGCTGACAAGACTGACAACATAAAGCGACTGGGAGAGAAAATTGAACAACTGGCAAAGCAAGGAGCTGAACTGATTGTTCTTCAAGAATTGCACAATGGATTGTATTTCTGTCAGGTAGAAGATGTGAACAACTTCGATTTGGCGGAGCCTATACCAGGCGAATCAACAGATTTTTTCGGTAACCTGGCAAAGAAACATGGCGTCGTCATCGTCACATCACTATTTGAAAGACGTGCTCCAGGACTTTACCACAATACTGCCGTAGTTATAGAGCGTGACGGTTCGATTGCAGGATGCTACAGGAAAATGCACATACCAGACGACCCTGCCTACTACGAAAAGTTCTATTTCACCCCAGGCGACTTGGGATTTCATCCTATTCAGACTTCAATAGGAAAACTTGGTGTTTTGGTTTGCTGGGATCAATGGTATCCAGAAGCTGCTCGTCTGATGGCACTCGAGGGGGCGGAACTGCTGATTTATCCAACAGCCATAGGCTATGAAAGTAGTGATACGAAAGAGGAGCAAGAGCGACAACGCGAGGCATGGACAACTGTTCAGCGTGGACATGCTGTTGCAAACGGACTTCCTGTCGTGACGGTGAACAGAGTCGGACATGAGGATGACCCTTCAAGTCTGACTAATGGCATTCAGTTTTGGGGTAGTTCTTTTATTGCTGGTCCACAAGGCGAAATGCTATACAGAGCAGACAACATCAAGGAAGAGACAGCAATAGTTGATGTTGATTTGGCTCACAGCGAGAATGTGAGACGCTGGTGGCCATTCCTGCGCGACAGAAGGATTGATGCTTACCAAAAGATTCTAAATCGCTTCAACGATTAGCATTTGTTTCATTCTAAAAATAACATATAGTCTGACGATTATTCACAATGACTGTAAAAGAAGTATTTGAACTGCGCAAAAGCGGAAAGATAGAAGAAGCATACAACGAGATTAGACCTATGTATGCTAAACACAAAGGCAAATATACAACGCTTGCCATGTTTTGGGTGGCTAACGATATTCTGAAGAAACGCATTGAGGAAAAGCAAACAGACGAAGCACTGATGATATTCAAAGCCTTAGTAAGGACTGCAAGGGATATTGAAGATAAAGACGGAAGTGTATGTAAGGCTTTGCTTCACAATACAATATTACTAAAAGACTGTTCTAAGGCATTTAGGGTGATTGATTTCCTGAAAGAATATGATATTAAGGAATGGCATCAGTCATGTTGGCAGACTATTACAACCCAGAAAGGACACGTCATGCCATCGTATGCACAGCAGATGCTGACGCGGATATACCATGAAGTCAGACAAGAACCGAGCATAGAAAATGCTCTCACAGCAATGCCATTACTTGAGACTGCAATGAGGCATAATCCCAATCACAAGAACAACAAGCGTTTTATGGCTCTTGTCTACATAATAATGAATGAGAAAGAAAAGGCTATAGAAACATATAAAAACTTGCTGAAACGCTATCGTGACAGTTACTTATATGACGAATTGTCTGAACTTACAGAAGATTCGGGAGTGAAGGCGGCTCTCATTTGTCAGGCTATAATAAATCAAAGACAAGAGAGATTCCGTACAAAATATCATCTTAACTTAGCAAAACTTCTAATTGGTCGCGACAATAATCGTGCTCACTATGAACTGAATAAATGTATTGAGATTAGAAATAAGCTTAATTTCAACATCAATAGCGAGATAAAGAAATTGCTCGAAACACTTTCTCACTACACTGCTGTCTCTGAAGCAGAGCAACAAAGCTTCTATAAGATGATGACAGAAAAATATCTGAAAACGATATAATAACAAAACAACAATAAAAAAAGCTGCATTTCGGTGCAGCTTTTTTTATTTCAAATACTTATTGATTACTTATTTAACACGATCAACAATAGCTTTGAAAGCTTCTGGATTGTTCATAGCGAGGTCAGCAAGCACCTTGCGGTTGATTTCGATACCAGCCTTGTGCAATGCACCCATCAACTGAGAATAGCTCATACCCTCAAGACGAGCAGCTGCATTGATACGCTGAATCCAGAGTGAACGGAAATTACGTTTCTTGTTACGACGGTCGCGATAAGCATAAGTCAAACCCTTCTCCCAAGTGTTTTTAGCGACAGTCCACACGTTTTTGCGAGCTCCAAAGTAACCCTTTGTAAGCTTTAGAATTCTTTTTCTTCTTGCTTTAGAAGCAACATGATTTACTGATCTTGGCATAGTTTTTTTCTTCTTTAATTGTTTGACTTAAGTTTAACGAAGGCACAACAAGTCGCGAACTTGCTTCTGGTTTGAAGGATCTACGATTGCTTGGTGAACCAAGTTACGCTTTTGCTTCTTAGTTTTCTTAGTCAGAATGTGACTGTGATAAGCATGATGACGCTTAATCTTTCCTGTACCGGTAAAACGGAATCTCTTCTTTGCACCGGAATTAGTCTTTAATTTTGGCATTGTTTTTATTTTTAAATTATTATTATTTATAGTGGCAACGCATATACCAGGCGTTACGCACCTCTTTCTATGCTTTTATCTTCTTAATTAATCTTCTCCTTGCAGTTTCTTCAGAGCTTCTTCGCTAATCTTAGCATTTGCAAAAAGTCCACCATTTGCAGGCATTGTATCTTCTGCTTCTGAAGTTTCAGATGAAGCTTTCTGCGACTTAGCAGATTCTTTTGCCTCAGCTTCTCGACGCTCTCTATCCATTTTCTGCTGACTCTTCTTTGCTACGCCAGCTTTCTTTGGAGCAATGAAGATAGCCATCTTCTTTCCTTCAAGCTGCGGAAGCTGCTCAACTTTGCCATATTCCTCCAAATCGTTTGCGAAACGAAGCAACAAAACTTCACCTTGCTCTTTGAAAAGAATACTTCTGCCTCTGAAGAACACGAAAGCTCTTACTTTGTTTCCTTCTTCAAGGAATTCTTTTGCATGCTTCAGTTTGAAGTTGTAGTCATTCTCGCCAGTCTGAGGTCCGAATCTGATTTCCTTAACTTCCACTTTTGCCTGTTTAGCCTTCATCTCCTTAGCACGTTTCTTCTGCTGATAAAGGAATTTGCTATAGTCAATAAGACGACACACAGGGGGCTGTGCATTTGGTGATATTTCTACAAGGTCAACGCCTTGTTCATGAGCCATGTCTATAGCTTGCTTTGTAGGTACAACCATAGAGCCATCATCACCTACGATTCTAACCTCACGCACACGAATTTGCTCGTTGATGCGATACTGTTGTTGTTGACTGCGTTTGTCGTTTTTTACTCTCATTAATTATAATGATACCTTTTTATAATAATAGCTATCTTTTCAGCAATTTTAAACTAAACGGCTGCAAAGTTAATAATTAAAATTGATTAGCAAAAATATTTTGTCGTTTTTTTTAGATGTAACTCACAAAGTGTCATGCTTTTGGCGAAATCTTAGTTGCTTTCAGCATCTCTTCCACTTCATCATTAATTCTTTGTGCAAATTCTTCCATAGGCATTGTGGCTTGTTCTCCTCCGCCCTGCTTACGCATAGAAACAAGTCCTTCAGCAGATTCTTTTTCACCAACGATTACCATGTAAGGCACACGCTTCAACTCGTTATCACGAATCTTTCTGCCGATTTTCTCGTTACGGTCATCAACATTTGCGCGTACACCCTTTGTGTCAAGATATTTTGCAACGCTATGTGCATATTCATTAAATTTCTCTGATATTGGAAGCACTGCAACTTGCTCCGGTGTCAACCAAAGTGGGAAATGACCTGCTGTATGCTCAATAAGCACGGCTGTAAATCGCTCCATAGAACCAAATGGTGCACGGTGAACCATAACAGGAGTCTGCTTAGAGTTGTCTTCTGCAGTATATTCAAGCTGGAAACGCTGTGGCAAGTTGTAATCAACCTGAATAGTACCAAGCTGCCAACGACGTCCAATAGCATCTTTCACCATAAAGTCGAGCTTAGGGCCATAGAATGCAGCTTCTCCATATTCAACCTTTGCATTCAAGCCTTTTTCCTTACAAGCATCAATTATGGCCTGTTCACTTTCAGCCCAAACCTCGTCTGAACCAATATACTTAACCTTGTCATTAGGGTCTCGCAATGAAATCTGTGCTTCTACATTTTCAAAGTTGAAGATAGTAAATACTGCCTGAATAATATCCATGACACGTAGGAACTCTCCCTTTACCTGATCTGGGCGGCAAAAGATGTGCGCATCGTCTTGGGTAAATGAACGAACTCGAGTAAGTCCATGAAGTTCTCCACTCTTCTCATAGCGATAAACAGTACCGAACTCAGCAATACGAAGTGGCAGGTCTTTATAAGAACGTGGCTTATGAGCGAACACCTCGCAGTGATGAGGACAGTTCATTGGTTTGAGCATGTACTCTTCGCCTTCCTCAGGAGTTGTAATAGGACGGAATGCATCTTTGCTATAGTGAGCATAGTGTCCACTTGTTACATATAGATTCTTGCCTCCGATATGTGGAGTGATTACTTCTTGATAACCGAAGTTTTTCTGAATCTTGCGCAGCATATCCTGTAAGCGCAAACGGAGTTCTGTGCCTTTAGGCAGCCAGATTGGAAGTCCCTTACCAACTCTCTCAGAGAACATGAAAAGCTCCATCTCCTTGCCAATTTTTCTATGGTCGCGTTTCTTCGCTTCTTCAAGCATTAAGAGATATTCGTCGAGCATCTTTTTCTTTGGGAAAGAAATTCCATAGATACGAGTCATCTGCTCACGCTCAGCATCACCACGCCAGAATGCGCCAGCAGCATTGGTTATCTTTACAGCCTTAATTAGTCCTGTTGAAACCAAGTGAGGACCACGACATAGATCTGTGAATGAACCCTGAGTATATGTTGTGATGGTTCCGTCTTCAAGATCAAGGTCTATGTGTTCGCATTTGTATGTCTGTCCGTCATCAGCAAACTCTTTCATAGCATCAGCTTTTGACACCTCACGGCGAACTACAGCCTCGTTTTTCTTAGCCAGTTCCATCATCTTAGCTTCAATCTTTGGGAAGTCAGCCTCGCTAATTACCGTACCTTCTTTTGGCATTACGTCATAGAAGAACCCATTATCAATAGCAGGTCCGAATCCGAACTGAATTCCTGGATAAAGTTCTTGCAAAGCCTCCGCAAGCAAGTGGGCAGAAGTATGCCAGAATGTATGTTTTCCCTCTTCGTCCTCAAACTTATAAAGGGCGATAGTAGCATCATTATTTATAGGGCGGTTCAGTTCAACCGTTTCACCATTAACACCACAAGATACAACGTTGCGGGCGAGAGCAGGTGAAATGCTCTCGGCGATTTGATAGCCTGTGACTCCCTGTTCATACTCACGAACAGTTCCGTCAGGAAAAGTAATTTTAACCATATACAACTTAGTTTTTCGTTTTCGGATGCAAAGTTACATGTTTTTATTCAGATAAAGGATTTTTAGGCAACTTATTTTCATTGTTTTTATGACGCTTTTTACAAAATCACTTGCGTCTGCTAATTACGCCATAGGCGGAATATAGTCCTAAGTCGCCAGCTTTCTGTAAATCGGCAATGCCTAAATTCCTGTCGCCATTCAGAATACGAGTGAGTCCACGATTATAATATGCCTCAGCTAAGTTTGGATTAAGACGAATGGCACGACTGTAATCTTCTATTGCCGACCTGAAATCATTACGAATATAATAGATGTTGGCTCGGTCATAATACAAGTATGACACTTCAGGCATTAACTCTATTGCACTATCCATATCCCTTAGTGCCTGCATTGTTTTATAGCTTGCATCAATTCCCTGAGAAGAATTAAACTGACTCTGCATTGCGAGACACACAGCACGCTGCCAATATGCAAGGACTGCGGATGAATCTATATTAAGACATGTTGTCAAATCAGCTACAGCACTTTCAAGGTCTTGTATTATAGTCCTACCTATAGCTCTCAGCAGAAGAAGGTTAACACTTTCCTCTACTTTGTGGGAGTTATAGATTGAAACAGAAAGGCTGTCGACATAGTCAAGCATAGACTTTGTTTCTTGAGCTGTAAGCGGATGCGGATTGCAGGTTAGCATCACTTTACGAGTTCCAATCTGCTTGGTATTAAATTCTTCAACGAGTTTACCGCCTAATTGCTCTAACGTAGGCACATTTTCATAAGGCAGGAAGGAAAGATGGAACATCGGCATCGGCTTTTCCTGCATATGCAGGTTTTGCGACTTTCCTTTATAGCCACTCTCATATTCATGCTCTATGATTTGTTCGTCTGAAGCAACAAGCATACCATATTTAGAAATATCATTGTCACTTTTCTTTCGAATGTTTGACAAATCTACTCCAACAATATCTAAATTATCATTTCCCTTTATTCTACTTGCATGCAACTCGTCTTTAGTTGCTTGGCGTTTCAGTCCAAGATGCAGATAGCAACTAGCACGCAGCAAAAGACACTCTTTGAAATCAGGTCTGCGGTTTAGCACTTTTGAATAATCTACAACAGCGGCTTTATACAATCCTAATTGATTAAGTATTCTGGCTCGATTATATATAGCAGGCAAATGGTCTGGTTCTGACCTTAACACATAATCAAAATCTTCTGCAGCACGATTAAAATCTCCAGATTTAATACGAAGAAGTCCACGATTGTAATGAGCAAAGAAATTATTACGGTCTAAGTCTATTGCTGCATCATAATCACTTATCGCACCTCGTAGATTATTCTGTTTTATGCGAACAAGTGCACGATTTAAATATACATTCACAATTCCTGGACTCAGATGAACGGCCTTAGATAACTGCCGTTCTGCATCACTCCATTGCTGTCGAGCCATGCTTATTTGCGCCTTAGTAGTCCAAGAGTCTGCATTATAAGGGTCTTTTTCTATAGAATTATCAAGACAAGCAATGGCTTTAGCAGTATCACGCTCAAGCATATACACTTCAGCCTGAATAGCATATGCTCGTGTAAAACCACTCCACCTTCTTATTATGGAATCAAGTTCTTCGTGTGCCTGCTTATAGTTCTTCAAACTGACATGACACAAAGCTCTATTAAACCAATAGTTCTTTCCGTCAGGATTATACTTGATTGCCATATCATAGTCATATATAGCCTCACTGAACTTATCCTGCCGAATACGGCAAAGTCCTCTCAACTCATATATATCAGCAATATAAGGATTCAGCCTTATTGCTTCAGAGCAGTCAGACTCAGCAGATTCAAAGTCATTAAGATAGAAACGTGCCATTCCCCGATAGAACCATGATTCATAGAGGAATGGCTTATAAGTAATTGCGCGATTGAAATATTGAACGGAAAGCACATAGTCCTCAAAATAAAGTGCACTGCGTCCGTTAACTATAAGATGGTCGACATTGAATTGTGCCGAGATTGTTAACGGGAGCAGCGCAAAAAAGAGGATGATGAGCTTTCTTGTCATCGCACTTTGTCTTTATTTCTTTACGGCAGCCTTTGTACGATAACCGCAACGGTAACGTCCTTGAAGAAGTGCACGCAACTTGCTCTTTATAAGTTGTCTGCGCAATGGCGATACTCTATCAATGAATACCTTGCCATCAAGATGGTCAAACTCATGCTGCATTACTCTTGCCAGATAACCATCAATCCATTCGTCATGCTGCAGCAAATCTTCATCAATCCATTGAACACGGATTCTAGTAGGACGAGTAACGTTCTCATGCAATCCTGGCAGAGACAGGCAACCTTCCTCCATTGTCTCTGTCTTGCTGTCGTCAAACTCCACGATATGCGGATTTATATAAGCGCGACGGAAATCTTTATATTCTGGGAAATCGTCAGAGAGAACGTCTAAATCAATCACAGCAAGCCTTATCGCCTTGCCTATCTGTGGTGCAGCAAGTCCGACACCTTCCGAAGCAGTCAGTGTCTCAAACATATCTGCTATAAGCTGTTTCAGATCTGGATAATCTGTAGGAATATCCTGTGCTTCCTTTCTCAGCACAGGCTGTCCATATATATATATAGGTAATATCATTTTTCTTTTCTGAATTGAGTAAACCTCATGTAGTCTTGCAAAATAATAGTAGCACTGATTTCATCAACTAAAGCCTTGTCAGCTCTTGCCTTTTTCTTCAGTCCACCGTCTATCATAGCCTGATGAGCTAAAACCGAAGTGAAACGTTCATCGTAGAATTCTATCGGAATTTCGGGAACTGCCTTCCGCCACCTGTTTACAAAAACTTTTACACGCTGCAAGTTTTCACTTGGTTCGCCGTTTGGTTGCAGCGGTTCGCCTATAACAATTCGCTCTACAGGTTCACTTTGTATATATTTCTTAAGATAGTCGAACAGTTCAGATGTAGAAACAGTTGCCAATCCACCAGCAATAATCTGTAGCGGATCGGTAACTGCAAGTCCTGTTCGCTTCTTCCCATAGTCAATAGCTAATATACGAGCCATGTTTAAGGGAAAGCGTTTATTTCTTTTATTTACTGGTTGAACAGCAGCCAAGCGTCTGGATAAACAGAACGCAACTGCTCACGGCTCTGCACCGCATCATACTTGCTATCGAATGTTGAAGCAACCACACGATACATGTTGCGGTCGGCATTGTAAGCAATCTGAGCACTGTATCCGGCATTGATAAGTCGCTGCTGCAATCCTTCAGCATTAGCCTTCACAGAGAAAGAACCAACAACAACACTAAAATTACGCAGACCACTTCCACTCACAACTGTAAGTTTCTCCTGACGTACAGAAACATTATCCATATTGTCAACAACACGATTGTCGGTGACAGGCTTTTCTACGAGAGGAGTTACCACAGGCTGATCTACCTGCTGTGTCTGTTGCTGCACTGCAGAAGCAGCGTCGGCAGCCTGAGCCTTCTCATAAGCTTGACGGTAAGCACTTTCTTTAGATTTGCAACTTGTAAAAGCGATTGCAATGCACAAGCCTGTGCAAAGTAGCATTGATTTCTTCATTTTTATTTCTTTTTATATTACAAAATGATTTATGCATTCACAATTTGGTGCGAAATTACACAAAAAAGAACAAACTTCAGGCATTTATCTACATAAAGTTTGTTAAATGCCTTAAAAGTTGACGAATTATAAAAAAAAGGCATATAAAAATTTGCCATTCAAAAAATATTATGTAAATTTGCTCAAGAAAGCAATCGGCAAGAACGGTTGAATTATTATAACAAGATTTTCTAATTAAATATTATAAGACATGAAAACACTTGGTTACATTGGAGCATTTCTCGGTGGTGCTATCGCCGGAACTGCATTAGGACTTTTGCTGGCACCTGAAAAGGGAGCTGACACTCGTACAAAAATCTCTGAAACTGTCAGTGACTTCTGCAAGAAACACAATCTGAAGCTGAACCGTAAGGAGATGGATGACCTCGTAGACGATATTCAGGACGCAGCTGAAGACTACGATTAAAGCTAAACAAGGAGTTGGGCTGTGCCTGACTCCTTGTATTCTTCACACGAAAAAAACTTATCAACAGGAATAAAACAATAGAATAATATATGTTCTCTAACGACAAGAATGTTGAAACAATTGCTTCACTCATTGAGAAGTTCAAACACTATCTGGAATTGCAGTCTGAATTTGTAAAGCTTGATGTTGCCGAAAAAATAGTTCGGCTAATCACGGTATTCAGTCTGATAGCCATCACGATTATTGCATCTGTCGTGATACTGTTCTTCATCTCTTTTGCCGTTGCCTACGCATTGTCTACAATAATGAGCACAGCATGGGCATTCTGCATTGTTGCAGCATTCTATCTTGTTTTATTCCTTATAATAATATCCAATCGCAAAAAGTTTATTGAAAGACCACTGGTTAAGTTGCTTTCTGCGATTCTTCTCGACAAATAGCTCTAAGGTTTTCTAATTTATAATTATAGCATATCATGGCAAATAACGGACCTATCCCTATTTACAAGTCACTTGACGACATACGTCAGAGAAAACAGGAATTGCGCAGTATGTTGCAAAAGGATAATGGAGAAATTACCCAATTATGGCAAGGACTGTTCGCTCCATCGCGTCCAAGCACTCCAACAAACAAGATTCAGGGCTTCATGACAAAGGGAATGGGTGTTGTTGATGGTGCAATACTCGGTTGGAAACTCTACCAGCGTTTCCGTCCAAACAAGAAAGCAAAGAGCAAAAACTGGCTTGCAAGACTATTTGGATAGTTTCCCTTGCAAGCACCCACACTAACAAGTTTATTTTCATAGATTCAACATTCTGGCATCATTTCAAAGGGTGCCAGTTATATTTCATTTCACAAAGTAATAAGTCTGAAAGCATTGGTTTTATGATAATTACATTTCAGACCAACAATCAAAATAAATGGAGACACATACTGATTATGCATCTCCATTTATTCTTTTTCTTAGAAATCTATTCTTCTATTCCTCTTCTGGAGTAATGAGTTTATATCCCTTACCATGAATATTGATGATTTCAATCTGTTCATCATCCTTCAGGTGCTTACGCAGCTTAGTAATATAAACATCCATAGAACGAGCATTGAAGTAGTTATCATCAATCCAGATAGTCTTCAGAGCGAAGTCGCGTTGCAGAATCTCGTTTGCATGAGAGCAAAGCAGAGCCAGCAGCTCATTCTCCTTAGTTGTCAGCTTAGTCTGCTTATCACCAATAGTGAGCAACTGCTTCTGAGTATCGAATGTGAAACGTCCGATGTGATAGAGTGTAGACTCCTTACTCTTCTTTCCACGTACACGGCGAAGAATTGCTTCAACACGCATAACAAGCTCTTCCATAGAGAAAGGTTTTGTGATATAGTCGTCTGCACCAATCTTGAAACCTTCGAGTATATCTTCCTTCAACTGTTTTGCTGTTAGGAAAATGATTGGAATCTCAGCATTTGCTGAACGTATCTCCTTTGCCAGTGTGAATCCGTCCTTCTTTGGCATCATTACGTCGAGAACGCAAATGTCAAACTTTGTCTTCAAGAAAGCCTTATATCCAGCTTCACCATCTGGGCAGAGTTCTGCCATATATCCCTTAGCTTGCAAGTACTCGCGAAGCAACATTCCCAGATTTTCATCGTCTTCGCACAATAAGATTTTCAATTTGTCTTCCATAATCTTTGTTATTTTTGTGTTAATAATAAATTTGTTTATTCACTCTATTGTCTATGTCAAGACTTTTGCTTGTCTATGACTTTTAATTATTCTTCTTATTAGTTTCAGCTTTCAATGATAGGCAGCGAGATCGTAAACTTAGTTCCCTTTCCATATTCGCTGTCCACTCTAATCTCACCATCGTGAAGGTCAACGATTTTCTTCACATAAGCCAGACCAAGTCCAAAACCTTTCACATCATGAACATTACCAGTATGCACTCTATAGAACTTGTCGAAGATTTTCTTCAGATTATCCTTCTTTATGCCCACTCCATCGTCTTCTATCGAAAGATATAGATGCTCTTTGTCGTTCCATGTGCTGAGGACAATATTCACAGGCTTGTCTGGCTTCCTATATTTGATGGCATTGTCCATAAGGTTGAAGATAACATTAGTGAAATGTATTTCGTCAACATACATCAGAGAGTCAACTGCACCGATGTCCTGACTTATTTTCCCCCCTGTATGCTCTACTCGCAAAGAGAAAGAATGTGCAGCATTGTCAACCATCTCGTTCAGGTCGAGTTCCTTGCGTTTAAATACAGCTTTCTTCTTGTCAAACATTGACATCTGAAGCACCTTCTCAACCAAGAACCGCAGTCGCTTAGTCTCATCGTTTATGACTCCTCCAAGATGCTTCATCGTCTGCTCGCTCTTGCTCACCGTTTCATCATTAAGCATCTGTGCCGCAAGCGAAATACTTGAAATCGGTGTCTTCAGCTCGTGCGTCATGTTGTTTATGAAGTCGTTTTTCATTTCCGAATAGCGCTTCTGGCGGAACACCGTTACAATGGTGAAAATAAAGATAATGAGCAGAATCATCGTAAACACAACTGAAGGTATCATGAAACGAACACCTGAGAAAATATACTTGTTCATGTCAGGGAAGTGAATATTCACAATACCCATCTTCGACTGCGGGTCGTTGCGGAACAACACCTGACTGTATACGCTATTATTCCCATCTTCCACATAGTCTGGACAACGGTAAACCTCTCGTCCATCTTGTGTAGTAACAGTGAAATGATAAGGTATATCTATTCCGTTGTTTATCAGTTCAGCCTTCAAGTCCTGGTCAAGAAGTTTAAAGTTGATGCGTTCTTTCAGCGGTTTATTTGAGGCTGAATAAAGAATGGAATAAACAACTTCGTCAAGGAGGGCTTTCTGATATATATATCTGTTGCGCACAATCTGCTGCATTGACTTATTAGTCTCAGATATTGACTTCTTATCATTGCGAACAATCATAGCCTTAGGCATAGCCGACGGTTTCACGCTTATCATCTTCAGAGCAAACTCTGAGTAGTCATCATCCAGACTGTCTGTACCAGCAAACTGATGCAGATTGTTTGCAACCATGTTCCCGTTACGCCCCTGCTGATTTGAGTTCACATTTTTCATTGCACGGCGTTCTTTATTGTTAACGTCTTTTTCAAGATAGCGCAATGTCTCGTTCAATTCCAAATTGCGTGAAGCCTGATAGAGTGAACGATTAACCGATTCATCAAACTGTTCTCTCTTCATGCCTACCATTTCTTCTATATACTTCAGTTGCAAGAACAGAAGCACGAGAAACGATAGTCCCATTATTATTGCAATTGTCCAAATTGTTCGTTTTTTCATATTGGCAAAGATAAATGCTTTTCTTAATTCCTTAACAACTAAATGTTAATTATTTCTCTATATTTTATAGTTTTTAACTAATCATATATTTATTATTTAACAATTATCAACTACACATAGATTAAAACTCTCTTTTACTCATACCTACATACTACAATATATATAACAATGTATAAACACAGATAATAAAGTTGAAGTAATTATAGTTCATAATTCACAGTACTTAGTTTTTCTTAATTAAAGATTAATGAATAAATAAAAATTAAGGTGACAGATAGTTTATAGTACATAATTCATAATTTATGATATTGTTCCCCGTTAGCGTTAATGTTGTCAGAATTGCATACGATTTCTACCCTATTTTGTAAAAATATTTCATAATAAAAAAAAGGGAACTTATTTAATTGAGAATTATTCTAACTTTAACCTTAATGGAAACTAAAAATCCCCAACCGCAAAAGATGACGGTTGGGGAATGAGAATGTAGTTATTGATAGAAAAATTATTCTGCTTCTGCTGCCATTTCAGCTTCATGCTCTTTGATGAGAGTCTGCTGAATGTCGTTAGGTACAAGCTCATAGCTTGAGAACGATGTTGAGAATGAAGCACGACCACCAGTGAGAGAACTAAGCGAGATAGAATAGTTAGCCAACTCCTTGAGAGGAATCTTAGCCGACAACTTCTGATAACCTGCTTCACTATCCATACCCATGATGATGGCACGACGTCCCTGCAAGTCGCTCATAACATCACCCATGAAGTCTGCAGGAACGAGTACTTCCAAGTCGTAGATAGGCTCAAGAATCTTTGGACCTGCCTCCTTGAATGCTGCAGAGAATGCGTTACGCGCTGCGAGCATGAATGAAAGTTCGTTAGAGTCAACTGGGTGCATCTTACCATCGTAGACAACTACGCGGACGTCGCGTGCATAACTACCAGTCAATGGTCCTTGCTCCATGCGCTCCATCACTCCCTTAAGGATAGCAGGCATGAAGCGTGTATCAATAGCACCACCTACAACAGAGTTGAGGAATACGAGCTTACCACCCCACTCCAAGTCAACTTCTTCGCGGCTCTTGATGTTCATCTTGAACTCCTGACCATTGAACTTATATACTGTTGGGTCTGGCATTCCTTCTGTGTAAGGCTCTACAATGAGGTGAACTTCACCAAACTGTCCTGCACCACCCGACTGCTTCTTGTGGCGATAGTCAGCACGTGCAGTCTTAGTGATAGTCTCACGATAAGGAATCTTTGGTTCTTCAAACTCAACCATAATCTTCTCGTTGTTCTCCATTCTCCATTTCAATGTGCGGAGGTGGAACTCACCTTGTCCGTGAACTATAGTCTGGCGCAACTCCTTAGACAGCTCAATAACCCATGTTGGGTCTTCCTGGCGCATCTTCTGCAATGCCACCATCATTTTTTCTGTATCGCCTTCGTTTACGGCTTTGATTGCACGGGAATATTTTGAGTTAGGATATTTGATGAAATCAAACTTCCAGTCAATATCTTTTCCATTCAATGTGTTGCCAGTCTTAACATCTTTCAGTTTCACTGTACAACCGATATCGCCAGCATTAAGTTGGTCAACTGCAATACGATTGGCACCTGCACAAGCATAAAGCTGTCCGATTCTTTCCTTAGAGCCACGATCTGCATTGGTGAGGTCGTCGCCAACCTTAACGCTACCACTCATTACTTTAAAGTAAGAAACTTCACCAATGTGTGGTTCCATACCAGTCTTGAAGAAATAGATAGACGTTGGACCGTTAGAATCTGGCTTGATTTCTTCGCCTGCAACATTTTTAATTTTTGGCATATCGTCAACGAAAGGAACTACGTTTCCTAAGAATTCCATCAGTCGGCGAACACCCATGTCCTTGCCTGCACAAACGCAGAAAACAGGATACATACCTCTCATGACGAGACCCTTACGTATACCTTCGCGCATTTCGTCTTCGGTCAGTTTGCCCTGCTCGAAGAATTTATCCATCAAGCCCTCGTCGTTTTCGGCAGCAGCCTCTATGAGTGCGTTGTGTAATTCCATAGCCTTCTCCATCTGGTCTTCTGGAATTTCCTCAATGATAGGAGCACCTCCTTCGGGCTTCCAAGAATATTTCTTCATCAGAAGCACGTCAATAACAGCATTGAAACCAGCACCTGTAGCGATAGGATACTGAACGAGGACACAACGAGAACCATAGATATCTCTCAGGTTAGCAATGATTGTATCGAAGTCGCAGTTGTCTCGGTCGAGCTGATTTATAAGGAAAAGAACAGGCTTGTTGTATTTTTCTGTATATCTGAATGCGTTCTGAGTACCAACTTCAGGACCATATTGGCCATTGATGAGAATGACCGCCTGATCGGTAACGTTGAGTGCAGTGATTGCACCTCCAACAAAGTCGTCAGAACCAGGGCAGTCAATAATGTTGAGTTTCTTTCCGTTCCACTCTGTATGGAAAACTGTTGGGAATACTGAGTATCCATATTCCTGCTCAACAGGGAAATAATCACTAACTGTGTTTTTCTGTTCTACTGTACCGCGGCGTTTGATAACACCAGCTTCGAATAGCATACTCTCAGCAAGTGTTGTCTTGCCGCTGCCCGCACCACCAATCAAGGCGATGTTTTTGATTTCATTTGTCTGATAGACTTTCATAATATGTTTGTTTTTAGTTGATTGAATGTTTACTAATTTTTAATATTGGTGCTAAATTACTATTTTTTTATCAAACGCCAAAAAAAAAGTTATAAAAACTGCATTTCTTCTAAAACATCTTTGTAATTTTGCATTAAGAAAGTGCATTTTATTACTTTTTTGCGCATTTTTGTTAAGAAAACGCTGAAATAACAATAAAGAAACAAGAGATAAGAAGATGGCAGGTCTATATGTACACATACCGTTCTGCGTGTCGCGATGCATATATTGCGGCTTTTATTCTACTGTTGGCATAGACAAGCGCGACGAATATCTCGATGCCCTACAAAAGGAAATTGAAATCAGAAAAGAATATCTGAACGAAGATATCAACACTATATATATAGGTGGCGGCACTCCTTCTGCGCTTTCAAATAAGCAACTGGAAAGACTTTTTCGGATTATCAGAAGATTTATTGAAGATAAAAACAAATGCAGGATTACGGAAAATAAAGAATTTGAATTTACAATAGAATGTAATCCAAACGACTTAGACGACGAGAAAATAGATTTGCTGAGAGAATCACTTGTCAACAGAGTCAGCATGGGCGTTCAGACTTTCGACGACAGCAGGCTGAAATTCATAAAACGACGACACAATTCAGCACAAGCAAAAGAGGTTTTCTGCAAACTAAGAAAAGCAGGATTCGGCAACATAAGCATTGACCTTATGTTCGGATTTCCAAATCAAACAATAGACGAATGGGGAAAAGACATTGACGAAGCCATAGGCCTGCAACCTGAGCACTTGTCGGTATATAGTCTGATGATAGAAGAAGGCACTCCGCTATACAATCTTGTTGCAGCGGGCAAAGTCAAGGAAATTGACGAAGAGGAAAGCCTGGCTATGTATAAACTGCTTTGCAAAAAGATGGAGGAAAGCGGATATGAACATTACGAGATTAGTAATTTTGCAAAGCATGGTTGCCATTCTCGCCACAACAGCAGCTACTGGAGAGATATTCCATATATGGGAATAGGTGCTGCAGCCCATTCCTATGACGGACACTCAAGGCAATGGAACATTTCTGACTTGAACAAATATATAGATGGAATAGGTAAAGGAAAAGTTCCTTTTGAGCGTGAGATAATAGACGAAACGACTCACTTCAACGATATAATCACTACAGCAACACGAACAGCCGAAGGTATTTCATTGGAAAAAATCAAAAGGGAGTTTGGCGATAAGTACTTAAATAATCTCATGAATGAAGCAAAGAAGCATATTGCTAACGGAATGCTTGAAATTGCTGATAACAATCTGAGACTTACAAAAGAGGGAGTGTTTATTAGCGACTCTATTATGTCTGATCTTATATACATATAAAATAAGGTTGTTGGTTTGAAGATATTAGTGGAAAAGGTTTCTGGATACAAAAACTAAAGAACTGTGCTATGACAGAAAAAGAATTTGAAATGCAATGGCAGGCTAATAAAGGGCAACTGCTAAAAGATAACGAAGAATACCAAAAGGCAATATCAGAATATCGGTTGACAACTGGGGCTGACTGGCTGCTTTTTGCTATTCCTGCGGTCGCTGGCATTGTAAGCATAAAATACATACCAGTCAACCATGAACTGATTAGATGGGGATTGTCTGCTCTTATTGCAGTAATCATCTTTGTTGTATGTGTCTGTGTCAAGTCGCTCACAATATCATCTCGCCCTCTTTCGGAAATAGAAAAAGAGGTGAAAGAGAGATTCCGCAAAGAGTTAATGGGTTAGACTTCTATACTAAGACCGTCGTAAGCTAAACGAATGTCTTCTGGCAATCTGCTGAAAGAATCTGCGTGCAGACCAATGTCGTGGCTCATGTGAATCAAGAAGCTACGATGTGAGCCAACCTTCCTTGCAAACTCCACAGCCTCTTCTGCCGTCTGATGAGAATGATGCGTTTTATAAAAGCGCAAACCATTCACAATTAGCGCTTTAGCACCTTTAATATATTCTAATTCTTCAAGTGCTATCGTCTTCATATCTGTGATATATACCAACTGCGGATTGCTATCAGAACTATCTTTTTTGGAATATCCAGAAAGCTGGTTTACGACAAAACCAAGTATTGGTAACTTGTCGTGCATTACTTCAATTGGAGTAATGCACAAGTCGCCTACTATTTTCTTACGATGGAGAGAAAGCGAATGGAGTTGAAGAAGCGGAACACCTGGATAGAGATGTTTACCAAAACAATATGGCATAGTACGATGCAAACCGTCTACAGTTGACTTGTTTGCATAGATTTTTATAGGTCCAAAAATGCAGAACGGGCGCAGGTCGTCAATACCAGCCACATGGTCGTAATGAATATGCGTGAGAAAAACGGCGTCAATAGGTTCAAAAGGCAGAGGCATTAACTGCTCGCGAATGTCAGGACCACAATCAATAAGAATGCGTGTTTGCTCGGTTTCTATCAGTGCTACACTTCTGTAACGCTTGTCGCGAGGATCCTTGCTCCTACAAACTCCGCAGTCACATCCAAGCGATGGTACGCCTCCTGAAGTTCCTGTCCCTAAAAAAGTAACACGCATTATTTATATTTGCTTTATATTATGTTCACCTCTGGATATATTGCAATACCAAACTTATCAGCAACATCTTTCCTAATCATCTCACACAAAGAAACGATTTCGCAGCCAGTTGCTCCTCCTCTGTTGACTAAGACAAGAGCCTGGCGGTTGTGAACCCCTGCTTTTCCTACAGTTTTTCCTTTCCACCCGCATTGCTCAATCATCCAGCCCGCAGGTATTTTCACTTCCTCATCTGAAATAATATAATAAGGCATATCAGGATATTCACTCTGTAGTGATTTCCATTTTGCAGTAGGCACTACTGGATTCATAAAGAAACTGCCAGCATTTCCTTCAACTTTGACATCGGGAAGTTTTGCTTGTCTGATTGAGATTATAACCTCACGCAGCTGACAGGCACTGGGTGTGGTAATTCCACGAGCAGAAAGTTCGTTCTTAATCTGTCCGTATTCTATATTAGGATTGAAAACTTCAGAAAGACGGTATGTAACATAAGTGATAAGGAAACGGCCTTTCCACTCTCCTTTAAAACGACTATTACGATAGGCGTATTTGCAGTCTGATGCAGGAATTACAACCCTATTGCAAGTTTGCAAATCAATAGCCTCTATCTCTACTATAAGGTCTTTAACCTCTGCACCATATGCACCGATATTCTGCACTGCACTTGCGCCAACATCGCCAGGGATGAGTGATAGATTCTCAGAACCATAGTAACCTTTCTTTACACAATAGTCAACAACATCGTCCCATGTCTCGCCACTTCCACAACGCACTAACACACTATTAGCATTGCTATCATCTTTCTTAACCTCAATGCCTTTTATGCCAGAACGGACTACTGTTGAATCATAGTCCTTAGTAAGTAGCAGATTACTTCCACCGCCAATAATAAGCAGAGGTTTATCATTATCTGTAAGACTACCCGCAATATGCAGGGCATCTTCTTCAGACTCATACTCTAAATATCGTCGGCACTTAGCGTCAATACCGAATGTGTTGTGCTCAAGAAGACTATAATTGCTGAAATCTTTCATCTAAATTTTCTGTTACTAAGACCTTACACCTACCTATTATGGCAAATGCTTTAGTTTATAAACTGCGTCAGTTTCCATGCTCCACCCATTTTCTTAAAAGTAAGCTGGGTTTCGAGTCCGTTAGCAATACCTCTGATTACAAATACTTTCTGAGTTTTGTTAGTATACGTCTGTCCGTAGTTTATATTATAAATCTGTCCCTTAGGCAAAATCTGAGGTTTATAGTCAACCCATTGTTCAGGATAAATATCACCTGTCATCATCTTGAAATCATCGTCAGGGTCTGGCACAGTCATCTTTACAGGTTCATGAAGGCTCTTTACTTGGAAAGCAGCATCGCGTGAGAAACGGTCGTAGAAAGCAAGGAACGAAGAATTCTTACTCTTTGACAAAGCAACGTCTTCTATTTCAACAAGCATCCACGCACCCCTGATTTTGCGGAACTTGAACTGTTCAACAGTCTTCTTGTCAAGATGGATTTTCTCTACTATAGCCGACTTAACCGTAGTATCCTTAACGATATCAAGTTGTTTGAGATTGTCGAAAATAAGTGAATAATAGCCCTGATGCATAAAGAACCTATCCATGTGCCAAGACTCCTTCTTTATTTCTGTCACTTTTCCGTCTTTCTTCACATGCAGAGGGAACACAATTCTTTCGAGTTGCAACTTGTTATTTGCAGCAAAATTGAAAAAGAAATCATCGAAAAGGGCATCGGCAGCCTTCGGCATCGGAGAATTTGCTATGAGAGAATCAATACTGTCACCAGCCAAACTATCAACCGAAATTGTATCAGAAGACAAACTGTCTATTGCTTCTTCAGGTTTCTTATCAGAGCATCCACCTGAAATCATACCCATAAAAACAATGCAGATAACAACTGCATAAAAGCTGTTTTTCATTATTTTCCTAATGTTTTAGAATATTATAACTCTCAAATTTGTGCAAAATTACAACTTTATTTCGATATAATTCGGTTTTTCGCAAGAAAATATTAACTTTGCAAAGAATTTGACAAATAATGCCGATTTAGTCCTTTTTCGCATAGACTTTTGAGTGCATTATGACTAAAAAGTAATATACTGCAATATGATTCTCGAAAAAATAGAAAAACTACTCAACGAAGTAAATCAACTGAAAGCGTCTAATGCTGAAGAACTGGAAGCACTACGCATTAAGTACCTGAGTAAGAAGGGTGAGATTTCTGCCCTAATGAACGATTTCCGTAATGTTGCTGCAGATCAGAAAAAGTCTGTCGGCATCAAGATTAACGAGCTGAAGCAGACTGCCCTTAACCACATTAACGAACTGCGCGAACAACTGCAGACTGCCGAAACAGGCAATGACGACATTGACCTTACACGCACAGCATATCCTATCGAATTAGGAACAAGACACCCTCTGACAATAGTCAAGAATGAGATTATCGACATTTTCTCACGCATGGGATTTGTTCTTGCCGATGGTCCTGAAGTAGAGGACGACCAACATGTGTTTACCAAGATGAACTTTGCTGCAGACCATCCAGCTCGCGACATGCAAGACACATTCTTTGTAAGCCAGCATCCTAATGACGTAACAAAGAATATACTGCTACGTTCACACACATCAAGTGTGCAAGCTCGCGTTATGGAACACTCACAGCTCCCAATTCGCATTATATGTCCAGGCAGAGTATACCGTAACGAGGCCATAACAGCGCGCGCTCACTGCTTCTTCCATCAGGTTGAAGGTCTGTATATAGACAAAAATGTTTCGTTCACAGACCTTAAGCAGGTATTATTGACATTTGCACGCGAGATGTTCGGAGCGGACACAAAGATTCGTTTGCGCCCAAGCTATTTCCCATTCACAGAGCCAAGTGCAGAAATGGACATCTCATGTCACATCTGCGGCGGCGAAGGTTGTGGATTCTGCAAACATACTGGCTGGGTAGAAATTCTTGGCTGCGGAATGGTTGACCCCAACGTTCTTGAACTTTGTGGAATTGACAGCAAGGAGTACAGCGGATATGCATTCGGCATGGGTGTTGAGAGAATAACAAACTTGAAGTATCAGGTTTCAGACCTTAGAATGTTCTCAGAAAACGATGTCAGATTCCTCCGTGAGTTTGAAGCAGCAAACTAACAGCAGGCTACAACTCGTGAAACTCAAGATTAGTCCCTAATTTGACAATTTTCACATTAATATATATATGCGCACGCGCAGTTATATTTCAAGAATAAATCGTGAGATATAGGCATTCTATCTCACGATTTATTGTTTATTTATATAATGTAATGAAGCTAAAGAAGAATGAGAATTGCATTTTTATGTTAAAATAGATAAATAAATATACCATTTTTACAATAAAACAAGTACATTTGCGTGATTAAATTACATAATTAACTAATTAAATCAAGCGAAAAAATGAAAAAAGTTTTGTTTATTGCAATCGCAGCTGCTGCCATGACACTGACAAGCTGCAATCAGAAGAGCGAACCTGCTCAGAACGAGAATGCTGCAACTGACTCTGTAGAAGTTGCTGTTGACGATGTTGCAAATGCCACTAACGAACTTGCTGCAGCTCTTGACAACAAGGACGCAGGTGCTTTCCAGAAGGCTTATGAAGCTATCATGGAAAAAGCTAAGACAATGGACCCAGCTATCGTAAAGGACTATCTTGCTAAGGTTCAGGAATTCGTTAAGAACAACATGGACAAGGTTAAGGCTGTTGTTGGTACAAACGCTGCTTTGGCAAGTTCTGTTGATGCTTTTGCTAACATGCCAGCTGAAGGACTTGACAAGGTTACAGAAACAGTAGGCAAGGTTCAGGAACAGCTCAAAGGTGCAAAAGAAGGTGTTGAAAACGCAGCTAAAGACGCTGTTAACGAAACTACGAACAAAGCAAATGAAGCAGTCAACAAAGCTGCTGAGAAAGTAACTGAAAAAACATCAGAAGCTATTGACAATGCAACAAAAAAGGGTGCTGACGCCGTTAAAGGTAAGTTAGGTCTCTAATCAATTAACTGCTACAAACAAAAAAAACTGAACATGGAAATTTCCATGTTCAGTTTTTTTGTTTTATGTCTTTATATTAAAAAATCTATTCTATCTTTCTGAAAATCTTTGTTTATCTTATTCTGTCTGCAGCACGCACAAGACGCTCATCGTCTCTTATGCCCTTACGTGCCAACATAAAGAAGAATGCAGCAACAACAGGCAGGCAGGCTGCAAGGCTGAAATTCATTTCAGAGTCTTTAGGCAAAATAACCATGCCATAAAGAACATAAAGAATAACCCATATAACTATCATCAGATTACAGAGGAAACACATCTTCATCTGCAACTTACGATTCTTATATTTGAAAATTGCTATAAATCCAACTGCCGTTGCAATCAGAAGCGAGCAGAACATAGGCCATACTTTATAAGACATTGTTGCATTACTACCATCAACAATCCAGAGATTATAAACCACATCGTCGGCTCCCATGCCGTTAGGAGTCAGACTCATTACAGGTGAAACCATGCATGCCAAGAGTGCAATGATTGCCAACACTAAGAAAATTGTCTGTTTTCGCTGTATCATCGCTTGGACTATTCTTCGTTATCTTTTGATGGATCGCGCCAATAGATGTTACCATCAAGAAACTCTTCGGTTGCAATAAGAGTTGGTTTTGGCAGTTTCTCGTAGTAGCGTGAAATCTCTATCTGCTCACGGTTTTCAAAAACTTCGTCGAGGCTGTCATTGTATGAAGCAAACTCTTGCAGTTTTTTGCTGAGGTCTTGCTTTATCTCTGCAGAGATCTGATTGGCTCTCTTAGAAATAATCACTACGCTTTCATAAATGTTGCCAGTTTCTTCACACAGATCCATAATATTTCTTGTTACTGTGTTTGTAGGTGCTTTTGACTTTTTGTAATCCATTGTTTATATAGTTATTTTTATTTTTCTTTTCTATAATTTTAATCTGCGCTGTCATTAATTCGCATCTTTAGTCTTTAAGAATCTTCTTGCATGCAGCAATATACTTTTCTGCGGTCTCTCGCTGTTCTGAGTCAGGATATTGATTTATAAATCCGTAGCACTCGTCTTCTGCATCACGATAACGGTCTATTCGCTTACTTTCAATACTCTGTTCTGCCAGTTTAAACTTGCTTTTCATAACAAGTACGGCAAAGTCCTCTCGCAGTTCACTATAAGGATAGTCGCGTATAGCGTTTTGTGAAGTAACTATGCATGCTTCATAATTATTTCCGCCGTTTGTACAGTTGCCGAAATAAGGTCCGAGATTGTAGTAAAGCTGTGCTGTAAGAAATTCCTTCTTCACCAGCTTGTCCTGCAATTCAAATAGTCGCTGCTGAGCTTCCTCCTTCATGCTTCCGTTAGGAAACAAGTCAAGATATTCCTGGAAGGCAGAGATAGCGGCGTAAGTCTCAGTCTGGTCAAGTCGAGGCTCTGGAGTACTCATAAACAAGCTCTGCCCCTTATAGAAAGAAGCCAACTCAGCATAATGACCTTTCGGATAGCCAGAATAATACTTGCTGAAATAAGTTGATGCCGTTTCATAATCACGCATGTTATATTCTGCCATTGCAAGCATGAATAAACACTCCTGTCCATATTCTGTTCCTTTCATAACAGTAATCAGACCGTCTAACAAAGTTGCGGCTTGCTGATACTTGCCACGAGCATACAATTCTTTTGCATACTCATATTGATAGTTCGAATTGTTTACCTTGAAAACCTGATTGAATTCGTGGGCACAACTCGAAAGAAGTACAACGGCAAGGATAAGTGGCAATAATCTTTTCATCATATTTTATTGCAAATTTCCTGCAAAAGTACATATAATCCATTAATTGGCAAAGTATTAGCAGACATTTTTTAGAAAAAATAACGTGAGTTATACGAGTTGTACTCCATAATCTAAAATATTTTAGACTACAGCTTATATAAATTCAGGATTTTCAGGCTACCACTCAAGTACATTTTGTCATAATTTTTTATAAAAAAACGGGAACGAGAACATAGACGTGAACTATTTATTGTTTTTTAGATTGGCACTCTGAAAACTTAAAAATCAATGAAGTTGTTAATCAATATACATAAAGGTTGTGAAAAAAGAACGTTAACTCGTTAACTTGTATACAGTCAACTTACAAACTGTAACTTCCAAAATCTGCTCGATTTTTTGACGAAAAAAGTAAAAAATCTTGACAAACGGAATTTTCATTCTAGAGAAAGATTTTCCGTTTGGCATGAGGCTGAATGCAAAAATGTGTTTAATTGTTAATCAATCGGCTTAAACTATGTAAACAAACATAAGGAACGAAAAAGTGAAAGGTGTCCTTTCGCGATGCGAAACGTGGCATATGACCATGCGATATGTGGCATATTGCAGTGCCAAAGGTGCCCTTTCGCACTGCGAAAGATGCCCCTTGACTTTTTTAACACTTATGGGTTTTGAGGCGAAACGTATAATGTCTTGATATTGAACGATTTACTAAAATCAGCGAAAAACCGCAAAATACTCGCATATTTTGCGACTTCTTTTTTCTCGGTCGTAAATTTTTAAATTATTTGCGGATTTAGTTAATCAATTTTTTACCCAACTAAGCTCTGAAAATTGCAAGTTTTCCTCTCAGCAAAGACAAGAAAAGAAATATTGCTTTCAGATTGAAAGAACTTTAACGGGAGCTTTAACCTTAACTAGTCAACTCTGCACTATGCACTATGAATTATGCACTCTGAACTATTTTCATACCATTCTGAGTATTCATATTAATCAGATTTTTCCAACGAAAAATTTAACTTGTGTACTTGTCTACTATTAAACTATGAACTACATTTGCTTGTCAACTTAAAAATCATATCTTCAAAGACTGCATGTTGATAATTCAATAACCTAAAATAAAAAAGAAGCAAATATGTTGGCAATTAAAATGTTTTTAGTAATTTTGCAAGCTTATGAGTGAATTTAAACTAACTTCAAAATACAAGCCTACTGGCGACCAGCCTGAAGCAATCCGCCAACTAACTGACGGACTTAGGAACGGCGACCGCGCACAAGTTCTTCTTGGAGTGACTGGCTCTGGCAAAACGTTTACAGCTGCCAATGTCATTGCAAACGTGAATAAACCTACCCTCATACTAAGCCACAACAAGACTCTGGCAGCACAACTCTATGAGGAAATGAAAGGTTTCTTTCCTGAAAATGCTGTGGAATATTACGTTTCTTACTACGACTACTATCAGCCAGAAGCATATCTGCCACAATCTGACACTTACATTGAAAAAGACTTGGCCATAAACGAAGAGATTGACAGATTACGGCTGTCTGCTGTTTCAGCTCTGCTTTCTGGCAGAAACGATGTTATTGTCGTATCCTCAGTATCGTGCATATATGGTATGGGGGGGCCTGTCGCTATGGCAAATAGTGTCATAAACCTTAAGAAAGGACAGAAACTCTCACGCAATATGCTGCTACGCCGACTCGTTGATGCACTCTATGTAAGAAACGACATTGAACTTAAAAGAGGCAACTTCAGAGTGAAAGGCGACACCGTAGACATTTTCATTGCATATAGCGAACATATTTTACGAGTAGGTTTCTGGGATGATGAAATTGAAAGCATTGAGGAGATTGATTCAACTACTTACATGCGGAGGGCTGAGTTTGAAGAATATCAGATTTATCCTGCTAACCTTTTCGTTACTTCCAAAGAACAACAAGAAGGTGCTATACGCCATATTCAAGACGACTTAAGGGAACAAGTAGACTTCTTTAACGAAACAGGACAAACTCTTTATGCTCAGCGCATTAAAGAAAGAGTTGAATATGACATTGAGATGATTAAAGAGTTAGGCCATTGCTCAGGCATTGAGAACTATTCAAGATACTTCGACGGTCGCGAGGCAGGACAAAAACCATATTGTCTCTTAGACTTTTTCCCAGAAGACTTCTTGCTTATAGTTGATGAGAGCCACGTAACTGTGCCACAAATCAGAGCAATGTATGGCGGTGACAGGGCAAGAAAGACAAATCTTGTTCAATACGGTTTCCGTCTTCCTGCAGCATTCGACAACCGCCCATTGCAGTTTGACGAGTTCATGGACATGCTCAATCAGGTAATCTACGTTTCGGCAACGCCTGCCGACTTCGAATTAGCCGAAGCTGAAGGAATTGTCGTAGAGCAGCTCATCCGCCCTACAGGGCTTCTTGATCCGGAAATAGAGGTAAGACCGAGCGAAAACCAAATAGACGACCTGCTAAATGAGATTGTAGAAAGAAGCGAGCGCGACGAGCGAATACTCGTAACCACACTAACGAAAAGAATGGCGGAGGAACTTACTGAATATTTGCTTAACCACGAAGTAAGAGCCAACTATATCCATAGCGATGTTGCCACATTAGACCGCGTACAGATAATGAACGACTTACGCGCTGGCCGTTTCGACGTTCTTGTAGGTGTCAACCTGCTGCGCGAAGGTCTTGACCTGCCAGAAGTTTCACTTGTGGCAATACTTGATGCCGACAAGGAGGGATTCCTGCGCAGCCACCGCTCACTTACGCAGACAGCAGGACGTGCTGCCCGAAACGTAAACGGAAAAGTGATAATGTATGCAGACAACATAACCGAAAGCATGCAACTAACCATTGACGAGACACTGCGCCGAAGGACCAAACAGCTGAAATACAACGAAGAACATGGCATTACTCCCCAGCAAATCAAGAAAGATATTCGTCAGAGTTCGCTCACTGCGACTGCAAATCAAAACGAAGGAAAAACTGCCACCATTGTGCATTATGAGCCATATATTGAGAAAGATATGGCAATGGTTGCCGACCCTATAATTGAAAGAATGTCTGCAGCACAACTCAAAAAGAGCATTGAGAGGACAACCGAACTGATGAAACAGGCAGCAAAAGACCTTGACTTCATACAGGCAGCCCAATACCGCGACGAAATTATAAGGCTTCAACAGGAGCTGGAAACGAAAAAATAAGCAAACATTACGTTAAATTATCCTTAATTGCCATACTAAGAGCAAGTTTTTTCATATTTTTGCATAATCTATCTATTTGCAACAACGGCAACACTGAATATTCACAACATGAAAAGAATTAATATAATACTATCGTTTATTGTCTTTTTCTCGACAAACATATTTGCACAAAACGACTGGGAGATACCAGAAACCAACAAGAAAATCAGTGCAGTCATAGACAGTATTGACAACGAAATGGCAGCCTATAATCCAGAGGCGAAATATCTGGATGGAGCAATAACAATGGAAGATGGCAAGATATGCTTTTCTAAGAACATATCAACTAAGGCAACAGCAGAGCAAAACTTTGAGAAGCTGATGACTATCTTTGTGAAAATGACAAAGGAAGAAGGACAACTGGAAGAAAGCAAGGTTGCACTCGTAAACCGCAAGAAAAACATTATAGTAAACCACATGGAAGAGTGGATGGTGTTCAGAAGCAGCATGTTCGAACTTGATAAAGCCCGCTTCATTTATACCCTCACAGCAGAGTGTGTCAATTCTGATGTCATTCTCAAACTATTCCGCATCTCTTATCAGTATGAAGGCAACGACAAACTGGGCAAGAAAACATATAAGGCTGAAGACTGGATAAGCGACAAGGAAGCATTGAACAAGAAAAAGAACAAACTCAGAAAGACAACAGGCAAATTCCGCAGGAAAACGATTGACCGCAAAGACGAGATTTTTGCAACTATTGCCAATGAACTGAAATAACAATTATAACTATAAATTTGCATTATATTACACAACAACAATATGGAACAAGACAACAATATGCCTAACGAGAGCTATGCTCGTAGTCCTCACCGCAGAGAAAAAAAACAAGATTCTAATCTTCGTTTGCGCAATATACTGAATATAATCTTTATGGTTATGGCATTGGTTGGCGTAATTATTTATTTATGTAATCAGACATTTATTGGAACCATCATCATTCTTGCAGCAATGGCAGTGAAAATGGTTGAATGTGTTATGCGCATGATAAAATGAAAAAGTCATTTCTTCTTTTCATAATTTGCTGCTTGACTAACATTGCTGCAGCTCAAGACTATAACCAACTTACCGACGACGGAACGTTTACTCCTGCAAGAGACAGGCAGACTGCACGCAATGACAGTCTGAAAAGTCAACACAAGGAAATACCAAAGGGATTTAGGACATGGACTATTGATAGTCGTTTTGGCGATAGGACACCTGTCTTGCCAGATACGGCTTCATATCTTTTCATGAATACCGTCTATACATCTGGTATGTATGGCGAGTATAATTTCTTAGGCAATCTTGGTTCTCCGCGATACAACCGTATTTTCATGAATCGCGAACCAGACCATCAGTTTCTCTTCATCCAGCCTTTTAGTTATTTCATTAAGGATGTAGAGGATTTCCACTTCACTAACACTTATTCTCCTATCACTAATCTTACTTACAACACTTGTGGCGACCGTACTAACGGTGAAGACCACCTGACAGCACGTTTTGCAGTGAATGCAGGGCGCAAACTCGGTGTTGGATTTCTTTTCGACTATCTCTATGGCCGAGGATATTATCAGGAACAAAACACATCGCTATTCGACTATACTATGTATGGTTCTTATCTCGGTGACAGATATCAGGCTCATCTGCTCGCATCGCTAAATCATCAGAAACAGGCTGAGAACGGAGGTATTGCCAATGATAACTATATAACACGCCCTGAAAGTTTCAACGACGACTACAAAGAAAACGAAATTCCAACGGTACTTGCACAAAACTGGAATCGAAACGACAATCAGCACATATTTTTCAACCATCGCTACAGCATTGGTTTCCATCGAGAGGTGCCAATGACAGAGGAGGAAATAAAAGCTAAGAAATTTGCCCTTGCTTCTGAGAAAGAAGAAAAAGAGGCAAAAGAGAAAATGAGGAACAGGAGAAACGGCGATATGCGCTCGTTTGAAGGTCGCCCTGAAGATGCAGCCATAGTTGGAGACGAAAGCCTTGTTAACGACAAGGGCAATGCCAATGACAGCATCGGACAACAAGGCAGAATTAAAGTTGACGGGACAGAAATGGCTGACAGCCTGCTAAGGGTAGAGAATGTGAAGACCGACACAACTTGGACAAAACGAGAATATGTTCCAGTAACAAGTTTCATTCATACCGTACAGTTTGACAACTACCGACGAATTTACCAGGCGTTTCAGACTCCAGAGAACTTCTATCTTGACGAATATTACAATATTGGCCGTCTGACTGGTGATTCAATTTATGACAAGACACGCCACTATGATCTGAAAAACACTTTTGCCGTTGCACTGCTTGAAGGATTCAACAAGTGGGCTAAAGCAGGCGTGAAGTTGTTCTTGACACACGATTTACGCCACTTCACCCTACCCGACTCTATTGGTGGAATAAACTCCTATAATGAACAGTCTCTCACTGTTGGCGGACAAATAAGCAAACGCGAAGGCAATACGCTTCACTATGACCTCACAGGAGAACTCGGTGTTGCAGGAGACGACGCTGGAGAAATCTTGCTTGATGCTAATGCAGACGTAAACATCCCGTTATTTGGCGACACACTGCAAATTGGGGCAAACGCTTTCTTCCACCGCAACTCTCCTATTTTCTATTATCGTCACTATCACGCACGCCATGCTTGGTGGGACAATGACGATTTAGACAATATAACTCACAGCAGAATTGCAGGTTCGCTGTTGCTAAAAGGAACAGAAACTCAACTAACTGTTGCTGCCGACAATATCAATAACTATACTTACTTTGGAGTAAATTATTCATTAGGAGAGAAAGACACAAGGCTTGGAAATACCGTAAGTCCACGCCAAGCAAGCAGTGCTGTTAATGTATTCTCTATCCAGTTGAGCCAGCCTTTTGCATTAGGACCAGTACACCTCGACCTTAATGCAACATACCAGCATTCTTCAAACAAGGATGTTCTGCCCCTGCCTGCACTTAATCTATACGCCAATCTCTATTTCCGTTTCAAGATTGCTCGTGTGCTGCGTTGCGACTTAGGTGCAGACCTGCGCTACTTTACAAAATACGCTGCAACGGAATATGTTCCTTATATCGGACAATTTGCTATTAATGAGAACAAGGAACTACGCACAGAAATTGGCAACTATCCATATATAAATATATATGCGAACTTCCATCTGAAACAAACACGTTTCTTTGTTATGATTGGTCATGTAAATGCAGAAAGTGGTAATAACAATTATTTCCTGACCCCTCACTATCCTACCAATGGAAGAATCATTCGCTTTGGACTTTCATGGAATTTCTTCAATTAAAACATAGCAGAAAAATAAAAAGCAAAAAAGATAATGGAAAACTACATTTTCTACATTTTCGCCCTTATAATATTAGTCATAGTATTCCTTTTGATGAAAAAGGTTGCGGGTTGCATTATCAAGACCATCGTTCTCTTAATAGTAGCAGCAATACTCGCCTTTGTCTATTTCAACTATTTTAAAGTCAGCGAAACCGACAACGTAACAGGACAAGAACGGACAACAAACGTAGTAGACTACAAATAGTATGTCTTAATTAAATAAGAAAGAATGAAAGATTAATCCCATAGTTAATCTTTCATTCTTTATATGCCCCAATAAACTTTAAAGACTCGAAGATTAAGAATCCTAGAGGCCTAAAAAACTTAGCAGCTAACAAAATTATAAACTCAGAAACCCATCAACTTAAAAGATAATTTTCCTGCATTTATCAGTTCTTTATGGCTGATACGATATTTTTTTAGTTGTTTCTCTCCTAACTTCATTTCCTTTATTAAATAGTCATCTGCATTTCTCCTACTGGTTTCTATTGTTAAGTCGCCATTAGGATAAAAACGTTTGTCAAGATGCAGAGTAATCTTATCAAATACAGGAGACGTTAGCGTGTATGATGGCTCGCCAGGACAATCAGGATAAAGTCCAATCATTGAGAAAACAAGCCATGCCGACATTGTTCCGCAATCGTCATTTCCTGGTATTCCGTCAGGTGTAGCCTTATAATGAGTATCTATCAGTCGTTTCACTTCTTTCTGAGTGCGCCACTCCTCACCTCTAAAATAACTGAACAAGTAAGGATAGGCTATATCGGGTTCATTTGCTGGGTCGTAAAGCTTTTCGTCAAAAACACGTTGCAGCTTTTCAACAAACTTTTTCTGCCCTCCCATAAGTCGAGCAAGTCCATAAATGTCGTGAGGAACATAGAATGTATAGTTCCAAGCCGAACCTTCATGAAAACCTGGTGCATTACTGAAATCAGCACCGTCATCAGGATTAAATGGGGTAAGGAAAGAACCGTCTTCCCTACGAGGGCGCAATGTTCCATATTCTTTAGAATAATAATCCTTATACTTCAAACTTTGACTACGGAAACGCTGAGCGTCTGACTTGTAACCAAGCGCATCAGCCAATCGTGCCAACGCTGCATCAGCAACATAATACTCCAGTGCATGACTAACAGAATTGTCTCCTGATTCGTCTTGCGAATATGCACCAAGAGGAATATATCCACGCTCAAGATATGGGTCTATGTCTGGGCGCATCTTGTTCTTACTGCCCTCAACCGTTGCAGACTTCTTGAAAGCCTCGTATGCTGTTGAAATATCAAAATCGGTAAGTCCTTTCAGATATGTATCTGTTATTACAGGAATAGAAGGGTCGCCTTCCATAGTCCAAGTTTCTCTGCCAAACAGTTCCCACTTTGGCATCCATCCCCACTCCTTATACATGCTTACCATAGAGCGCACCATGTCGAGTTGTTGCTCTGGATATAGCAAAGTCTGCAACTGATGCAGGTTTCTGTAAGTATCCCAAAGTGAGAACACAGTATATCGGTTTGCTGATGTTTTGCCTATTCCATATTGTTCCATCAATGGATATTCGCCATTTACATCTTGCAAGATGCTCGGATGAATCTGTGTGTGATATAATGCTGTATAGAAAATCTTTCTTTGGTCTGCAGTTCCACCTTCCACAGTTACACGGTTCAGCGTTTCTTCCCAATTCTTTCGCGCTTCACGATGAATCTTATCAAAGTCGAAGCCTTGCTGTTCGGCATCCAGATTTTCACGGGCATTGTCTATAGAAACAAAAGAGACTCCCATCTGAACCATTATCTGTTCATTTTCAGCACAGTCGAAAGTGAAATAGTAGCCAATGTCATTGCCTGCCAATTCCTTTCCATAGCTGGTATATAGTTTATATCTTCCGTTGTCTTTATCCCATTGCGCCTCAACACCTTGCATCAGCGGTTGCTTTTTCCAGTAGCCATTCTGCTTTGGAGTTTTAGAAACTCTCATCACAAAATAAATCGGGAACACTGCTTGTGAGTTATAGCAAAATGTGCCAAGCAGTCGCATTCCCTCTATCTCGTTGTCGTTGACACGCTTAACCATTGCACCTGTTTCATTCGTTAATCCTTCGCCAAGATTAAGAAATATGTAATGTTCCCCTGATTTCTTAAAAGTATAGCGTTCTATCGAACTACGCAGAGTTGCAGTAGCTTCGGCTCTCACATTATATTTATCAAGTGATACAGCATAGTAACCTGGCGATGCTGCTTCATCAGAATAGGTTGTACCATAATTATGGTAGTCTACGTCAAGTTTGTTTGACGGCATCGTAAGAAGAGTTCCCATCTCTGGACATCCTACTCCACTAAGTGTTACATGGGCAAAGCCTGTGAAGAATTTGTTGTTCTTCTCGTATGGAGCCGACCACCAGCGTGCATCTTTGTCAAACTCGTTTAGGTCGCTGCCCATCACATTGAATGGAACAACCGACATAAGTCCATGAGGCAGTACAGCACCAGGATTGCAAACGCTAAAATTGGTTGTACCTATCATTGGGTCAACATAGTCTATCGGTGCCTGTGCTTTTAGTTTAACTATCGCAGCAAGGCAGACGATAAAACAAAGTAATGATTTGTTCAGCATGGTATTTTAAGTTTGTAAGTTCTATCTATATGCAAACAAGTTGAATAGGGCTTATAGGTGATACCAATCTTATTAGACCTATTCTCTTATAAATATAAAAATCTACTTAAACAAATGTCGGAACTGTGAAGGTATTGGGGTTTCAAAGTTCATTGGCTCGTGTGTTACTGGATGGTAGAAGCAGAGCATATAGGCATGGAGACAAAGACGATGCAGAGGATCGTCGCCATTGCCATATTTAATATCTCCACAAACAGGGTGTCCCATATCGGCAGCATGAACACGAATTTGATTCTTTCTTCCTGTTTCCAACTTAAACTCAACGAGCGAATGTTCTGTTGTGCGGTCAAGTGTATGGAAATGTGTAATGGCAAGTTTTCCGCCATTGTCTACTGGAGAAGAATATGTGATGTAAGCCTTGTTGTCTTTCAGATAGTTTTGTATAGTTCCTCCTTCTTCCTCTATTTCGCCAGAAAGCACAGCAACATACCGGCGGTCGAATACCATATCGTGCCAGTTGTGTTCAAAAATCTGTTCTGTCTGCATATCCTTAGCATATACCATCAGACCACTTGTATCGCGGTCGAGACGATGTACCACATGGGCACGGCACTTCTGGCGCGACTTGTGAAAATAATTGTCAAGCACCGACTTAACGTTTAGCGATGAGTGTCCTGCTGCCATTGAGAGTATTCCTATGTTTTTCTCAACTACAACTATGTAACTGTCTTCATAGATAATCTTCACATAGCGACTCTTGAACATATCGTTTTGCTTTGTCTTGCTCACGCTTACATCCATTCCTGGCTGCAACTGAAAGTCAAACTGTGTTACTGTCTTTCCGTTTACCTTTACACCTCTGCCCCGCAAAGTCGATTTAACTTTCGACTTGCTTTTAGGCAGATTCTCTAACAGCCATTCCAACAACAAAGCGGGTTTCTCAACAGTATAGTGGTCGTATTCGCCACGATGGTTTATATATCTCATTTTTATTTACTTAAATAATTGACTATTACTAATTTTGATTTATCAAACTGTTAGCATCACTCTAACTTGTGCAGTGAAGTAATGACACTCAACAGACAGCCTATAATATTCTTTTGCTAGTCTAAAACAACAATAGGTGTCCACCAACCAATAAGCACGTCAGCAACAACTCCAATAACAAACAGCAAACCATAGATAAACATGTTGCGGGCTGTCTCGCCAAGAATCATGTTCAGCGCCTTTCCTTGTTTGATACGCTTCATGCGCCTATAGGTATGAGCATGCAGAAAAAGGTAGTTGAATGGAACAAGACAAGAGCAGTAGGCTCCAACCTTAAGGAAAACAAGCCCCATGTGGCAGGCTGCAAGTCCAAGAACAAAATATAGAAGTGCGGTCCATCGCTCACCCATCCTTACGGCAATCGTCTTCTTGCCCGCAATACGGTCATTGTCGCGGTCACGATAGTTATTCACAACAAGTAGTGTGTCTATAACCATTCCACAAGCCAACGACAACAACACCACATGTCGTCCTATTGTGTGCAGTTGCAGATAGTATGTGATGCAGACTGGAACAAGCCCAAAGAAAACGAGTACTAGTACATCGCCAAGTCCCCAATAAGACAGATGTGTGGTATAGAGAAAACAAAACAACACACAGGCTGCACCAACTATCAACATCTCCCATCCTCCAACAAAGAGCAGCGGCAATCCAACAAGGCAGGCTGTGAGAGTTGTTGCAACTATAGCTTTCTTCATTGCTGAGGTTGTAACCCACCCCTGAGCACAAGCACGTCTTGGACCAAGTCGGTGTTCGTCGTCAGTTCCTTTCTTAAAGTCAAAATAGTCGTTAATGAAATTAGCATCTATCTGCATAACAAACGCAAACAAGAGACACGTCATCCAAACCCACCAATTGAAGCCATTGCCCTCAGCACGCAACGGATAAGCATCAGCCCAAGCAAGCACACCTCCCATCATTACAGGTACGGCAGCCCCAGTCAACGTCTTTGGTCGAGCTGCAAGCATCCATGCCTTTAGAGAATTAAGCACTATATGCTGTTCTTTCTTCATTCTTTCCTATTGAAATATGCTTTTATTATAATTATGCAAGTCTATTCAATAAACTCGTCTACTTATATAATTCAAAACTCACAAAATTATTTGCAAAAGTAAACATTTATCAGTACATTTGCAAAATATTAAATCAATTTTTATGATTGCCGCACCATCCATAGACCTCATGCGCTTTGTCGAAACACAAATTTTGCCTCGTTACGCACAGTTTGACAAAGCCCACAATCTGTCACATGCCAACAGAGTTATCAAACGTTCTTTAGACATTGCAAAGAAGATGGGGGCAGACATAAATATGGTCTATGTTGTAGCAGCCTACCACGACTTAGGACTTGAAGGTCCGCGTGCGATACACCACGTTACGAGCAGCAGGATTCTAAAGAACGATTCCCGACTAAAACAATGGTTTTCACAAGAGCAGATTCGTATCATGAGCGAGGCTGTGGAAGATCATCGTGCCTCTGCCTCGCATGCTCCCCGCTCTCTATATGGAAAGATTGTTGCCGAAGCCGACCGCGACCTTAACCCAGAAGTGGTTATAACGCGAACTATACAATTCGGACTCGACAACTATCCCGACAAGGACAAAGAAGAGCAATGGAAACGATTCTGCCAGCACATGCAGAGCAAGTATTCGCGCAACGGCTACATAAAACTATGGATTCATGGCTCTGAAAACGAAGAAAACCTTTCAAAACTACGCCAACTCATAGAGCATCCCGAAGAATTGAAAAAAGCCTTCGACCGAATTTATAAGAGTATTTTATGAGTTTTTATAAGTAAACAACCAACTATGGTACATAGTGAATAATTCATAATACATAGTTGACTAGTTAAAGTTCCGTTGAAAAATTTAGAATAGTATGAATAATCTGAAAAAACAGAGTACTCAGAATGGTATGAAAATCTTGACAAAAAGCCTCATTTCAGATAAAAAATTATAACTCGTAACAAACTGAAAGCAGTTTTCGTTTCCCGACCATTGCCGAGAGAAAAACTTGCAAAAAACAAGGAGGAGTTGGGTAAAAAATTGATTAACTAAACCCGCTCATAACTTAAAAATTCTGGACCGAGAAAAACAAAGTTGCAAAATATGCGAGTATTTGGCGGCTTCTCGCTATTTTTAGTATATCGTTCAATATCAGGACATTATAACTTTCGCCTTACAACTCATAAGTGTTAAAAAAGTCAAAGGGCATCTTTCACAGTGCGAAAGGGCACCTTTGGCACTGCAATATGCCACATATCGCACTGCGATATGCCACGTTTCGCATCGCGAAAGGACACCTTTCACTTTTTCGTTCCTTATGTTCGTTTACATAGTTTAAGCCGATTGATTAACAATTAAACACATTTTTGCATTTCGCCTCGTGCCAAACGGAAAATCCTTCTCTAGAATGAAAATTCCGTTTGTCAAGATTTTTTACTTTTTTCGTCAAAAAATCGGACTGATTTTGAAACTTTCAGTTTGTAAGTTGACAGCAGGCAAGTTGACGAACTAACGTTCCGTTGTAAAATTCAGAATAGTCTGAATAATCTGAAAAATCAGAGTACTCAGAATAGTATTAAATATTTTGACAAAACGAGTAAAAATAGTGTGTTTTTTCAATGGAAACAACAACGAAACCGAGAACTGACTTTAAGGAATTTTCATTCATTTCTTTTTTAATCTCATGTTTTTATACTACCTTTGCAATACATAATAGAATTTCATATCCTTAGATATATGACAAAACAAAGTGTAACATGGGTATTAACTGGATGTTTGGCAAAAGTAGTGTTCATTGTCGTGGCAGAAATACTGACAATCGCTATGTGCATCAATGTTTTTGATTTTGGAAGAGGCACTACACTATGCACTGCTATTGCAGTATTCTGTATTACCTTTGCTGTTGTAGTTTATATCAGCAGAGATAAAAACGGAAGCACCCGAAAGAAGAAACATAGGCCAATGCAACATGTAGACATTGACAACACACCGCATTGCCCAGAGTGTTTTAGCGGCAACACGATAATGGATGAGTTAGGTAATTGTTATTGCTTTGATTGCAACACTCATTGGAGAGAAGAGCAACTGTTATGAATCAGAAAAAAACTGTTATTAAAATTGTTCATAAATAAAGCACCATACTTAATTAAACATATACAACTATGAAGATTCATGTAATGCATACTGGCGAAGTACGTGTATCGCCCTATTTACCTTTTGGCGGAGACAATTGCAACCTGCTGAAAGCATCTGGATTGACAACTCCTAAGAATGAGTAGATTTGGCTGCCTGTTTCAGTTTATCTCATTGAGCACCCGAAAGGACTAATTCTTGTTGACACAGGATGGCATCGCAACATGTCGCCTGAAGGATTCTATGACAAGAAAGCACAGATAAAGAGTCTTGGGTCACGCATACTCTATCATGTAAATCAAGGAAGGATTCCGCTTGGAAAAGCTGTTGACGAACAGCTGTCTGAAATGGGCATCATGCCAAACGAACTTGACTATGTCTTGCTGACTCATCTTGACTGCGACCATGCTAACGGATTGGAAGCTGTACGCGATGCAAAGCATATCTTGTGTGCAGCCGAAGAACTGGACTGCGCACGCAAAAACAGTCTTATACGCTATAAAAAGAAATGGTGGAAGGGTGTTGACTTGCATACATTTGAGTGGAATGGTTCAGAAGGTCCTGCAAAAAAGTCTTTCGACCTATTCGGAGATGGCTCAATTAAGATGATTAACATTCCAGGACATTGCGACGGACTGTGTGCAGTAAAGATAACAAACGAAGAAGGTCGCTACGTTCTTCTCTTCTCCGACGGCGGCTATGCCACAAAGTCGTGGAAAGAAATGATTACCAGCGGTGTGGCACTTGATAAGAACAAACAACGCCTATCGCTTCAGTGGATTCGTGAGCAGTCAATGGATGCCAACTGCATTGAAAGTCTTGCCACCCACGATACAGAAATAAGACCGCATGTGATTGAATTGTAAACATGAAAAAACAATTATTTTCATCTAAATCTTATTGTTTTTCTTGACGTCAGCATTATTTAATAGGTGTATTTGAGTTAATCTTCACAAAACAGAACGATTATTCAGCTTTATTTCGTAACTTTGCAGCCCAAAATAATAAAATAAGGAAAAAGCAAAGAAATGATTACACTCACCAATCTCGCCATTCAATTTGGCAAACGCGTTCTGTATAAAGACGTTAACATCAAGTTCACAAACGGTAATATCTATGGTGTCATAGGTGCAAACGGAGCTGGCAAGTCAACTCTATTAAAAGCCATCAGTGGCGAATTGGAACCAAACAAAGGATTCGTTGAACTGGGACCAGGCGAGCGTCTGTCTGTACTCGATCAGGACCACTTCAAGTTTGACGAATATTCTGTTATGGACACTGTTCTCATGGGACATCAGCCACTATGGCAGAACATGAAGCAGCGCGAGGCTCTCTATGCCAAAGACGAAATGACAGAAGAAGACGGAAACCTTGCTGCCGAACTTGAACTGAAGTTTGCTGAGATGAACGGATGGGAGGCAGAAAGCGAGGCTGCACAGCTGTTGCAGAATTTGGGTGTAAAAGAAGACACACACTATAAGCAAATGGCAGAATTGTCAAACAACGAGAAAGTCCGCGTCATGCTGGCTAAGGCTTTGTTCGGACATCCTGACAACTTGCTGCTCGACGAGCCTACCAACGACTTAGACCTTGACACTGTTCAGTGGCTTGAAAGCTATCTTAGCAACCTTGAGCAGTGCGTGCTTGTCGTTAGTCACGACCGTCACTTCCTTGATGCAGTATCAACTCAAACTGTAGATATTGACTTCGGCAAGGTTACAGTTTTCTCAGGCAACTACTCTTTCTGGTATGAGAGTTCACAGCTTGCGCTCCGCCAGCAGCAAAACCAGAAGATGAAGGCTGAAGAAAAGCGCAAGCAGTTAGAAGAGTTTATACGTCGTTTCTCTGCCAATGTTGCAAAGTCTAAGCAAACCACCTCGCGCAAGAAAATGCTTGAGAAACTTAACGTTGAGGAAATCACCCCTTCTACACGTAAGTATCCTGGCATCATCTTCACTATGGAACGCGAACCAGGCAACCAGATTCTTGAGGTTGAAGGTCTGAAAGCTGTTGACACCGACGGCACAGTATTGTTTGACAATGTGTCATTCAATATTGAGAAAGGACAAAAGACCGTATTCTTAAGCCATAATCCTAAAGCCATGACAGCACTGTTTGAGATTATAAACGGCAATCGTCAGGCTGACGCTGGTACATATAAATGGGGCATAACCATAACAACAGCATATCTCCCACTCGACAACACCGACTTTTTCAAGAGCGATCTGAACCTTGTAGACTGGCTGTCTCAATACGGAGTTGGCAATGAAGTTACGATGAAGGGCTATCTCGGACGTATGCTCTTCAAACAAGACGAGGTAGAGAAAAAAGTAAATGTGCTCTCTGGAGGCGAGAAAATGCGCTGTATGATTGCCCGCATGCAACTGAAAAATGCAAACTGTCTTATTCTCGACACCCCTACTAACCACCTTGACTTGGAGTCAATCCAGGCTTTCAATAATAATCTTATTGGTTTCAAAGGAAACATTCTCTTTGCCAGCCACGACCATGAGTTTATCAATACAGTTGCCGACCGCATTATAGAATTAACTCCAAGCGGCACTATTGACAAACTAATGACATACGACGACTATATCTATGACAATGCCATAAAAGAACAGAAGGCTAAAATGTACGCACAATAATATATGGTTTGGCACATTATTTGTAATGTAATTCTACGATAATCTATTGTAAAGTTTAAGACAATGAAAGAAGAAGATATAGAAAAGAAAATTGAAATAGAAGACGGCAACGCTGAGGAAGCTGCCGCAAAGGAGGAAAAAGAAGACTCAAACAAGGCTGAGACTGCCGAAGAGTGTAAAGACGACGAAAAACAAGAAGAAGCTGAAGAAAAAGCTGAAGAACAAGACCCTTTAGAGAAAGCTGAAGCTGAGATAGCAGAACTCAAAGACCAGTATCTAAGAAAAGTTGCTGAGTTTGAGAACTATCGTAAACGTACACTAAAGGAAAAGACCGAACTTATACTCAATGGTGCTGAGAAAACAGTTGATGCAATTCTGCCTGTTGTCGACGATATGGAACGCGCTATGGCTAATGCCGACAAGACCGAAGACATCGAAGCTATGAAAGAAGGCATGGACCTTATTTTCAAGAAACTGATGAAGACTCTTGAAGGACTTGGCGTAAAAAAGATTGAAACAGAAGATAAGGATTTCGATACCGACTTCCACGAAGCAGTAGCAATGGTTCCAGGCATGGGCGATGACAAGAAAGGTAAGGTGATTGACTGCGTACAGACTGGATATACTCTAAACGACAAGGTAATTCGTCACGCTAAAGTAGCTGTCGGACAATAAGGCTCTGAGAATAAGCTGTTAAGGACTCACAACTTAAAACTTATAACTCAAGACTCTAAAAACGACAAAGCCGACAATTCATAACTCAAAATTCAAAATACTGAATTAAGATAATGGCAAAGAGAGATTATTACGAGGTTCTTGGCGTTGACAAAAACGCTTCAGAAGACGAAATAAAAAAGGCATATCGAAAGATAGCCATTAAATATCACCCTGACAGAAATCCTGGCGACAAGACTGCCGAAGAGAAATTCAAAGAGGCAGCCGAAGCCTATGATGTACTGCACGACCCGAAGAAGCGCCAACAGTATGACCAGTTTGGTTTCGACGGTCCTGCTGGTATGGGAGGTTTCGGAGGATTCAGCGGCGGAGGCTTCTCTATGGACGACATCTTCGACTTGTTTGGCGATGTGTTCGGAGGCAGAGGAGGCTTTGGCGGAGGATTCAGCGGCTTCGGAGGAGGATTCGGCGGCGGAGGTCGTGCTCAACGTCCTCAATACAGAGGCAGCGACCTGCGTCTGAAAGTTCGCCTTACACTGCAAGAAGTGCTGACTGGAGTAACAAAGAAATTTAAAGTAAAGAAAGATGTTACCTGCTCTCACTGTCATGGTACTGGAGCTGAGGGAGGAAGCGGAACTGAGACTTGCCCAACATGTCATGGTTCTGGTGTTGTAACTCGTCAGCAGAAGAGTCTTTTTGGCATCATGACTACACAAAGCGACTGCCCTACTTGCGGTGGAGAAGGTACCGTCATAAAGAACAAGTGTCATAATTGTCATGGAGAAGGAGTTGTAAAAGGTGAAGAAGTTGTAGAAATAAATATTCCTGCTGGTGTTGCCGACGGAATGGTTATAAATGTTCCTGGCAAGGGAAATGCAGGAAAGCACAACGGCATAACTGGAAACATTCAGGTCTTCATAGAGGAAGAACCTAACGACACATTTGTCCGTGATGGCAACAACGTAATCTACAACTTGTTGCTCGATTTCCCTACAGCTGCTCTTGGCGGCACTGTTGAGATTCCTACTATAGAGGGTACTCGTGCTCATGTAAAGATTGAGCCAGGCACTCAGCCTGGCAAAACTCTGCGCCTGCGTGGCAAAGGACTTCCTGCAGTGCAAGGCTACGGACAAGGCATGGGCGACTTGCTGATAAACATCAGTGTATATGTACCAAAGGAATTGTCGCATGAAGAGAAGAATATGCTCTTTAAGATGAAAGAAAGCGACAACTTCAAGGGCGACAACTCTACAAAACGCTCTATATTTGAACGATTCCGCAACTATTTCAGCTGATTCTTTCATAACTATGAAGCATGAAATTATTCATTACTCTCATCAACTTATAAATAATGAATTATAAGGAAACAACAGAATATTTATTCAATAGCACCCCCGTGTTTGAACACGTGGGTGCTTCTGCATATAAGGAGGGGCTGTCAAACACTATCGCACTTGACGAACACTTTGGCAATCCTCATCGCCAGTTCAAGACAATCCATGTAGCAGGAACTAATGGCAAAGGCTCTGTTTCTCACACGCTTGCCGCAATTCTTCAATCAGCAGGCATGCGCGTGGGTCTTTACACATCGCCACACCTTATAGACTTTCGCGAGCGTATCAGAATCAATGGCACACCTATATCAGAACAGTATGTTATTGACTTTGTTGAACAAGAGCGGTCTTTCTTTGAACCTCTTCACCCTTCCTTTTTCGAACTTACCACAGCAATGGCTTTCAAGTATTTTGCAGAGCAGCATGTTGACATTGCAATAATCGAGGTAGGTCTTGGAGGAAGGCTTGACTGTACCAACATCATTACGCCACTACTTTCCATTATCACAAACATTTCATTTGACCATACCCAGTTTCTCGGTAATACACTTGCAAAAATAGCTGGCGAGAAAGCCGGTATTATTAAGAATAATGTACCTGTTGTCATTGGCGAGTACAACGCAGATACACGCCCTGTATTTGAGCAAAAGGCTAACGAGTTGTCTGCTCCAATACACTTTGCAGCCGACGAACAACTGATAAAAGACTATCATACAACCGATGATGGCAAGATGTATTATTTGACAAATGACTACGGAGAAATAACAGGTCAGCTTGGAGGTCAATGCCAGCAACTCAATGCCGCCACAATTCTCTGTGCAATAAACGAGTTGAAGAACATTGGTTTCAACATAAGTGAAGATGCTGTAAAGAGAGGCTTTACCAATGTAGCAGACCTTACTTGCCTTATGGGACGGTGGCAACGGCTACAAATAAATCCACTTGTCATTTGCGATACGGGTCATAATGTAGCAGGATGGCAACTCTTGAGCAAACAGATAAAGCAGCAGAAATGCCACACCCGTCGTATTGTATTCGGAATGGTAGACGACAAGGACCTTGAACATGTAATGAACATGCTTCCCGTCGACGCACAATACTATTGGACACAAGCCTCAACCCACCGTGCAATACCCGTAGAAAAAATTGAGAGCGAAGGCATAAAGCGCAACCTTAAAGGTGTAAGATTTGCAAATGTAGAGCAAGCATACAAAGCTGCGTTTACTGATGCAGCTACTGATGATTTCATATTCATAGGCGGAAGCAGCTACATTGTTGCAGACCTACTCACATTCTTAAAGAAATAGAGTCTCGGAGAGTTCCACCTTTCAACTTTTAATGTTCACAAGGTTTTCTAGTTTAAGATAATAAGATAGAATAACATTTATGTCCCCAAAACCTATAAGCGAAGCGAGATTAAAACCTTAAAAGTTGAAAGTTGGGATTTCCGAAACTTCGGTTAAATTATATATCTTCTTTGTTCGTTTAACCTACTATTAATTGTTTTTAACACCCTTAATCTATGTCTTTTTAGGCATTTATTTCCGTTTTAGCTTCTTTTTTCTTACTTTTGCATGACAACTTTTAGCAATAAAGGTATTTCTTCGTAACAAAAAAGACCAAAAGATAAACTATGACTGAATCAGGAAACATTTGCGGTTTGAAGCGTGAGGACTTTCAAACCACCATAGACGGGCGCAAAACTGACTTATTCATATTGCGAAACAGCAAGGGACACGAAGTGGCTATAACTAATTATGGAGGCGCGATGGTTGCCATCATGGTTCCAGACAAGCATGGCAATATGGCAAACATAATTCAAGGCCATGACAACATTCAAGACGTAATAAACTCTCCAGAACCTTTTCTTTCTACACTTGTAGGAAGATACGCTAACAGGATTTGTCGCGGACGATTCCAACTGAATGGCAAAGAATATCAATTGAAAATCAATAATGGTCCTAATTCGCTACATGGCGGTCCTACTGGATTTCATGCCCGTGTATGGGAGCCGTTGCAGATGAACGAGCGCACTCTCGTCTTGAGCCTTATCTCTGCATACGGCGAAGAAGGTTTTACTGGGGAAGTCAAGATAACAGTGGTTTATTCTTTCAGTGACAACGACGAGCTTTCAATAGAATATATGGCTACGACTAACAAGAAAACTATAATAAACCTTACAAGTCATGGTTTCTTCTCACTTGCAGGCATAGCCAACCCTACCCCATCTATTGAACCACTGATTTGTCAGATAAATGCAAATTATTATCTTCCAATCGACGAAACTTCCATTCCAACTGGTGAGATTCGTTTCGTTGAAGGAACTCCTTTTGACTTTAGAGAACCTAAGGCTATAGGCAAAGATATTGATGCAGACAATGAGCAAATTAGGAATGGAGCAGGCTATGACCATTGTTTCGTTCTAAACAAGCGTGAAGAAGGTGAACTCTCATTTGCTGCGCGAATAGAAGAGCTGTCTACAGGCCGCACAATGGAGGTCTATACAACAGAACCAGGTCTGCAGGTATATACCGACAACTGGGCTGATGGGTATAGCGGACAACATGGTGCTACTTTCCCGCGCCGTTCTGCAATTTGCTTCGAGGCTCAGCATTTCCCCGACTCTCCTAACCACCCTTACTTCCCATCTGTTGTTTTAAGGCCTGGCGAAGAATACAAGCAGAAGACGATGTATTGTTTTGGATTAAGGAATAAAGATTAAAGGATTAATGATATATTGGATAGTTTGTTTTATCCAGATATAAAATAATCCGACACTACAGTTGAAAACTAAAATAAGAAAAATAATAATTCATTCAATAGTTAAAGTTAATAAGCAATGACACAGACAAAAAACAACGGAACAACTATTGCAATTATCGCAATGATGTTCCTCTTTGCAATGATTTCTTTCGTAACAAACATGGCTGCTCCATTCGGAACTATATGGAAAGAGCATTATGAGTGGGCAGGAATGATGGGCAACATGATGAACTTTGCAGCCTATCTCTTCATGGGTATTCCTGCGGGAATGATGATTACAAAGATTGGTTATAAACGCACAGCACTGGTTGCTCTTGCGCTTGGATTCATCGGAATATGCGTTCAATACCTGTCGAGCACACTCAGCGCTGAAGCCATAAGCACATACGTTGTCTACCTTCTTGGTGCATTCATCTGCGGTTTCTGCGTATGTATCCTCAATACGGTTGTCAATCCTATGCTAAACCTGCTCGGAGGAGGTGGCAATCGAGGCAACCAACTCATTCAGACAGGTGGAACACTAAACTCGTTGGCAGGTACTCTGACACCTCTCTTAGCAGGCTCTATGATTGGAACCATAACGAAAGACACATCAATGACAGCAGTTGCTCCATTGCTGATGATTGCAATGGCTATATTTGCATTCTCGTTTGTGATTATATACTTCACTAAGATTACAGAGCCTGAGACAGAGAAGTCTGACGTTTTAGCAGGTGTCAAGGGTGCATTAGGCTATCGTCATCTTGTGCTTGGCATCATAGCTATTTTCTTTTATGTCGGCATAGAAGTCGGTATTCCTGGTCAGTTGATATTCTATCTGAGTGAGCCAATAGCCAAAGGCGGTGTATTAGGCAGTACAGCCATTGCAGGAACCATTGCAGCCATCTATTGGTTGTTGATGCTCGTTGGTCGTTTCACAAGTTCGTTTATCAGCGGCAAAGTTTCATCACGCACTCAACTTATAGTGGTTTCAACTGTGGCAATTGCCTTGATTATTATAGCAATCATCATGCCTACAAGCAGCACTATTACCCTTCCTGGTTCCGAGGCTTCGCCAGTAGATTTGGCTATCTTCAAGTTCACAGGCGGAACAATACCTGTAAAATGTGTATTCCTCGTACTGTGCGGCTTGTGCACGTCCGTAATGTGGGGAGGCATCTTCAATCTAGCAACAGAAGGACTTGGAAAATACACGGCATCTGCTTCAGGACTTTTCATGACAATGGTAGTAGGTGGCGGCGTAATGCCTCTCATCCAGAACCTCATGGCAGGTACAGTAGGCGACATCAACAGCTACTGGCTCGTTGTTGCAATGCTTGCATATCTGCTTGTCTACGGACTTGTAGGTTGCAAGAACGAAAAGTAAACTATCAAGAATTTACAAAAAACCAATCAGCTCAAAAGCTCAAATAGACATGAGAACAATAGAACATGTAAGAAGTAGATTTATAAAACACTTCGACGGAAAGACTGGTAATATATATTTTGCGCCAGGCAGAATTAACCTTATAGGCGAACATACGGACTATAACGGTGGCTTTGTTTTTCCAGGCGCTATCGACAGCGGCATAATGGCAGAGGTAAGACCAAACGGTTTGAATACCATCATCTGCTATGCCATAGACATGAAAGACAAAATAGAGTTTAAGGTTGACGACCCCATAGGTCCACGCACCTCGTGGGCACGATACATCTACGGCATTGTTCAGGAGATGCGCAAGCGTGGCGTTGATGTTAAGGGATTTAATGCAGCTTTCTCTGGCGATGTTCCTATCGGTGCAGGTATGTCATCATCTGCAGCACTAGTGAGTTGTTTTGCCTATGCAATGAACGACTTATTCGGCGACAACAAGTTAGAGAAATGGGATATGGCTCTCGCAGGTCAAGCTACAGAGCACAACTACTGTGGAGTGAAATGTGGAATCATGGACCAGTTTGCAAGCATCTTCGGACAGGCTGGCAAACTGATGCGCCTTGACTGCCGTTCACGCGAGTTTGAATATTTCCCATTCAAACCTGAAGGATATAGACTGGTATTGGTCAATTCATGCGTCAAACACGAGTTGAAAGGTTCACCATATAACGACAGGCGCAACTCTTGCGAGAATGTTGTCAGGAAAATAGCCGAACTACACCCCGAAGGAGAGTTTGAGACTCTGCGCGACTGCACCTGGGAACAACTTGAAGAAGTTCGTCAGGCTGTTGGCGAAGAAGACTATACCCGTGCCCACTTCGTGTTAGGCGAGAAAGACCGCGTGCTTGCAGTCTGCGACGCTCTTGTTGCTGGCGACTATGAGACTGTTGGCAAAAAGATGTATGAAACCCATGAAGGACTTTCAAAGGAGTATGATGTGTCATGTGAAGAACTTGATTTCCTCGTTGATATAGCCCGCAACAGTGGAGTTACTGGTTCAAGAATAATGGGAGGCGGCTTCGGAGGTTGCACAATAAATCTCGTGAAAGATGCACTTTACGATGATTTCATATGCAAGGTAAAGAAAGTATACCAGCAGAATTTCGCAATCGAGCCAAAGATCATAGACGTAGTTATTGGCGACGGTGCAAGAAGATTATTATAATAACTAAAAATAGAACAATGGAAAAAGCATGTACTCAATGACATTGAAGTACATGCTTTTTTATGCTTATATTTGGGGTATAATTCCTTTAATTTAAAGCTATTAAACTATTTCAGAACGTGAGAAAGAGCAGCTCCTATAGCCGTACAGAATTCTGAATACTTAGGTATGCGGAATCGCACACCATAGAGTCGTTCAAGCTTTGGATAGACATCCCTACACTGAGGAAAAAGCGTGAGCTGACCTATCAGTACAAAATCTTTAATGTCGCTATTGATAGAAGAGAGAACAGAGGCACTGCCAATTGCCTGCAATACCATGTGAATTAGTCCGAGAGCAATGTCTTCACGCGATGTCGTTGCTGAAGCATTTCCGAAGAGCGATGCCGTAGCATCCATAGGAAGTCCAGGCAGAGGTTTGGCACTAATATCGCCTATCAACAAGTTTATCTTAGAGATATCTCCTTTGATTGCGAGCGACTGCAACTGCTTCACGTCTGAAGTTTGCAGTATTATTTTTGAAAGCCCTTGAAGCGTACCTCCACCGATGCCTATACCGCCAATGTGTCGTATGTCGTCGCCATCAACAAGAACAAGCGAAGTTCCTGTACCCATGCTAACCGTTATGAAGCGGTCGAGACCAGATTCAAATCTTGCACCAAGTCCGTCACAAATAAACTCCTCTGCCTTATTCGTAGGAAGTCCGTAGATTGGAGTGTTTATATATGCACTGCCGACACCTGTCAGCATTATCTGCTCGATGTCGCTCAGTTCAATCTTATTGTCATACAAATATTTTCCGAAAGCACCATAGAGAGATGTAACTGGGTCGTTGGCCGTAATTCGCAATGGCGACACAACCTTCATGTCTCTAACTCCTACTATCTTCGTAGTGCTGATGCCTACATCTATTCCTATTACCATTCCCATCTTATTTTTATTGATAATTGAAAATTGATAATTAATACTCTTATTTTAGAATCATTGTTTTTCTGGTGCAAAAATAAATTATTTAGATGAAAACAGAGTAAAAAAGACAAAGAAATACGCTCAGTTGTTAAATTTTATTACAATTACGGATTTTTACTATACAAAATGAAATAAAAATTATAACTTTGTAAGAGTTATTACAAGTTGTCTGACATAACTACAATTAAGACAGAACTTAATTTCTACATCTTAATTATATAACTCTTAAAAACTAAAAGAAACATGAAGTACAAGATTATTGACATTGAGGGCATAGGTCCCGTGTATGCAGAGAAACTGATGGCTGCTGGTATCGACACCGACGAGAAGTTGCTGGAGAAGTGCTGCAAACCTGCAGGCAGAAAGGCTTTAGCAGAGGAAACTGGTATTTCTGAGAAACTTATTCTCACTTGGACTAACCACACCGACTTGATGAGAATAAACGGCGTAGGTCCACAATTCGCAGAACTGCTTGAGGCGGCTGGGGTTGACACAGTGAAGGAATTCCGCCACAGAGTGGCAGAGAACCTGCAACCAAAACTTGAGGAAGTGAATGTTGCTAAAAACATCTGCAACCGCGTTCCTGTCGTTACTGAACTTCAGAAAATGATTGACCAAGCAAAGGAACTGCCTCCAATGATGGAGTATTAACAACAAAAGGCGCATCATGAGTGCGCCTTTTGCTATTTCATGCCGCTTCGTATTAAATTTATTAAGATGATAGAAGTTTCGGAAATAATTAACTTCATTTAGTTCATGAATATCCCGTCATTTAATTCTGTAAACTTCGTTTTCACCTTATAATCATATCAGTCTGAAGTTATAGCTCCCTTAAAATCATTTTCTCTCAAGAAGAACAACATTCTCTACATGAGGAGTATGCGGGAACATGTCTACTGGCTGGACTACTCTAATTTGATATTCTGCGACAAGTTCTGCTAAGTCGCGTGCTTGCGTTGCTGGGTTGCAACTAACATAAACTATGCGTTTTGGTGCAGCTCGCAAAATAGTTTTTACTACATCTGGGTGCATGCCAGCACGAGGTGGGTCTGTGATGAGAACGTCTGGCCTGCCATGCTGCGAGATGAATTCGTCTGTAAGAATATCTTTCATATCGCCAGCATAGAATAGTGTGTTGCCTATATTATTAAGATTAGAGTTTACTTTTGCATCCTCAATAGCCTCTGGCACATACTCTATTCCAACTACTTTGCGTGACTTGCGAGCAACGAAATTGGCTATTGTTCCTGTACCTGTATAAAGGTCGTAAACTAATGGGAGTGCCGTTTCATCAGAGTTGTCGTAATCATGCATGAAAGCTAATGAACGGACTACAGAATATAGATGGTATGCCTGCTCTGTGTTTGTCTGATAGAAACTCTTAGGACCTACCTTGAATCGCAGTTCCTCCATAGTCTCAATGATGTGGTCATTGCCCTTGAATACATAGACGGGCAGGTCGCCGAATGTGTCGTTACACTTCTGATTATATACATAAAGGAGAGACGTGATTTGCGGGAACTTGTCTGCTACGAACTGAAGCAAGTCGTGTGCCTGCTGCTCGTCTTTCTTTTTGTCATCGCCTAAAGAGAACTGAATTATAACCATCCATTCTCCAGTATTTGAATTGCGAATTATGATGTCGCGCAACAGTCCATGCTGTTCGCGAAGGTCGAAAAACGAAAGATTGTTGTCTGCGGCATAGTCACGAATGGAATTCCTAATCTGATTGTGGAGATCGTCCATAAGATGGCATTTCTCAATAGGCAGAATCTTGTCGAAAGCACCAGTTATGTGGAAACCTACGGCAGGTTTGTTCTTTGCACTCTCCAAAACTCCGTCATTCTCTTCAGCAGGCGGTAGCTGTGCAATTTCCTCACGGGTTAGGTATCGTTTATTAGCACATCCGAAGTCAAGTTTATTGCGATATTCTCTTGTTTTCACGCTACCCAATATCTTACGAAACTCAATGCCATTGTCATCATCTTTCTCGCCAGGAAGTGGTAACTGAAGATGGCCTATGCGGGTTAGCTGGTCATAAACTTGCTTCTGCTTAAACTGTATCTGCTGTTCGTAATGGAGATTCTGCCACTTACAGCCTCCGCAAACACCAAAGTGCTGGCACATTGGCTCTGTTCGCAGTTCGCTATATTTATGGTATCTGATTACTTCTGCCTCGGCATAACTATGCTTCTTTCTTCTAACTTGAAGGTCAACGACATCGCCAGGCACACACCAAGGAACAAACACAACGAGTTGGCTTTCTTCCGTTCCATCGTGAGCAGGAATAGTTATGCGAGCCAGCGACTTGCCTTCGGCTGCGACATCAGTTATTGTTACATTTTCAAATATTGGTAATAGCTTCTTACGTCTCATCGTTTTACAATAGTATTTGGCTGCAAAAGTAAGAAAAAATAAGATAACCGACAAATAAATCCCCACTACATCAATAATTTGCGCTATATCATTGAACTTTTTGATGATCAGCTAATAAAAATAACTGAACATGGTGAGTCTAAAATATATATGCATAGAAGAAAAAAACAAGGACTATAAAAATCATGAACTTAATAACTTAAGAAGTGAAAAACAAGCAAAATGCCTTCTAAACAATCATAAAAATGAAAAATGTTTACGCAAAAAGGCACTTTTTTTGCTAAATGTTTGTAAATATGCAAGATTTATAGTATTTTTGCAAATTAGTATTAAAAACACTAAGTAAATAAAATCCATAAATCAAATTATGAGCGAAAAAAGAGTTTATACCTTTGGCAACGGTAAAGCTGAAGGTAATGCTAAAATGAGAGAGGCTCTTGGTGGTAAGGGTGCTAACCTTGCCGAAATGAACCTTATCGGTGTACCAGTGCCTCCAGGTTTCACAATCACAACCGACTGCTGCAACGAGTACTACAAAGTTGGTCAGGAAAAGATCATGGAGTTGCTGCAAGACGAAGTTAACGCAGCTGTAAAACATATCGAGACTCTGATGAATTCAAAGTTCGGTGATGTTGAGAACCCACTGCTTGTATCAGTTCGTTCTGGTGCACGCGCTTCAATGCCAGGTATGATGGACACCATCTTGAACCTTGGTTTGAACGACGAGGTTGCTGAAGGAATGGTTAGAAAGACCAACAATCCTCACTTCGTTTACGACTCTTATCGCCGTTTCGTACAGATGTATGGCGATGTCGTTTTGGAAATGAAGCCTGTAAACAAGGAAGATATCGATCCATTTGAAGAAATTATCGAAAGCGTTAAAGCTGAACGCGGCATCAAACTGGATAAAGACTTGACAGTAGACGAACTGAAGAAACTTGTTCGACTCTTCAAGGATGCCATCAAGGAACGCACAGGCAAGAGCTTCCCTAACGATCCTATCGAACAACTCTGGGGTGCAATCTGCGCAGTGTTCCGCAGCTGGATGAACGAGCGTGCTATCCTCTACCGCAAGATGGAGGGTATTCCTGACGAATGGGGAACAGCCGTTTCTGTTATGGCTATGGTATTCGGTAACATGGGCGATACAAGTGCTACAGGTGTATGCTTCAGCCGCGATGCCGCTAACGGAGAAAACATATTCAACGGTGAGTACCTCGTAAACGCACAGGGCGAAGACGTTGTTGCTGGTATCCGTACACCACAGCAGATTACTAAGATAGGTTCACAGCGTTGGGCTGAGCGTGCAGGTATCTCTGAAGAAGAGCGTGCTGCTAAGTATCCTTCTATGGAAGAGGCAATGCCAGAAATCTATGCTGAACTGAACGCTATTCAGGAAAAACTTGAAAACCACTACCACGACATGCAAGACATGGAGTTCACCGTACAAGAAGGCAAACTCTGGTTCTTACAGACTCGTAACGGTAAGCGTACAGGTGCTGCAATGGTTAAGATTGCTATCGATCTGCTTCACGAAGGAAAGATTGACGAGAAGACAGCCATCATGCGCTGCGAGCCAAACAAGCTAGATGAACTTCTCCACCCTGTATTCGACAAGATGGCACTTTCTAAGGCTAAGGTTATAGCTCAAGGCCTGCCAGCTTCTCCAGGTGCAGGTTGTGGTCAGATTGTTTTCCACGCTGACGACGCAAAGGCTTGGAACGAAGACGGACACAAAGTAGTACTTGTTCGTATTGAGACTTCACCAGAAGACCTCGCAGGTATGGCTGCCGCAGAAGGAATCCTGACAGCTCGTGGCGGTATGACATCTCACGCTGCCGTTGTTGCTCGTGGTATGGGTAAATGCTGCGTATCTGGTGTTGGCGCACTAAATGTTGACTATAAGGCTAAGACTGTTGAAATCGATGGAGTTGTTTATAAAGAAGGTGACTTCATCTCTATCAACGGTACAACAGGACAGGTATATGCAGGCGAAGTTCCAACAAAGGCTGCTGAACTTAGCGGCGACTTCAAGGAACTTATGGACCTTTGCGACAAATATACAAAACTGCAGGTTCGTACCAATGCCGATACTCCACACGATGCACAGATTGCTCGCGCATTCGGAGCTAAAGGTATTGGTCTGACACGTACTGAGCACATGTTCTTCGAAGATAAGAAGATTATCGCAATGCGTGAGATGATTCTCTCAAGCACTGTTGAAGGACGCGAGAAAGCTCTTGCTAAACTCCTTCCTTATCAGAAGGCTGACTTCAAGGGTATCCTCGAAGCAATGGACGGACTGCCAGTAAACATTCGTCTGCTCGACCCACCACTCCATGAGTTTGTACCACACGATGCAGCAGGTCAGGAGACAATGGCTAAGGAAATGGGTGTAAGCGTTGAGGCTATTCGCCGCCGCGTTGAATCACTTTCTGAGAACAACCCAATGTTGGGTCACCGTGGTTGCCGTCTAGGTATCACATTCCCAGAGATCACAGCTATGCAGACACGTGCCATCCTCGGTGCAGCTTGCGAACTGAAGAAAGAAGGAAAGAACCCAATGCCAGAAATCATGGTTCCACTGATTGGTACACTCCACGAGTTGGAACAGCAGAAAGAAATCATAAAGAACGTATCTAAGGAAGTATTTGCAGAATACGGCATAGAAGTAGAATTCGAGGTTGGTACAATGATTGAAATCCCTCGTGCTGCTCTCACCGCTGACCGCATTGCTGAACAGGCAGAGTACTTCTCATTCGGTACTAACGACTTGACACAGATGACATTCGGTTACAGCCGCGACGACATCGCATCATTCCTCCCAGTATATCTCGACAAGAAGATTCTGAAGGTTGACCCATTCCAGGTACTCGACCAGAAGGGCGTTGGCCAGTTGGTTAAGATGGCTGTTGAAAAGGGTCGTGCTGTTCGTCCAACTCTCCGCACAGGTATCTGCGGTGAGCATGGTGGTGAACCATCATCAGTTAAGTTCTGTGCTAAGATTGGTCTCGACTATGCTTCTTGCTCACCATTCCGTGTGCCTATCGCACGTCTAGCCGCCGCGCAGGCAGCAGTCGAGGAGTAAAATAACTCTGACATATTTAATAAAGGGACCTGTCCGTTTGGGCAGGTCCCTTTTTTGGTATCTTATTTGAGAGAATCTCGAAGTACAATTTTATCCGCAGAGAGGCATTCTTCAATGATAAATGTGTGTCTGTAATCGAGGACTCAGGATTAGTGCTCTATTTCATATCCTTTCACCAGAATTGCTGGCCCGATGGGTAGTTTTCGCTTCTTACCTTTGGTAATACTACGTGCATAACTGGTTTTGAACTGTGACTGCATTTCAAGAATGCCATAGCGGTCGCTGTCAACTACCATTACGCTAATATAGTATTTCCTTTTTCCTCTCAGCACGATGATTTCTTCTGGTTGGATGTCGAGTTGCTGCTTGCCGTTGCTTTTCTCAATCCGGTGGTAGATGGGCTTATTGAGGATGTTCACAAATTTGCCTCCTTGTATCTCATAGATATTGAAACTAAGCACGCACCATTGGTATGAGGCTCCTTTAATATTCAGCAGAATGTCGCTGATGACGTAATCCTTCTTGCTTTTGAATACAGGTCCCCATTCAGTGCCATCAACCTTACCCTTTCCACGGAATGACGCCAACGGCCCACTGATAGCTTTACCTGCAATTTTCTGTGGCTTGTTTTTCTTACCTACCACGACTTCTGCCAGCTCGACCACTTTGTCTTTCATCATGACTGTCAGTTGTTGTCCGTTGATGTATGTTTCGTAAGGAACAATTGTCTTTTGGAATGACACATGAGTAAACACCAAGTCATTCTTACGATTGGCAGGAATCTCTAACTCAAAGTTTCCTTTAGCATCCGATATGGTGCCAACGCTGTACGATTGGTTCTCACCATCGTATTCTTCGAAACCAATACTAACATATTCAACCGCTTCACCTCGTTCATTGACAATACAACCTTTGACAATGGTTTGTGCCGAGACTGGCGACACTAATGCAATAATGGCAATTAGCATCGCAAAAACAAGAGTCTTTTTCATCTGCTATTCTTCGTTACTATAGTCCAATATATCTGCCGGTGTACAATCCAATGCCTTGCAAATGGCATCAAGTGTTGTAAAGCGTATGGCCTTAGCCTTACCCGTTTTCAGTTTCGAAAGGTTTGTGATAGTGATACCAACTAGCTCAGATAATTCATTAAGCGAAATTTTTCTTTTGGCCATCATCACGTCTAAGTTTACTACTATCATCTGCTGCCCTCCCTATACCGTTAAATCGTGTTCTGCTGCAACCTGATAGCCCATCTTATACAAGATACCAAAAACGAGTAGAATAAAAGATTGCACGAATGGATTTGAAGTAAGGGCTATTACTGCAGGGCCTTTAGAAATGAATGCTTGATTAAGATTGTCTGAAGCTACTGTTTGAAGGAATAACAATAGAACAGCAATATAGATAAGCCTGATGTTCTTTTTAGGGAACAATTCTTCATGCTGGATTCCTTTGATGAGATTGATAAAGAAAGCCAAGCATAGACCTATGACAGCCAACGTCAGTGCTATATATAATAGGAATACAGTGGAAACAAACAGGACTTGATTTTGTTTTGCTTCCCAATGGATATGGCTGCCTGTAGTATCAAAGACCTGATGATAACTCTGATAACACAGGAATATAAACCATGCGGCACAAAAGAACAATGCGACATAACTGAGCCATTTCAGTGTCATAGTCAATTTCTCAATCATAACGTAAATCAAATTAATTGTTATTCTGGCTGCAAAGGTAGCATTATTTGTCGAAAAACGACAAATAATAGATGATAATTAACTATTATTTAACTGAATTCGTGTATAATCATAGAAATAATGTGTCAAGAATCAATTGATGTGGAGGTCACACGAAAAAACAAAAATCGTTCAAAAAGGATAGGATTTGACACATTTGCTTGAAAAAAAGCGTTAAAATATATAATATTCGTTTGAAAAAGTGCGTTGAGATAATGGTTATTCGTTTGAAAAAGTGTATCTTTGCAGCACAAAATCGTTTTAAAATATGCTGAAAAGGAAAATAGAAGACTCTCTTACCCTGTGGAAAGACTCAACAGGACACAAACCTTTGGTGATAATGGGCATTCGTCAGTGTGGTAAGACTTTCATAGCACAGCACTTCGCAAAAACAAACTACAAGACTGTTGTCTATATCAACTTTATAAAGCAGCCTGAGCGTATTACCGCGTTTCTTGGCGCAAAAGATGTGAACACCATTTTATTGAACTTGTCCGCACAGATTCCTGGAGTGACTTTCACTCCAGGAGAGACGTGTTTTATCTTTGATGAAATACAAGAATGCCCTGAAGCACGCACTTCACTGAAGTTCTTCAAAGAGGACGGACGCTTCGATGTGATTGCAACAGGTTCACTACTTGGAGTGCAGGGGTATGGTGATGAACTAAAGAAACAACACCGCAGGTTGTCAAAAACGAAAGATCCTGGCATCAATTCTGTGCCAGTCGGCTCTGAAGACATCATTGAAATGTATCCGCTGGACTTTGAAGAGTTCCTTTGGGCCAACGGCATGAGCACTGGAGTTATTGACGCGCTCTCAAAGTGCTACGCGCAAGAATCTCCTGTTCCTGCCGGCATACATGTTGCGTTGAAGAATATGCTGAACCTTTATGTCGCTGTCGGAGGACTGCCTGATGCTGTTAATGCTCTCCTCAGAACCAATAACATGAACGAGGTCAGAAAGGTCTATCAGTCCATTTTGAAAGAGTATCGCGACGATATGGTAAAGTATGCTCCCGACAAAGACAAGCCACATATCCGTGAGTGTTTCAACTCCGTACCAAAACAGTTGGCAAAGGAAAACAAAAAATTCCAGTACAGTAAGGTGAAGCCAGGAGGGCGCGGAGAGACTTATGCCGGGTCGCTACAATGGTTGGAAGATGCAGGTATTATCTGCCGCTGCTACAATACAGACATCACAGGACTTCCGATGGAGGGCAATGCCAAGGACAATGTTTTCAAAGTCTATATGTCCGATATAGGCTTGCTCGTAGAGATGCTTGGAGAGGGAACACGCGCAGACATTCTTCAAGGCAATCTTGGTGGTTTCAAAGGTGCTATATACGAGAATCTGATGGCCGACACACTTCACAAGAAAACGCAGAACCTTTACTATTTCCAAAAGGATTCAGGATTGGAATTAGATTTTCTTGTGCGAATGAACGGAGAGTGTGTTCCACTGGAAGTCAAGGCAAAGTCAAGCAAGGCTAAAAGTGCAAGAACTGTTTTGAACCACCCAGAGAAGTATCATGTCAAACAGATTATAAAGTTCGGTGATTACAATATAGGCAGGGAAGGCCATTTGTTAACTCTCCCCAGCTATATGCAGTTCCTGCTGAACTTGCAACCAGAAGAAATCGTGCTTGAACCGATGGACATTGATGACATTAACCGTATGGCATCAGAGTTCCTGGGACAATAGTTTTTCGATAATCATCAAGGAAACTAACAAATTTGCAAATAATCTGCAAATTTGTAAGAATAAGTAAACGAAGTGACAAAAATGGCTAGAATTATTGAGGAAATCGGGTGCAGAATGTGCAGTACATGCTCATAATGTTTCCCAAATGTTTCCCAAATTTGCCGTAATGTGCTGATAATCAGTGCTCGTTAGCCGCCGCGCAGGCTGCTGTTGAGGAATAATTTAATTCCAACATCATAAAGTAAAGGGACTTGCCCGTTTGGGCAAGTCCCTTTACTTTATGTATGCATGATGCATTCTGACGATTTTAGAGTGAAAACGTCGCAAAATGTGCAATATTTGTGGTGTTTATTTTGCCACTTAGTTTTATTCTAGTATCTTTGCAGCAGAATTGATAAAGAAATTCGGAAATTTACATCAAGAACGCAGAAATGCGTGCCAACCGAGCTTCAGGAATAGAGCAATTCCGAAGAGTCACGGTGGCGAGCTGAAAAGCAGATGTGGGCATACGCCAAAAAACTCATTTAAGCTCAGAAACAGTAGATTTCCTTATATGATCGTGTCAACGGCATATAGGGATTTTTTATTCTTCATAATCAAATGTTGTTACTTGTCGTTATACCCACAATGTTCAGCGGAGCACATTTTTTTGTATAACAATTAATAGTAATAACAATGAAAAAGAAAAAAGTTATGTCATGGGATGAAAGACATCTCAATGGAGATTTAAGCTATCATACGTTTCTTGATAGTTTAGAAGACGTTTCATTCCTTCATGAAGTTGGAACGAAAGTTGCACTCAGAACATTAAAGTACCATCTTGAAGAAGAAATCGGGTATGAATTGTCCGACGAGGCTTTTCTCGCGATTTTCTTCAGAGTGGTTAATCTTCTCCCTGCCTGTCCTCATGGCGGATGGTCTTTTCAAGATGGCTTTGTAGCTCCAATGGCGAAGCTGCTCCAAGAATATAAACTCGATTGTGGACTACACCCCATCTTAAAGTTTTTCAGGGTATATAATGAAGACAACCGTCATTACAAAAACCTTATTCTTCATATCCCACATTCATCAATTTCCTTTCCTAACGGAAAAAACAACTTTGACGATCTTGATGAAGAGGAGCGGTTGCTCATTGACTATTATACCGATGTATTATTTATTCCCGAGCAAGAAACAAATAACATCTACAACATAATATTTCCTTATTGCAGACTTTATTGTGACGTCGAGCGTTTGATTAACGATCCCCTAGAAAAGGAAGGACTGGGATTATCCTATTCACGTTGGGTTCCACGCAGGGATGGATATGGTAAGGTTATACGTTCATATTGTGGAAAAAGCGAAGCATTTGCCCTATATACAGATTTCCATTCAGAAGTTTCAAAGAAAATAGTAGGATTGTCAGGAAGCATACTTTTGATAGATTGCCACAGTTTTTCGGCATTGCCAAACCTGCTGAACTCTAATCCTCCTGACATTGACATTTGTATTGGGTACAATGATGACGAGACCCGCCCTAGCGAGGTAGTTATAGGTAACATTGTTCAACATTTTAAGTCAAAGGGATACAAAGTGGGAAAGAATGACCCTTTCTCCAACAGCAAGACGTTTTCCGTACCGACAAAATATCACTCAATCATGATAGAAGTAAACAAAAGACTATACATAAACGAACAAACCCTTGAAAAATCCGAAGGATTCGAGAAACTGAAACAAGATATTCAGTCGCTGTATGGAGCTTTAGTAAAGGCATAGTGACATTTTTAATCATAAACTTTCTGTTATGAAAAAACGATATGAGCATGTAAAAACGTGCGGGATGTGTAAATTTTTAGGTTCCAGAACTTCACGTTAACTCAATAAGTGACTGATAATCTGAATCCGTTAGCCGCCGCCCGCCTACTATATAAGAATAAATCTTTTAAACTTTTCATAATTGTGAGGCAGGGTCTTTATTATCAAGGCTCTGCCGCTTTTTTATATTCATTCAAGACAAAAGAATATATAATAAAAGTACACACATTATTAGCATTTAGGCGCAAAAATTATTAATTTATTAGAAAAAGAAGTTTTATTTTTGTTAGTTTCAAACTTAATATGTAATTTTGTTGGTCTGAAGAATCATAAATACAGCAACCTGAAATTGATATACTGCATTATCATTCTGTAAATAACAACTTAAATTATTTTGAATATGAAAAGTGTAAAATTATTTTTACTTGCTACAGCTTTCTGCATTTCAGCAACCGCTATTGCAGTCCCAGCTAAGCGTGGAATATGGCGCAATGTCACTCTGAAAAACGGCAAACAAGTAAAGGTAGAACTTGTTGGCGACGAGCATTTCCATTTCTATCGTGATTCTTTTGGAAATACATATATAGAGAAGAAACAAGATGTTTTTGTAAAGAAAACAAGTAAACAGATGGAGCGTTTACGCAAAAAAGCAATGAAGCGACGTGCAAAACGATATGCTGCAAAAAAATAAAAGATAAAAACCAACTCAAAAACTAAACAAAAATTTAACAAAAAATGAAGAAAACAACTTCCATGCGGCTCATGACAGCCGCAGTTAGCATTTTGCTCGCTATTGGAGTAAATGCTATTCCTGCCAAACGTGGCATAAAACGTACTATTACTTTAACCGACGGAACATTTGTAGAGGTAACACTACAGGGAGATGAACATTTCCATTACTACACAGACGCACAAGGCAATAATTATATTGCCGTTGACGATGAAGTTTATGAAATGCAGAATGCGGAAGCAATGCAGAAACTTCACAACAACGCAGCCAAGCGCAAGGCACAACGCGATTTATCTACTATGCGCAGGGTTGGTGAAGTAAAAGACAAGGCAATATTTCGTGGACAGCGCAAGGGTCTAATAATACTTGCTAATTTCACAGACAAGAAGTTTTCAATGGATGACCCTCAAGCAACATTCAATCGCATTGTAAATGAACGTGGATATAATGAAGGAAACTTCAAGGGAAGTGTTCGCGATTATTTCTATGACAACAGTTATGGAAAGTTCGACCTTGAATTTGATGTATTAGGTCCTATTGAACTTGCAAACAACATTGCATATTATGGACAAGATCAAGGAAGCGATGGCAACGATATTAGACCAGCCCACATGATTAAGGAAGCACTTGAAGCTGTAGCCGATAAAGTTAATTTCAGAGATTATGACTGGGACGGCGACAATGAAGTTGATCAAGTGTTCGTAATCTATGCTGGTTACAATCAGGCACAAGGTGCAGGAAAGAACACCATCTGGCCTCACATGTGGCAGTTGCAAGCAGCATTTGGTGAAAAACTAGTGCTGAATGGAGTGACACTAAACAACTATGCATGTTCTTCTGAGTTGGCTAATGCTACAGGCACTAGTATTGATGGTATCGGCACAATATGCCATGAGTTTTCACACTGCATGGGATTCCCAGACCTTTATGACACACAAGGCAGCAACTTCGGCATGAGTTCTTGGGACTTAATGAGTAGTGGAAACTACAATGGTGATAGTTTCTCGCCTGCTGCCTACACAAGTTATGAGCGCATGGTATGTGGATGGCTCACTCCTATTGAACTAACCGATTCTGTAAACATTAAAGGTATGAAAGGGCTTACAGAAGGTGGCGAGAGCTATATCATATATGGTGATAACCCACGACGAACAGAATACTATCTGCTTGAAAACCGCCAGCCCGTGTCTTGGGACGAAGGTCTGCCAGGCAAAGGAATGCTTATACTTCATGTTGACTATGACAAGAGTATATGGGAATTTAATATGGTTAATGCTGTAAACTATTACAATGGGCATCAACGCTGCACCATCTTCCATGCCGACAACAATGAAGGAGGATATTATAAGAGTGCCGATGCTGGCGACCCATATCCTTACAGAAATAATAACAGTTGGACAAGCACATCTGTTCCAGCAGCAATCCAGTATAACGGGGAAAACACGAGGAAAAAACTTGAAAACCGAGAAGTAACCGACATCACACTGAACGATGACGGAACTATTGATTTCCGATTCAGACTTGCAACAGAAGATAATCCTACATATCGCACTCTCTATCTGAACGAACGCAGCGAGACTGCTCAGAAATGGGATGCAGGAGTCTACAATATTCATACTAACCGCCTTTTTGCGTCAAATGAGTGGGAAACACTTTGGTTGCCTTTCGCAATGAGCAATGAGCAAGTGAAAAGTTCTTTCGGACGAAAAGCGGTAGTTGCAGTATTTACTGGTGCTGATGAAGAAGGTGGCATACTTAACTTTGAAGTAACATCTGAAGGCATTCCTGCAAATACTCCAGTACTAATCAAAGTTAGTACAAGTGCCGAGCTTAACGATATTGGCAATTTGATTCAGATGAATGTTACAGCCGACGATGAGACTATAGAAATCGAGAAAGACAATTTCAAGTTTATCGGCAGCAGAATTATGGCGAAATTAGACGACAACAGTTTCTATGTAAATAAAGACTACTTCGCTAATACTACAATAAGAAACAATGGCAATGGCGAAGAAGATTCTGCACAAGTTGATGAGGAAACAACTTCTGAAGGAAAATTCATAAGAGCTCTTCAAGCCTACATCAAGAATGAGAACATAAACCGTCCTGCTTTGAAGATTTCTATTGATGGCGAAATTGTGAACGATGACATAAACAACTCTAATGGCAACGATCCAGACCCAAACAGCATAAATGAAATAACAGAGAAAGCTTACGACAACGCTATATATAATCTGCAAGGTGTAAGAGTAAATAAAGCTAATCTCGGCAAGGGAATCTACATCATCAATGGTAAGAAAATTATCAAGTAAGAAACAACATCATGAATAATAACAAAATATACTATATATAAAATAAGGTATATATATTAGTGAAAAGAGAATAAGTATTTGCAACAAATGCTTGTTCTCTTTTTTGTTTTATCAAATCAGGCGAACTATATAATTGCAACAAATTATAATAAATAAAACTAACTTATAACTAATCACTTACCCCGAAAAGAATATTATAATAAGCCTGTAGTTGATTTAAATTGTAAGAAAAAAACAAAAAAATTTCATTTCTTCTTTGCTCTTTCCTCACTTAATCTTATCTTTAAATAAGATACTTCCACTCGAAATAAAAAGAAAAAACAAAAAAACTTTCATTTTTTCTTTGTTCTTTCCTCGCTTAATCGTATCTTTGCAGCGCAACAGGTTCACTAACAACGTGATTAAAAAGGGAATGGAGTGAAAGTCTCCAACAGTCCCGCTGCTGTAAGTAGTCCTTTTCGCGATGCGAACAAGAAGTGCCACTGAGGTTTAAATTACAATTCGTAACTTATACAAAACTTTGGGAAGGCGTTCGCTATCGGACTATAAGTCAGAAGACCTGCCGTTGCACTTTAGTCTTGCTGGGCTTCGAGGAAAGCATTTGTAAGAGATACTTATACATCGGTATAAAAACTACAATGGCCCATAAAAAAGTGCTTTGTGTGTCATGATGTATAGCTATATCCTCTCCCTAAGGCTTTAGTTTGCAACCTTAAAGAAAAAAGTGTGACCACATAGAGTCTCACGAGTAAATATATTGTTCGCTAAATTAGATTATGGATTGAAATTTTATGATTAGTTGTTTTCCGAAAACACTAACCTGAAGCTCCTTAGAAGTGCTCTGGTTTTTGAACTTAAATCAGAGCACTTTACATAAAACCTTCAGTATTTCAGCAAGTTTCCATAATTATTTGCAAGAATTTAAAGGATGAAAGAAAGTGAGAAAATATATTTTAAACAAAATCTCTAAATACCTGATCATGAAGAAACTGTCCCTATGGTGAGATGCCATTGGGGGCAGTTTCTATAGTGTTTTCAGTCTTTCCGATTCTTTTTCTGCACATAAAAAATACTACCGAGCGATGAAAAAAACTCAATTCACACAATGAACATAGCCAACTTTAAATATATAATTGCTTTCTGCCTGCTTGTTTTATACAACACATCTGGCTCATCCCAAACGGCAAACGCACTAAGCGATAGCACCCTTTCTATCGACGAGGTGGTTGTTACTGGGCGGCTTATGTTTCAGGAAGTAATACCTTCACAGAAACTTTCTGGCGAACAGCTCCGACGTCTTAGCTCTCATAGCATAGCCGATGCAATGCGCTACTTCTCAGGCATTCAGCTAAAAGACTATGGAGGCGTTGGAGGAGTTAAGACTGTCAACATCCGTTCTATGGGTTCTCATCATCTTGGAATCTACTACGACGGCATAGAACTTGGCAATGCTCAAAACGGTCAGATAGACCTCGGACAGTTTTCTCTTGATAACGTTGAAGAGATTTCTCTATACAACGGTCAGAAAAGCGGAATCTTTCAGACAGCATCCGACTATGGCAATGCAGGCTCAGTCTACATAAGGACACGCATACCTCGCTTCAAAGATGGTGAGAAAAAACATTTCCGCATTAAACTGAAAACAGCATCGAGCGACCTCTACAGTTTTTCTTCGGTCTATGAGCAGCGCATTAGCAACAAGGTGAATGCGTCACTCCTTGCAAGTGCTCTCACTTCGAGCGGCAAATATAAGTTCCGCTATCGCCGCATAAACATAGACGGAACAACCGCTTGGGACACAACTGCAACACGACAAAACGGTGATATACACGCAGAACGCATTGAAGCCAATATCTACGGACGAACAACCAACGGCAAATGGAATGCAAAGGCTTATCTTTATAATTCTCAGCGTGGAATACCTGGTGCTATTGTAAACAATGTATGGAGACGCGGTGAGCGACAAGGCGACCTCAACACTTTCATCCAGGCTGCTTGGCAGAAGAGTTTTTCTGAGCGTTTCAGCTCCCGTCTTATGGCAAAATATGCATACTACCGCACCCACTACATCAATCGCGACACTACGATTCTGCCTGTTGACAATCGTTACTATCAACAGGAAGTCTACATTACTACCTCAAACGTCTATGAGATTCTGCCCTCATGGAGCGCTTCGCTTAGTTATGACCTTAGATGGAACAAACTGAATGCCTCTACATTTGGCTTTGCCTACCCTACCCGCCTTTCCAATCTTGTCTCATTAGCCACAGCCTTAGACATGTGGCGCATCAAGATGCAAGCCTCACTGCTTGGCTCTTTTATTAACGACTGGACAAAGAAAAACAATATTTTCACTGATGACGAAGAAAAAAGCAGCAAACGCCACAACTCTCTTAGCACGCTAACCCCTGCACTCTTTGTCAACGTCTATCCTTTCCGCAGTCATGTTTTCTCTATGCGTGCATTCATAAAGAAGAGTTTCAGAATGCCTACTTTCAACGATCTTTATTATACCGACTTAGGCAATTCCAGACTTAAACCAGAATCTGCCATTCAGTACGACTTTGGATTTGTTGTCAACAAGAACTATCAGAGTGGACTTATCCGCCATTTTGGTGTACAAGTTGACGGATATTACAATACTGTTCACGACAAGATTATTGCCTATCCCAAAGGACAGCAGTTTCGTTGGACTATGCTCAATCTTGGTCGTGTCCACATAAAGGGCATTGATGCTCAGATAGAAACCGACTTGCAGCCAATGAAGAACCTTGCCATTACAGGACGTTTGCAATATACATATCAAGATGCACGCGACGTAACCAACCCGTCAACACCTTACTACCGTGACCAGATTCCATACGTGCCCTACAACAGTGGTTCTGCCATAATTGGCATTAACTATAAGCAGTGGACAGCCAACTACAGTTTTATTTATGCTGGCGACAGATATTTCGGGCAAGAAAACATAATTTATAATCATATAGAGCCATGGTACACCAGCGATGTTACTCTGTCATATCAAGGCAGATGGCAGCGTGCTGACTGGCGCATTACCCTCGAAGTGAATAATCTGCTAAGTCAGGACTATGATGTAATAGTCAACTATCCTATGCCTAAGCGCAACTATGGCTTGAGCGTAGAGATAATGTTTTAGAAACAGCAACATAACAAAACACATAGAATAACATTTTTTACAAAAACAAGAAGATGAAACTATTCAGATATTTTCTGCTCTTCGCAACATTCCTCACCATAGCATCTTGCCGCGACGAGCTGCAAGTCTACTACCCTATGGCTGACATCACCGACGGAGAAGACAGCATTAGCCGCGACACAACAAATTCTACGATAACTGAATACCTCGGATTCTATGTCATCAACGAGGGAAACATGGGCAGCAACCAAGCATCTCTCGACTACTACGACTTTGCCAGTTCAACCTATCTGCGCAATATTTTCCCAGAACGAAACCCTAATCAGGTAATGGAACTTGGCGACGTAGGCAACGACGTAAAGATATACGGCGACCAACTATGGCTCGTCATCAACTGCTCAAATAAGATTGAAGTATGTGATAAATATACTGCTGTCAGCCGTGGACATATTGACATTCCAAATTGCCGCTATGTCTGTTTTTCCGACGGATACGCCTATGTCAGTTCTTATGTTGGTCCCGTTGGAGGTACATCGGTGCTTGGCAGCGTCTACAAGGTTGACACAACAACGCTTGAGGTGGTTGGAACCGTCACCGTAGGCTATCAGCCCGACGAGCTTGACATTGTTGACGACAAACTCTATGTTGCCAATAGCGGTGGATATCAGGCAATGCAGGGAAAGGGATATGACTGGACCGTAAGTGTGATTGACTTGAATACATTCACTGAAGAACGTAAGATTCGCGTTGCACCTAATCTGTTCCGTCTGCGAGCCGACAGCAAGGGCAGAGTGTGGGTGGCTTCGCGAGGCGACAGAATGGGCATACCCTCAAGACTCTACCTGCTTGAACGCGACAAGGATGGGCAGATGCAACTTGCTGACTCTGTGAAAACACGAGTAACAGATTTTGCCTTTCGCGGCGATTCCATCTACTATTTCGGCACAGTCGGCAACAAACCTCAATTCGGAATAATTGACATGAACACACTGGAGATTGTCAACCGCCAACCAGTTACCATGCCCGACGGAAGAAACTTTCAAACGGTCTACGGCTTGGCCCTTCACCCCATCACAGGCGACATTTATGTGTTAGACGCAACCAACTACACATCAAGCGGCTACCTGTTTTGCTTCGACAGTGAAGGAAACTACCGATGGGACACTCTTACGGGGCAAATACCCTCGCGCATTGCCTTCCTCTCAAAGACATATCCTGCACCGCCTGAAGACAATTAGCAGAGAAAAGCCAAAGCCATTTTTTTATAATTGCATTTCTCCTTTATGCTTTTAAACACGACAACTTTAAATTAACAATATATGACAGTTAAATAACTTTTCAATAATAACAACAATCATAACACAACAAAAATATGATAAAAAACTACAAAACACTATCAGTAATTGCGCTGCTTGCTGCCACATCGCTGACTGCAACAGCCCAACGAAAAGACGATGTTGAAAGCCACAGCCAGTATCTGACGGCTGTTGACGAGTACAGACCTGCACCAGGACAGTTTGTAAACATCTACCCAAAGTTTGATGAGGGCGACAACGAAGCAAAGATTATTGAGAAATGCACCAACCTGCTGAAGGGCGCGCCTAAAGACAGAGAGTATTCTCTCGTTACGCTTGGAAGCTTCGGCGGCTACATCACCTTCCATTTCGACCACAGCATTGCCAACATCGAAGGAGCGAAAGACTTTGTAGTCAGAGGTAATGCCTACGAAAACGGCTCAGAACCTGGCATAGTAATGGTTTCAAAGGATACCAACGGAAACGGACTGCCAGACGACGAATGGTTTGAACTGGCTGGAAGTGCACAAAACCCAACCTACGGCTACTCTATCACCTATAGCCGCAACGAGCAAAAGACAACCGACTGGACTGACAATCAGGGAGAGTCTGGAACTATGAAACGCGCCTTCGAATTAGACGACGACGGCAACGAAATCCCATTCCACGACCAGGACTACTACCCTATGTGGCAATCTGCCGACAACTATACGCTGACAGGAACCCGACTGCCCGACAATGGCGTGCAGACAAGCACCAATCCCGAATATTGGCGACTTGACGCTTTCGAATGGGGATATGTCGACAATCTGGCAGCAACCGATGTTGAGGGCAGTTCCTTCGACATTTCTTGGGCAGTAGACAGCAACCGCAACCCTGTTAAGCTCGATTTTGTTGACTTTGTTCGTGTTTACACAGCCCTCAATCAGGAATGTGGATGGCTGGGCGAAACTTCTACTGAAGTTGTCGGCTCTTGGGACTTGCACCTTGACCAGTCGCTTGCAACCATCGACGAAGCAATGTTCAGTACAGTCGACTTCGAAGACTACATCCTGCAGGCAGAGAGTTCATGGAACGGAAGCAACATGACAGGCGAGAAGATTACCGACGAATGGGGCGCAGAAGTCTGCAAGAACATCTATCAGTCTAACGGCTTCCGCTTCACAAACCTATACAACCCTCAATGGGGCAGCTGGGCGGGGATGGCTATTAGCAACATGACTGCCAACAACTTTGTTGACTACACGACAAGCCAGTATAACAACTGCATCGGAAGCGGATATAATGGTTCTGCCAACTTTGGAGTATTCTTCCCTTCAGCCAGCAAGGCTATTGAGGTTGTAGGCGATGAAGACCAAGAGGTTTCTGGTTTCTACATCACAAACTCTGCATGGAACGTGAAGGCATATCTTGAGGGCGACGGACAGACTGACGGTTGTTTCGCAACAGGCGACTGGTGTAAGCTGACAATTACCGCCACACGCAGCGACAACACAACCGCAACCGCAGACGTCTATCTTGCCGACTATCGCTCTGACAACGCAGCAGAACATGGGTACATTGACAACTGGCAGTGGGTTGACCTGTCGTCACTCGGCAAGATCAGGACGCTGGCATTTGCCGTCAGCAGTTCGCGCAACAATGAATGGGGAATGACTACTCCTGGCTATTTCTGCATGGATAACTTCAACGGTGTTGCCGACGAAACCGCAATCAGCGAGAACACCATAGCCAGGACGACAACCGCTGTAGAAGTAGCACGCTACACAATAGACGGCAAACTCATCCACGCTCCGCAGCGCGGTATCAACATTATACGCATGAGCGATGGAAGCATGAGAAAAGTTGTTGTGAAATAATTTCATTATAATAAGCAGAATTGCAATAAAATTTCTTCATATCATATCATCAAAACGGTATATATCCTTCGGCTGATTAATTGGCAATACGGATAAATACCGTTTTCTTTTTTTTAATACCTCTGGGAATTTCATGTTCATCAAGGCATTTTGCAGTTTTTTTTTATTGCAGTAAACCTTTTTTGGCTTGTCGAAATCATGGCTAAAACTATGCAAACCTCCCCCCCCTGTTTTTTGACATAGAACAAACGATGCTTTTTTTTATTTTTGTCAAAATATTTCATACCATTCTTAGTGCCCCTGTTTTTTCAGATTATCCAGACTGCTCTCAATTTTTCAACGCAACGTTAACTTGCCTACAGTCAACTTACAAACTGTAACTTCCAAAATCAGCCCTGATTCACTGGCGAAAAAAGTAAAAAATCTTGACAAACCGAATTCCCATTCTGGAGAAAGATTTTCCGTTTGGAACAAGGCTGAATGCTAAAGTAACAAATTAACAAATTAACAAATTAACAAATTAACAAAAAAAAGACCGACACACAGTGCCAGTCTTTTTGAGCAAAAGAAAATCTTATCAGAGTTGTAGCACCAATTATGGATTTTGTTCTTTACCCTTAGGAGGATTTACATCGTAGAAACCTTTCTCGCGGAACGATACACCTGCAAGCAGAGATTTGACACGCTTGCGGCCGTTGCCGTCGTAAGTGGTAGTAGTAGCAGGTGTAAAGATAACCCTTGCACCCTTGATGTTTTCTGCTACAGTGAATTTCTTCACGCTGTTGGCAGGTGTTGTGTGTATTCCCACCTTGAAAGTGCCAAGTCTGCGGAGCTGCACTCTCTTGCCTTCCAGCAGACCACGCTTGACGTAGAAGAGGAAAGCTTCAATACAAGCCGCAACATCAGCGCGTGTCAGAGTTGTAGCTGCCTCAATCTGGTCTGCAAGTTCGTCGGTTGTAACGATGTCGTCTTCCTCGTATGCTGTGCGAGCATACCATTGTCCGTTGTGTACTGAATCTTTGCGGTTGTCTTGCCAAAGTCTGTATTTTACTGCCATAAATCAAACGTATATATAAACAAAAACTTAAAAATAATAAACCTTAAAACACTATGTATATAAATCTAAAAACACTCTCATGACTCAACTGCTGCAAAGATAAAGATAGCCTGCTAACCTTGCAAGCGTTTTAACATCCGTTAAACGTATTTCCCAAAAAAACTTTCGTCAGACCGTCGAAAACAAACATTTTGCTGATGTCAGCAAAATGATGCTTATTGCCGAGTAAAACATAAACTTTAGGCATCGAAAACGTATCGTTTTCGTCGGCAAAACATATCGAATAGATTTGTTAATTTGTTAATTTGTTAATTGTTAACGAAGCACGATTGTGTGTTTCTCTATATATATAAATAATAATAATATTAATTAATTAATTACGCGTACCTATTTATATTAGAAACTATCTTTTTATCGGCTTTTACAAAGTAACAAAGTAACAAAGTAACATTTGCCGTTTTTGCCCGAAGAACGCTATAAATATACGCCAATTGTGTTAATTTGTTACAAAAAAAAAAAACAATCTTTATTTATTTGTAAAAAATGTGAACGTGCAATAATTTTGCAGTCAGTTAATAATCATTTAATTTTTAAAGATATCATGAGCAAAAGAGTAAAAGGGAGCATGCTTATTATGGATGACGGCAGCAGCATGTTTACGCCCTACAACAACAATCCGTTAGAAAACACACCTTACAGCGTGAAGTACCGAACTGAGAACGGTGTTTTAAGAATGACAAAAAACTCTGTAGAAATAAAGATTACCGTAAACAGGAATCTTACTCTGAAAGAAGCACAGTCAATATTCCTGAATCAGTTTTCAAAGCTGCTTGGCGAACTGAAGATAAGAGACTTAAACAAACAAAAACAGATGTAGGCCTATGATTAACATTATTTTCTTCCTATTAGACATAATAATGCTGTGCATATTGATAAATGATTTTAATTATTTAATTAAAAATATATTTAAATGATAACGTTATTTCAAACTTTGCAAAGTGATGCCGAAAATCTTACAAGAGAGGTTTTCGAGCGTCTGACAAACTCTGCCGAGATTACAGATCTTGCAGAGAAAATCGGCAATGCCGACAAGGAGACGCGGGGCAAGCTGAAGAAGATGCTCCCTGCAGTTACCTGGCAGGCACATTTCGACGTGGGCAGCCACCGAAGCAACGACAATGCGCACCCCAACGGGCTTTTCATGCTCGACTTCGACCACATCGAAAATCCTTTTTCGTTCTACAACAACATTCTGAGAAAGATACGTGAAAACGAAATATGGAACGGGTCTCTGATGGCTGCTCACCTCACTCCCTCCCGTCAGGGCTTGCGGCTCGTGGTAAAAGCCGACAAGCGTTTCAAGACAATAGCCGACAATCAGCATGCTTTCGTTCAGGAAAACCAGCTTTCAGGACTTGACGAATGCACGAAAGACCTTGCTCGCTTGTCGTTCTTAGTTCCATTCACATATTTTTATTACTTAGACTATAATATTTTTACTTATGAAGAAAACTGTATTGAAAAAGATTGTAAAGAAAGTGCTGAAAGTGTTGCTGCTGATAATGCAGAACCGCTTGACGAAAGAAAACTTAAAGGATTAGAGAAGAAAAGAGCCGAATTTCTTGAAAAAGAGTTTAAAGGCATAAAGTACGGCATCATAGTTGACAACCTCGTGCAGGCTACGGGCGGTGAGCCAGTTGAAGGAGAAAGAAACGTAAGACTCTACGACCTTGCCCGACAACTGCGCTACATTGTTGACTTCGACGAAGACAAGCTTTTCTGCCTGCTCCCCTCTTTCGGTCTGCCACTCAACGAAGTGAAAAGCGTAGCATCGTCTGCTCTCAAAGGACAGCGTACAGGCAAAACACCATATAAGCTCTGGAAGATTATAGAGAATCTGAAAAAGATGAATGAGCAAGCTAACGAGAGCGAGGAGATTGAGACTGTTGCTGAAGAAGAAGCCTCGCTGCCAGTTTTGCCTCCAGTGTTTAAGGAATTTGTAAACATAGCCCCAGAATCGTTCAAAGTGCCTACCATAATGGCATTGCTGCCCATAATAGGAACACTTTGTTCACGTTTGCGTGCCAACTACATTGACGGAGAAACACATAGTCCGTCGTTCATGGTTGTTATCGAAGCACCTCAGGCATCGGGCAAGTCGTTCACTCGCAAGCTCGAAAACCTCTGCATGCAGCGCATACACAGCCTTGACGAATCTGCACACATCAAAGAGCAGGCATACCAAGAACTGCTGCGCCAGAAGAAGAATTCAAAGGAGCAACCTGAAGAGCCGCAAGTCATCATAAGAAATATACCTGCATCGGTGTCAATAGCAAAGCTGCTGAAAAGACTTGACCGAGCTAACGGGCTGCATCTCTTTTCTTTTTGCGAGGAAATAGACACTCTCACAAAGTCGAATAAAAGCGGTGCATGGTCGCAAAAGAGCGATATTTATCGCAATGCTTTCGACAATGCAGTTTACGGACAAGACTACATGAGCGATATTTCCTACTCTGCTTCGGTACCAGTATTCTATAATCTGCTGCTTTGCGGCACGCCACATGCCATTACCCGCTTTTTCAGCGACCCAGAAGACGGTCTCGTTTCACGTGTCGTGTTTTGCCAGCTCGAAGACCAGTTCGGTGCTGAGATGCCGAAATGGAAGAAGTTGCCAAAGAAAAGTATTGAGAAAATAACCAACCTTTGCAGAAGCCTTGACGAAAGATGCAACATAAGCAAGAACGAAATAATAATGAATGAGCATCATATAGACTTGTCTTTTGTAAATAAGAAACTTTCAAAATGGCTTGATGCAAAACGCCTTGAAGCTCTAAAAAACGATGATTATGCACTTGACATTTTCCGTCGGAGAGCCTCAGTAATAGGCTTTCGCGCTGCTATGCTTGCTTACTATCTATGGGATGAGAAAGACAATAAAAATATAAAAAACAGCGTTTGCGACTTCGCACTCTTCGTTGCCAACAGCGTATTGATGCAGCAAGTTTACAGATATGGCGAAAAGATGCAGTCGCTCAGAATTTTCAACAACGACAAAGTCGTAAACCATGATAGCATCTTCTCGACCCTTGAAGAATATTTCACAAGCTATGATGTCAGCGCACTGCTTGCAAAAAGCAAAAGAGCTACGCCTGCAAGAGTTGTAATAAGCAAATGGAAGAAAGTCGGACTGATAGACAAAATAGGTAAAAACAAATTTAAAAAACTTTAGAAATGAAAAGAAAATCAACAATGGCAGTAATCGTCACTTTAGCAGGCATCATACTCTGCTATTGGGATTTTTATTCAAACAACCACATTCAGGCAACATCGCTTTCTTTCTTAGGAGAATGTTTCCTCTGGAGTGGTTCTCTATATGGATGTAAACTCTATATTGATTATAAACTTAAAAAATAAATTATCATGTTAAACATTTCAATAGATTTAAAACAAATATACAACAGTGTTACTTTCACAAACGAAAACACACGATACATAGGCATACCAGTTGACGGAAAAGCAATAAAAGAAGTAACACTGAAAAACGGCAAAACAGCCGTATTTCTAAACATAAGAGCTTTTGAATGCAAAAAAGAAGATGCAGTTTCTTCCCACATACTGAAACAGTCATTGCCGCTCGAAATACTTGTAGACTTAAAGGCACAAAGCATTGAACAACCTATTCTTGGAAACATTAAAAAGTAAGCAAAATGAAAATAATAATAGATGCTGGGCATGGCGGTAAAGACCCAGGTGCTTGCAGAATAAAAAACGGCAAACCTACCTACGAAAAAGACATAGCTCTGCACTTCGCTTTCGAGATTGGCAGAAGACTGAAAGCAAGAGGCAACACAGTGATTTACACTCGCAGAGTTGACAAGTATATAAAGCTTGAAGAACGCACCGACATCAGCAACAGGAACAATGCCGACCTATTCATTTCCCTGCACTGCAACGGATACGCTAATAAAGATGCACATGGAGGCGAGATTTGGGTTTCAAAGGATGCTTCTGACACGACAAGGGAATTTGCTAAAAACTTGTTTTATTCACTCTACGAATCTCACTTGCCACTTGATATGCGCATTGGCGATAGAGGGCTAATGTATAAAGAACAAAACTTTTACGTACTGAAACATACAAAAGCACCTGCTGTATTGATTGAATTAGGATTCATTTCCAACGATGGCGATTTCCATGTGCTTACCGATTCGGGATGGGTGGCATATTATTCTGCTCTGATAGACTATGCAATTTCTAAACATTTCGTAGAAAAATAAGAATATATTTCCTACCTTTGCATCCATGAAGTTTTTATCACGCTTACGAAAACAATTTCAACGATACGAACACGAGCGTCTGGCATGGAGAGCATTGTATGAAATGTCGCAGATTTGCGGATTCAGCAACGGCACAATAAAGCACCCTCGCGGGCTTGCTTCTGAGCTGATGACCGACGGAAGAACTCTAATTGAGGCAATAGCCGAAGACGGGAGTGTGTTTTACTGTGACGAGTTTTTCGTGGTAAGAGTTACCGAAAAATATATTTTGATAGACTACAATGATATGGAACTATGGCAGTTATCTGAATGATGACTGCCATTTTTCTGTCTTAATCAGAAAAGACATTCATTTGTTAATTTGTTACTTTGTTACTTTGTTACTTTGTTAATCTTTATCAGCAGGTTTAGTTAATCAATTTTTTACCCGACTCGCCTCTGAAAATTGCAGTTTTTCGCTTGGCAAGGACAAGAAAAGAAAAACTGGTTTCAGATTGTTATAAGTTATAAGTTATGAGGACGGGACGATAACGGGGACGGGAACTTTAACTGTCAACTAAAACAACTATGCATTATGAACTATTCACTGTCAAAGACTATGCACTATGCACTATGAACATAATAACAAAACATTTATCGCAATTCATTAGTCTGTTGTCAATTAAAATTTGTAACTTTGCAAGTATGAAAAGGGCAATAATCGTTGGTGCATCATCGGGGATAGGGCGCGAAGTGGCACGCCTGCTTATATGTGACGGCTGGAGCGTCGGTCTCGGAGCAAGGCGAACAGACAAGCTCGAACAACTGAGAGAAGAGTCTGTCTCAAAAGCAAGCGGTGCTCAAAAGATTGAAATCGAAGCGATTGATGTTAACAGCAGCAACGCAACCGAAGGACTTCAGATACTGATTGAGAAGACTGGAGGAATGGACTTATACTTTCACTCGTCGGGTGTAGGATGGATGAACCCAGAACTTGACGAACAGAAAGAACTGAAAACCGTTGAGACTAATGCGTTAGGCTTTACACGAATGATTGATGCTGCCTTCCAGTATATGAGCAAAAACAGGGGCGGGCATATTGCAATAATCAGTTCTGTTGCAGGAACGAAGGGGCTTGGACCTGCTCCCGCTTATTCTGCAACAAAGGCTTTTCAGAATAAATACCTTGAGTCGCTCGAACAACTTGCAGCAACAAGACGTCTGAACATCAGGTTTACCGACATACGACCAGGTTTTGTTGCAACCGACCTACTAAATGGCGGGAATAATTATCCCTTGCTACTGAAGACTGACAGTGTGGCCCGCAAAATCATAAGTGCTATAAACCACCGTCGCCACATCTGCATAATAGACTGGCGCTGGGCAATACTTACAGCACTATGGCGCGGGGTTCCAAGTTTTATCTGGCGGAAAATCAAGCTGACAAAGTGAGCCTCTTCTATAATTGACAATTAACGGGAACGGGACGATAACCTTAACTTTAAATAGTAAACTATAACCTGTGCATCTTGCACTATGAACTAATATCGCTCGTCAACTATAAAACTTACAAACTAAAGAAACATGAAACATGAAGTTGTTGCAGCAGTAATTGAACGCGACGGGAAATATCTGTGCATGCAGCGTTGCCGCTCACACTATCCCTACATATCAGAACATTGGGAGTTTCCTGGAGGAAAACGCATGGAAGGAGAATGCGACCACGAGACACTGATAAGGGAAATAAAGGAAGAAATGGACTGGGATGTCTTTGTGGGTAAGAAAATAGGTAAAATAGCCCACGAGTATGAGGACTTCGAAGTGTCTCTCACCGCCTACCTATGCAAAGGCGGCGATGGGGATTTTAAACTTTTGGAACATTTAGACTATAAATGGTTGCCAAAGCACGAACTACTCAACCTCAACTGGACTGACGCAGACCGAAAACTTATTGAGACTTTTGAGTTTTGATTTAAGCGACTGACTTCAAATCAATATTCAAAGAACGTGCCGCCGTCGCTCTGGCAGTAGCGGCGAAGCAGTTCCTGAATGAACTCCGCATTGGCGCGCACTCTGCTCTCGTTTCCGTCATAGCCATTGATGAGAACGACCAGACGGCGTGTTGAGAGTTCTATTTTTGTCCGCTCATTGTCACTTGTAGGTGTACCTACCCCACCCTTTTCATCACGATATACGGGCAGTCCCTCAATGTTTATCATGCCTCTGCCAATACCCTCGTAAGGTTCGCCAGCCTTGCCAACTCCCAAAGTGAGAGTGTTGCCAACGAACTTATCGGCATCAAAACCGCCTATGCTATATCCGAACTTTATGCTTGCCAGATTGATAAGGTCAACCAGTGTATCAATCTGATACAACTCTTTGCCCTGCAACATTCTACGGATAAGAGCCTCAGATGCGGGACGATAGCGCGAGGGGTCTTTGCCGCAAGCCTTATAGACTCGACGGGTAGCCTCTATGCTTGACAGCTTCTTCAGTGACTCTGTGGTTAGCGTAGCCCTGAATTGGCTGCCAAGCTCATTTATTTCTTTCCAAAGCCTTTCGGAATAAGGAGTGTTGACCACATCTGCCTCAACACAAGCGCCAACAAACTCCTTGCATACCTGTTCTATCTCATCAGATACTATAACCTTCATTTTTCTTTCTGCTCTTTTTATAAATATTCTGCAAAGTTACGGAAAAACGAGCGAAATGTAAAAGAGAAAATTGTTTTTTTCTTTTCATTTCCGAGTGCTAAGTAAGTTCGGCACAGCCAAAGTTACGGAAAAACGAGGGCAGAACAAAATGAATACTTTCATTTTTTTATGCCGAGTTGAAGTAACTTCGTGTTACTCTAACCACAAAGTTACGGAAAACGAGGGAAATGTAAAAGAGAAACTCGTTTTTCTTTTCATTTCCGAGTGCTAAGTAAGTTCGGCGCAGCCAAAGTTACGGAAGAATATTTGCTTTCCATGCCATAATTCAGAAAAGACAAAGCCGTTGATAAGAATTGAAAACAAATGAAATGCTTGGTAAAATCTTAAGAATTATGTAAATTTGCAGGCAGAGTTTTAGAACAATGTATAAAGAATTACAGCCTTTTCCCAATAACAAAGAAGATATGAATGAAGACAAGAAAACGAAGATGAGAATGCTGACAGAAGAGCTAAACCGCGCTTCTGAGGCATATTATAACGGTCAGACAGAGTTGATGACTGACTATGAATGGGATGCTAAGTTCGACGAACTGAAACGGCTTGAACAGGAAACTGGCGAAATACTGCCCGATTCTCCTACTCAGAAGGTTTCGGAAGACAATATAGCAGGCCAGAAAGAGGAACACGAATATGCTGCACTCTCACTTGCAAAGACTAAAAAAATAGAAGACATCGTGAAATGGGCTGAAGGAAAACCTATCTGGATTTCGTGGAAACTCGACGGACTTACTCTCGTTGCCACATACGACAAGGGCAGACTGCAGAAACTCGTGACTCGCGGAAACGGACACATAGGCACCAACATAACTCATCTGGCTAAGGCAATAAACGGCATTCCTGCAAAAATAAAATATAACGGACATCTTGTTGTTCGTGGCGAAGCAGTTATATCCTACGATGATTTTAACAGCTTCCTCATAGAAAGTGGAGAAGACTATGCTAACCCACGCAATCTCGCTTCGGGCACAATGACGCTGAAAGACACTGAAGAAGTGAAACGTAGGAATGTTACATGGATTCCATTTACTCTTGTTCATATTGATGAAGATGGAGTTAATTCTACTGATAACGAAATAAACTCATGGGGCAATCGCATGACATGGCTTGAGGGTCAAGGTTTTAAATGTGTTGAACGAATGCTTGTTGACACTCCTTTATATGATAATGTTGATGAGACCATTGAACTTTTCACAAAAAAGGTAACTTCAAACGCCAACCCCTATCCTGTTGACGGACTTGTAATAACCTACGACGATACGGCCTTTGCAGAAACTGGGAGTATCACAGGACACCACGCAACTCGCGCAGGTTTGGCTTTCAAATGGAAAGACGAGGCAGCACAAACCACCCTCGACCATATTGAATGGTCGTGTGCAGCAAGCACTATATCTCCAGTTGCAGTATTCGAGCCTGTAGAACTGGAAGGTACAACTGTGAAACGTGCCTCACTATGCAACATCAGCGAATGTGAACGACTAGACATAGGCGATGCAGGTACACAAATGCAGGTAATCAAAGCCAACAAAATCATTCCGAAGGTGATAAACGTAGACAAGAAGGTTGGCGAACTTACAATACCTGAAGAATGTCCTGTCTGTCATCATGCTACAGCAATACGAGTCAGCGAGAATAGCGGAACAAAGACTCTTCACTGTCAGAATCCGAACTGCCCAGCAAAAGAACTGAAAAAGTTTTCGCGCTTTGTATCAAAGGAAGGTATGAACATAGACGGACTGTCGGAACAGACTCTGTCGAGAGTAATCAACGAAGGATGGGTTAAGGAATATGCCGACATTTATCACCTGAACGACTATGCTTGGCAGATGGCTGCGCTTGAAGGCTTTGGAGAACGCTCTGTAAGCAAACTGTTACAGGCAATACGCAACTCTCGAAACGTAGAAGCACACCGACTGCTATATGCTCTCAACATTCCGTTATGCGGTCTTGATGTCTGCCGCCGCCTGCTTTCTGCATATTCTTTTGAAGAACTGATAAGCACTGCTTACACGACTGATGATGCTGAACACTTCTCACACATTGACGGCATAGGACCAGAAAAGTCCTCATCGTTTATTACTTGGTGTAAAGACGAAAACAATCACAATAAACTGCTGCGTCTGCTTGATGAACTCACAATAAGTCAGGAGGAACCAGTAAAGACGGGGGGAAGATGCGAAGGACTGACGTTTGTAATCACTGGCGATGTTCATCACTATAAAAACCGAAACGAACTGAAAGCCTACATTGAGCGACAAGGCGGAAAGGTGACTGGAAGCGTGAGTGGCAGTACTAACTATCTAATAAACAACGATATTGAGTCGACATCAGGAAAGAATCAGAAAGCCAAGCAACTTGGTATTCCAATAATTTCAGAGGATGACTTTATAAGCCAGTTCGGCGAACAACAGCCACAACAAATGGAACTATTCTGATTTGTCTGGCAAAAGGAACAATTAATAGAAATAAGTACAAATATTGTAAAATAACTCATCAATCATATAACAAACATGAAACAACTGAAAAGAACCATCACACTAATAGTAACTGTTTTTTTCTCCATATCTATGCAATCGAAGAATGACATTATCCCTATTCCCCAACAACTGACATGGGGAGAAGGATATTTTGTAATTAAGGCAAATACTACCATCGCATATAGTTCTGCAGAACTGAAACCTGCGGCTAACTATCTGCAACAAGCCATCAAGCGACTGACAGGACTTCAACTGAAAGCTAAAATGGCGGCAAAGGGAGACATAGTTATAGCCGTACAAAGTCAGACAGACTATTATAGCATGAAGGTAAATAAACGGGGTGTTATGATTACAGCACCGACCTATGAAGGCATTGTCTGCGGAATAGCTTCACTTCGCCAGATTATTGACAACAGACAGATTGCAGCAGTTGAAATCAAAGACAACCCAAGATTTAATTGGCGCGGATTCCATCTTGACTGCTCTCGCCACTTCTTCACAAAGCCTGAGATTCTTGAAGTTATTGACCTTATGGCAATGTATAAACTCAACCGCTTTCACTGGCATCTCACCGATGATCAGGGATGGAGAGTTGAGATTAAGCAATATCCTAAACTGACTGAGGATGGAGCATGGCGCACACTAAACAATCAAGACTCAGTCTGCCTGAAAATGGCTGAGACAGAAAACAATCCCGACATGCTGTTGCCAGAAGACAGACTACGCACTTTCAGCATGGCTAATGGCAGTGAAATAAAGAAGTATGGTGGCTATTACACACAAGACGACATCCGCGAAGTTGTAGCCTATGCTAAGCAACACGGAATTGAGATTGTACCAGAAATAGATATGCCAGGCCACATGCTTGCTGCTATAGACTGCTACGACGGACTGGCTTGCTTCGAAAAGACTGGTTGGGGAAAAGTATTCACATCGCCGCTTTGTCCTGGTAAAGACAAGACTTTGCAGTTCTGCAAGAATGTCTGGAACGAAGTGTGCCAGTTGTTTCCTTTTGAATATGTCCACATTGGAGGCGATGAAGTTGAGAAGGACAACTGGAAAGCATGTGCCGACTGTCAGCGCAGAATTAAGGACAACAACCTGAAAAACGAAGAGGAACTGCAATCATGGTTTATTCATGAGATGGAAAAATATCTCAACAGCAAAGGCAAGAGAATGATTGGATGGGACGAAATAATTGAGGGCGGACTTTCTAAAACTTCAACGGTGATGTGGTGGCGCACATGGGTTCCTTCTGCAATAAGCGAGGCTACGGCTCATGGTAATGACCTTATCTTCTCACCCGTATCTCCACTATATCTATCACAGAAAGAACAACGCACAAGCATGCAGGAGATTTACGACTATGAACTGATGCCAAACACGCTGTCCAATGAACAGATGAAACATATTATTGGAGTACAGGCAAATCTTTGGGGCGAGTGGCTGCCGTCACGAAACAGAATGCTCTATATGTATTTCCCACGCATTCTCGCTCTCTCCGAACTTGCATGGAGTCAACCTGAACTTAAAAACTATGATGACTTCTACAACCGACTGACAAGCCATTTCACTCTGCTGCATCGTCTCGGCGTACCTTATCGCACACCAAGCCTTGACGGTTTTCACAATATCAATGCGTTTACTAAAAATGGAACACTTACTGTGACCAGCAAAGACCCGCTTGCGACAATAAGATATACCACAGACGGAACATTTCCTGACAATGAATCGCCCGTCTACACAAAACCAATAATTGTTGACGAAACTACGCATTTCATTATTCGCGCATTCAACCCTGACGGTAAGCCTGACGAAATGGTTCAGGCAGATTTTATTAAGCAAGGACTTCTTGAACCTATAACAGAGCCAGAAGCACTTTCAAAAGGACTCGTAGCTCGATGGTATGACTTTGCTGGAACAACCTGCAAGAATATTCTCCAAGCAAAATTCAACAACGATTATATCATTGACGATGTAAAGATTCCTAACGAAGTTAAAGGAAACATCGGACTGATAATAAACGGATATATCCGCATCCCATCTGACGGAGTATATACATTCGCACTGATGAGCGACGATGGCAGTTGGCTAAAGATTGACGGAAATATGGTTGTTGACAACGACCGCGAGCAATCTCCTCATGAGATGGTCTGCCAACAGGCTCTGAAAGCAGGACTGCACAAGATTGAAGTACGCTATTTCGACCACAACGGAGGAATGCTACGACTGTTCATAAATAGCCCAGAAGGCAACCGTCTGCAAACTGAAAATCTTTATTTTCACTAAATAGCAGATAAAACTTCAAATAAAAATCATAATCATTTTTACGGCTGAAAGCATTTGCAAACCATTCATTGGGATATGCTTCCAGCCGTAATTTTTTGCTATCATAAAGAAGAAAATACACAACAAAATGGGCTATATAACTGCAAAAAATAAGATTTAAATCTAAAAAAGAAAGAAAAAACATAAGAAATAAAGAAAAAAGGCAGAAAATATTTGCATGTATACAAAATAATGTATACCTTTGCAGCCACAAAATAAGAAACATCGCGGAGTGGAGCAGTTGGTAGCTCGCCAGGCTCATAACCTGGAGGTCGCATGTTCGAGTCCTGCCTCCGCAACTAGAAAAGCCCGAATCAAGTGATTCGGGCTTTATTTTTTATACCTATATCTGATTCATGTCAGACAAAAGTCGGACTAATATACTTATACCATAAAGAAATATGCAGAGCAAGTTTTAATTGCTCTGCATATTTCTATTTGCATATTATCCTCTATTTCAATATAGCCTCACTACAACTGGAAGACAATTAGAATTGCTCTAATATCTCTATTCGCTTGTTTATATCGGGATGAGTAGCGAAAAGGGATGACAAGAAATTAGTTCTTTTTCCATTTAAAGCCTGAGGACGAGCGATGAAAAGCTGGGCAATATCATCACGCTTTACCTGCTGCAATCCCGTCATCACCGATATCTTGCGCAGTGCGGATGCTAATGCTCGTGGGTCGCCACATAGTTCTGCACCTCCTGCATCAGCCATATATTCACGTCTGCGGGAAATAGCAAAGCGAGTAATAGATGTGAAAAAATAGGCAATAGCACTGCAAACAAGAGCAATAATCAAGGCAACTATTATTGAAATGCCACCTCCCTTATCGTCATTGCTGCGTCGTGAAGCACCTCCTGTTCGCATTATAACGTCAATGAAGTTTACCGTCATGCTCATAATCGTGCTGATGATACCAACAAAAACAATGCTGACAACAAGCAGTCGTGTGTCGCGATTGCGAATATGCGTAAGTTCATGTCCTATCACTCCAGCAAGTTCCCTGTCGTCAAGAGTGTCAAGCAGCCCTGTTGTAACAGTGACCGTATAGCTTTTCTCATCAATACCAGACGCGAAAGCATTGAGCATAGGGTCGTCAATAATATTCACTTTCGGCATATTCATTCCGCATGTCATGCACAAATTCTCCACGATGTTATAGACACGTGGATTCTCTCTTCTTTCAAGCGGGCGTGCTCCTGTAGCACTTTTTATCATAGCCGTATTGTTGAAATAAGCGAACAAGAACCATACACCTACTCCACCGACAACCCAAGGCAATGCCTGAAGGAAATAATAATTCACATCAGACATGCTTACTTGGTTCACAAACTCGCCATACTCGTTATAATATCCGTTTCCGAAGTAGTTGACCAACAGCAAGAAAACCCATACTGTAATCAGTATAATTACAGGAAACATAAGCAGCAAGAACACCGTCAGACGGTTGTTTCGCCTTACTTGCGTGTATAGACCTACGTACTTCATTATCAGAAGTTAATCTCTGGAGCCTTGTCGAGCACAGCTCTCTCTTCAGTAGAGACTTCAAACATAGGCTGCTTTGTAAAGCCAAACATTCCAGCAAGGATGTTTGAAGGGAATGTCTGAACAGCATTGTTGAGTTCCTTTGTTGCAGAGTTGAAGAATCTACGAACAGCAGCCAGCTTGTTTTCTATGTCAGCCAGTTCGTTCTGCAACTGCAAGAAGTTCTGGTTAGCCTTCAGGTCTGGATAAGCCTCAACAGAGACTTTAAGTCCAGCAAGTGCACTGCTGAGAGCGTTTTCTGCCTGAATCTTGTCGTTGATTGTATTAGCAGACATAGCTGCGGCACGCGCATTAGTAACCTTTTCAAGCACTTCTTTCTCGTGAGTCGCATATCCTTTTACTGTTGCAACAAGCTGCTGAACGAGGTCGTGGCGCTGTTTCAGTTGAACATCAATGTTGGCAAAAGCGTTTTCACGATTGTTGCGCAGGCGAACAAGATTGTTATAGATGCCTACCGCCCATGCTCCTAAAAGCACGATAATTCCTAAAATAATCAAAAATACTGTCATAGTTTTTCAAAATTTATTTTTGTTTCACTATAAAATAATCTGCTTTTTAACTCCGCAAATATACTAAAGTTTCTCGAAACAATAGCAACATACCATATTTTTTTGCAACTTTCATTATAATAAATAAGAAAATTGCAATAAAATAATATTAATACCTTTATTCGTCTTTAGAACTGTGCGGCAACTCCTTTGTGTAAATAAGTGGTAGAACTATTATCATTATAAATCCAGAAATGGTAACATAAGTGAAATAATTCTGATAACCTACAGCCTCTTGCCAATCGCCAGAAATCATACCCGTCACCATAAGTGAAAATGCTGTGATAGCCATGCTCATGCCTTTATGTGCAGACGAGTGGATGCCCCGACTGAAATGCTCAAGATAAGCCAGATATGCATTCAGCCCGAAGCCGATGAGAAAATGTTCTGCTGCTATGCAAATGCTTATGAAAAACAGTTCTTGCGGCAACTCAAAGCTTAGCAGAAGAAATGGCAATGGTGCAAGTAGCAACGACAATGTCATTAGCAGCAGACTGCGCCTTAAACCAAAACGCGACTTCAAGAGCAGTCCAAATATACCACCTACAATGAGTGCCGACACACCTACCGTACCTTCTACAAAACCTAAGTCTTGCGGTGATAGTCCTAATCCTCCATAACTTGGTCGGTCAATGAGGAACAATACGGAAACCCTTGTCAGCAAACCAAAACTAACCGGATAAAGAACAAGGAAAATAATAGAATGTAATGCTTTCGGTTTTCTGAAGAAAGCAACAGCCCTGCGACGGAACATCCTACGGAACTTCTTAACGCTGAACCTATAAACTATAGGCATATCGTCTGACGGACGACGTAGAACTATCAGATGGTAGATAAAGAAAATAGCCACGACAATTGAGAGAAGATAGAAAACAAATGCCCAAGAGTTGTCTATTCTCCTTGTTATCACCTCCATGTTACCGCCAACCATAGCCATTACACCACTAACTATCAGCAACGAAATTCCACTGAATATCCTACGAATTACAACAAAACGTGGCGAAGAATGCCTGTTGAGTTGCTCAATGTAGTAATTGTTTACCGCAACATCGTGGGTACAAGCCACAACGGAAAGCAGAAGCATGTAGAAGAATGAGTAGCCCAGCCAAGAATCTTTCACCATGACAATGCTTATAACATAAAGCAAGGCAGCCATAAGCAACTCCGTCAGCAGAACCCAGAACCTGCGGGTAATCAACGTATCAACAACAGGCCGCCATAGTGGTTTGGCTATCCATCCGAGCAAGAACCAAGAGATATAGAACGTAACGACACCATTTGAAAGTCCCATTCTTTTAAAGACAACCATAGCAAGAATAGTTAACACAGCGTATGGTATGCCTTTCACAAAATATAGTGAAGGCAGCCACAGCCAAAGTTTCTTCTTTGCAGCCAATTCATTTATATGGATGTCTTTGTCCATTCTATTATTCTCCAGTTTATTAAGTTTCCTAAAGTTACTATATCAACTATCAGTTTCTATTCCTTTTTCTTTCTTCCGAAATCTGCATCAATACGAACAAACGAAGCAACAAGGAAAGTTATAAGGCAGCAAAGCATAACTATTATGAAGAAAAGACGATAGCCTACTACCTCCTGAAGTGCTCCTGCAACCATTCCTGGCAACATCATAGAGAGTGCCATAAATGCCGTACACAAAGCATAGTGTGACGTCTTATGTTCTCCTTGACTATAATATATAAGGTATAGCATATATGCCGTAAAGCCGAATCCGTAGCCAAACTGTTCTATAAACACACAGACATTAACAACTGCAAGGTTTGCAGGCAGAGCGTATGCTAAGTAAACATACACAAGGTCGGGCAGTGTTATGGAGCAGGCCATCGGCCAAAGGCATCTTTTCAGTCCATATATTCCTGCCAAAATACCTCCGATAATACCTCCAGCAACAAGTCCTACAACACCAACTGTTCCCTGAACAAGACCAAGTTGCACCTCTGTAAGACCTAAACCTCCACAACTCGGATTGTCTATAAGGAAAAGTGTTGAAATCTTTACAAGCAGTCCTTCTGGCATTCTATAGAAAAGCATGAAGCATATTCCTGCGATCACCTGCGGTTTCTTAAAGAAAGTAACAACTGTGTCTATCAGTTCTCTCCAAATATCCTTAGCACTTGATTTCTCATTTTTTCCGTCTTCGTCTGGCTTAGGCAGTATAAGAGCATGGAATATGAATAAACAAATGAAAAGCGCAGACATAAGATAGAACACAAGACTCCACGAATATGCTACTTTTCCCGTTTCTTCAAGCCATTTACCGACAAGCATTACCAGTGCGCCTTGCCCCAAAATCATGCTCACCCTATAGAAAAAACTGCGCACACCAACAAAGACCGACTGTTTTTGCTGGTCTAAGCCGAGCATATAGAAACCGTCTACAGCAATGTCGTGGGTTGCGCTTGAGAAAGCCATAAGCCAGAAAAAGCACAGTGTTCCCTGCAACCAGAAGCTTGTAGGCAGAGTGAAAGCCACACCAGCCAATGTTGCACCAATCACAAGTTCCATCAGAAGTATCCAAAAACGCTTTGTCTTTAATACGTCAACAAAAGGGCTCCATAAAGGCTTAATGACCCAAGGCAGATAAAGCCATGATGTATATAGCGTTACTTCTGTATTCGACAGTCCCATGTTTTTATACATAATCAGCGACAAGGTCATTACCGCAACGTATGGAATACCTTCTGCAAAATTAGAAGTTGCTACCCATGATCCAGAGCGAATCCACTCCATCATGTTACTGGTTCTATTACTTTTCTTATTCATTATCCCTCTATCTAATTGGCTTTAATTCTTAGTCTTTACTTAAAGTTATCTGTTAATATATTCTTGAGACATCTGCACCTTGATAGTAGTGGAGCAATATTTCTCGGTAGTTAAAACCTTTCTCACCCATCACGGCTGCTCCTATCTGGCACAATCCCACACCATGCCCCCATCCTTTTCCGTTCAAGACGAATGCCACAGTGTTTCCTTCTTCATCGGTTTCGCGCTCAACATCAAAGCAACTGCTCTTGAGATGTGAATCGCTCAGCACTCTTCTGATTTCAAGTTCCTTTCCAATTATGAACTCACCTTTAGTGCCACAGAGTTTCAGTTTCCATATTCTGCCACTTTTTCCTCGTTCCATCGGGACAAGGTCGGTTATCTCTCCTAAGTCTAATTTTGTATTCTTAGCCACGAGCTGCGTAAGTTCTTCCACAGTATATCTTACATTCCAATTATAGAAGTCAGCCGTTTCAAGATCGTAGTCGTTCAATACCTGACGGAGAATCTGCTTGTCGTCGGTGTTGCAGTATGGGTCGGGAACACTTACAAGATAAGGTTTCCGGCTATCATCCCAACAATACTGGAATTCTTCAGTCTGTCCGCCGCAGCATTTGCTGAAGCGTGCATCGCAAATCTCATTGCCTGACAACAACACTTCTCCGCGTGTCTCTGCTACAGCCTGTGCCACTTCCTTGCGCGTAGCCCTTGTAATTCCCTGATAGCGCTGGCAATGGTCGTCGGCACATACGTCAAATATGGTGTGGTCTTCTCTGTCATACCATTTTATCAGACTATTCTTAGTTTTCTGGAAAGAGAAGAAATTGTTGTCTTTTCCTGCAGCCTTTTCCTGTCGTCGCTGCTGCTGTGCCATCAGCCATGAGCGCGAAATTACAGCGTGAGCCTTCAGCAATTCTATTGAGGCATCTGCCCTCATCTCACTCGAAATAACACTTTTCAAGTAGTTTTCTACTGGCAATTCATTGATAACGCATATCTTGTCTGCTTCAACAACGAGACGCAGTGTTCCTTCAAATGTCTCGGTCTCCTTGCGCTGCCAGTGGAAATTCACTCCTATCGTAACATCTTCCAGCGAGAATGTAGAATGAGAATCTTTCGGCAGGAATGTCAGTTCGCGATACTGATTACCATTCCACAAAATTCCTCCTTCAGAGAATTCAACCTTTTGCGGTCCGCTAATCATTGCGCCTTTTGCTGAGTACTGACCGTTGAGAGTGAAACTAATGCTCTCTGCACTTACAATTCCAACCTTAACCTGCGGTTCCTCTTTTCTTTTTGACTTAAGCAAGCGCTTGTCCGACTCTGGGATTGTAAGCAGATTTATTAGTCTCTCAACTTGCTCTTCACTATATGAAACTTCGTTGAGAATATCCTCTGCTTCGCTGTCGGTGATAGTAAGGAAATCGTTCTCGCGCGGTGTAATTATCAGTCCAGCCATATCTAATGCACCAGGACTGACCATCAGTTGCCTTTCTGCCTGTTCAAAGTAGCAATCAGGACGGTGTTTTCTGCGAAGGAAAATAACATTGATGTTGCTTCCGCCTTGCTTCCAGCTTACGATGTTCATCATCGGTTCTGGTTTGTCCTTACCTTGCTGGTCATCGTTCTTTGTTACAGTTAGCATAGCGGCATATAATTTTCTGAACAGATAGTCGTCGCTCTCTGTTGTATTACTATAAAGCAGCATTGCCGCACACGGATAGTCAAGTATGCGGTAGATGCCTTCTTTCATTCCGCCAGTGCTTGTCTGATGATTTCCTGCTGTATGTTTCTGACTATTGTTATATTCCAAAACAGGCTGTAGATTGCGGCTAAGCCGTTGCCACTGTGTCTGCAAAGGCAGTCTAAGATTGCGTCCTGCCTGCAAGTGAAGATGGTCTGGCGCCGATGCTCCGCATTGCGGACCGTTATAGAAAACTGTAAGATCGGGAAACATCTGCAATATCCTTCTAATTTCCAGATAGTTGTCTTCTATGCGCTGTGGTTGATGTTTAAGTGCTGGAATAGTGAAATGCTGAGGAAGAATTGGAAAAGGATTGACGAGAAAGTCAAACCTATGGTCGATGTGTTTCACTATCTGGCACGATGGGCGTTGCGGTTCACAGAGGAAACAAGGACGCTCACTTATAGTCTTTTTGTCAATGCTTGCACCAGTTGAGACAATTCTTGCAGGATTATACTGCACAGTAGCCGTAAAGTCGCCTATATTTATTTCGCGAGTCTTGACGTGTCGCAGGTCGTCATAGCGTTTGCGGGCATCGTCCCAGCTCTCTAACTGCCTGTAGAAGAAACGCTGCAACGAGTCTTCCTCGCGTGTAGCGGTCTGTCCAGCAATCAACTGCTGACGCGCAAACAGCTCAATTGTTCTCAAGCGGTCTTTATATAAGTTGTTTGCATTTATCTTCTCCACCGACAATGCTGCATCGCTATTTCCTCCCCATCTTCGGCAAAGATACAGTTCGTCATAGATTCTGCCTATTCTGTACTTTCTGCTGAAAGCCAGCCCAAGCGCATAATCTTCGCCATAGCTTGTGTTTGGGAATCTGAGGTGTCGGAGCATCGGAGTGTAGAATGCACGAGGCGCACCGAGTCCGTTTATTCGCAGTGCGTTGTTTGGTCCGTTAGAGTCAGTCCACTCTCTATGGTCAATAATTCCAGGAGGCAGGGTATTCAGTTCAAAGTCGCACATACGGTAAGAACCTATTATCATTGCAGCCTTCTGTTTATAGAATGCATCAACTATCTGCTGCAATGTTCGTGGCGAAGAATACAAGTCGTCACTGTCGAGTTGCACAGCAAACCTTCCACATCGCTCGTCGTTGACTGCCACATTCCAGCAGCCGCCAATACAGAGGTCGTGGCGCGAAGGCACAATGTGGATAAGCCGTTTGTCATCGTACTTATTAAGCAGTTCAGTTGTCTTGTCAGTAGAGTGATTGTCAACAACGATTACATTGAACGGGAACTTGGTCTGCTGACTAAGTGCGGAGTCAACCGCATCGCAAATTGTCTTCTCTCTATTGAAAACTGGTATGACAACAGAAGCCTCAACGGGGAAATCTTCTTCTTTATAGTCTATATCCGAATAGTTTCCAGTCTCTATCTTTGCACCAATCTGTTCAAGATGACTGGTTACAGCCTGTTCCATCTCAATCTGCACTTCGCGGTTTCGTGGATTAACATAGTCGAATTGCTTTTCACCGCTGCGACGAAGGTCAAACTCTTGCTCTGTATAGAGCATCTCGTTAATATGAAACAATTGTCCTCTTCTGCTCAGGAACAGGCGTAAATCGTATATTCCTGCATATTTATAGTTGTTGCCATCAGCCTGAACGGCATACTCGCGCAGGCTGTCTCCTCTCACGAGAATGACTGAACCGAAATCGAAATCATCGCGCAGACTGCCAGCCTGATAGTCGATAACGGGATGGCGGGTTAGTGCTGAGTGCTGGGTGTTTGAGGCATCTTGCAAACTATTATCTTTATTTTCTTTTTCTTCTTTATAATAGTCGCTATAAACCAACTGCGCACTTGTCTCTCTGGCAGTTCTCAACATTCGTTCAAGAGCATACTGACCAAGAACAAAAGGTGTTTCTTTCAGTATTATAAGCGCATATTCTGCCGTAAGCACCTCAGACATCTGCTTAATCGTTTCCGACGAAGTCAGACCTTCAATCTTAATCATCTGGCATCTTGCAGGTAATTGCTCTCCCAGCATTGCCTCGTCATTAACCAGAAGCGTAACGCTGCCTATAGTCTTGTCGCCAAGCAACTGGGCTATATTCTGTTCTGCTTCTGTCAGCGAGTTACATGGCAGGAAGCATTGTATTTTCTCTCTCATAAATATGTATAAATTAAAATAAATCTGTCTTCAAACTCGTCTGCGGTCTTCAAAAAGACATTTGACAAATCAGAAGAATAAATATATTCGCTGCAAAGTTACTATTTAGAAAGGAGAAAACCAAACAAAACAGTCCGTAACTATCCACTTTCTTTTTAGTTTTTGTGTTTTTAATTATTAGTTTCACAAAAAATCAAATCCCACTATTTTTTAATTGTGCATGGTTGTGGTTATGATTATAGCTCATCTGAATAATCCGAAAACTCATAACAATCTGAAAGCAATTTTTCTGGTTCATCCCCGAATTGCGTTGGTTTTGTCATGTAGTCCGAGCAGTAGCAGTGTGAAATACTCATCATCTCTATAGCCATATGCTTTTCTCTTCATTACCTTTATCTTATTGTTGATTCCTTCCAGCATTGCGTTTGTTACAGGGGCATCATACCATTCCAATATGCCCGTTCTTCTGGCCATTAGCGTATTGGCCACTTTGATGAAAGGCTT